>Ga0066256_1001237_pt1 | contig 21929 bp, 18 predicted proteins | sample ThiBio_1000_biof_FD_87107 | JGI IMG/M metagenome (GOLD analysis project Ga0066256, IMG submission 87107) | Wastewater bioreactor microbial communities from Cape Town, South Africa - Thiocy_expt_1000_biof (version 2) | ecosystem: Engineered > Bioreactor > Thiocyanate-remediating >... | reverse complement strand
GGGCCCCCGGCGAGCTTCCCGAGGGCCGACTTGGCGAGCTCCTGCATCGCAGGCGTCACGAGCGCAGCCTCTCCCGGTGTACCGCGGAGCTGGTTCATCCGCGCCTCGTAGACCGGCGCCCACGTCGACGGTGCGTCGAACGACGCCTTCGTCTGCGCGACCCGCTCGAGGTCCGCGAGCAACGCCCGCTCGAGCGGCGTGCGCTGGGCTTCCGAGATGCGGCCCTTCATCGGACGTCGCTTCTCGTTCTTCGCCTCCAGCTGCTTCAGCTTCTCGACGGACACACCGGCGATCGCCGCAACGCGCTTGTCGACCTCGGCGCCGCCGATGACGGGGGCGATCCCGAGCCCGTTCGAGCTCCGCGCAGCCTCGACCCACTTGTTGACGTACGTGCCGTCGGTGATCTCCTCCGTGGTGAGCTCACCGCCGATGTAACGGAACGTGTCGATGAGGCCGCGCGCGAACATGTCGTTCACGTGCGTCCAGACGTTGATGTCCCCCACGGCGAGTTCGTCTGCGGGGTAGCCACGGACGTCACCAGGTGGAACCGGAGGTCACCGAGACGCGCGACCGTGCCAGGCTTGCCGCAGACTGCGGGGTCGAGAGCGTCGACCGGGCTGTGGCAGAGAATGACCATCTCCGGCATCTTCGCGATCGCGCGGACGGCCGGTGAATAGCGGCGCTGATCGGAGAGCTGGTCGGCAAGCCCCTCGCACTCCGCGATGGGATCCTTCTTCCCTGCCTTCACCGCATCGCGCCGGCAGGCCTGCACCTCCTTCACGAGGAAGAGCGCGTCCTCCTCCTCGGCGTAGTTCCCGTCGATGACGCCCGGGTACTGCTCCAGACAGATCTGGTTCGGATCGCCGAGGTTGCCGAAGCGCATGCACTCGGCGTACTTCGCGGTCATGACCGCGGAGCGCATCGCAACGTCCCACTCCTCGGCGGCCTCGCGAGTCGGCTCGAAGAACTCGGGCGCACTGCCGTCGGAGTAGTGCCAGACGACCGGCTTCTCCTTGCGCTGCTGGTAGGGGAGCGTGCACTTCCCGGCGTAGGTGTCACAGCGCGAGCTGCCGAGCGCGCCGATGTCCGAACAGTCGACGTCCGCGTTGCAGGTCACCGCCCCCGTCATCTTCACCGGATCGCTGTAGACGTGGCTGCGCTCCCAGATGTTGTAGCGGCTGATATAACGCTTCCAGTTCTGGTCCGCGAGCCCGTAGTCCCGCGCGTAGCCGTTACGATCGGTGGTGAAGGCGCCGTAGGTCTCGAACCTCCGGCCGTCCCAGTCCATCGGCTCGTAGTCGGTGTCGACGACACGCTTGAACGCGTGGCGGATGGTGATCTCGTTCGGGTTGCAGTTGCCTACCGGCTCCGTACCGCCGCGGACGATGCTCGGCAGGAGGCAGCCCGGGAGCTGCATGCTCCCGAGGTTGATCATCTGCGGCTCGGCGAAGACCTTGTTGGTGATGTCGAGATAGCCACCCTTGATATCGTAGACGGGCGCGTTTTCGTCGTTCGGATTACGAAGATCGAACTGCATCGGCGTGTAGCGAATGCCGTTGTAGGCGCCGAGCAGGGAGAGCGTGTCGAAGTCGTAGGCCGTCGTGACGAGGTTCTGGGAGAAGTCGACCCGCATGTACTCGCGGTCCTGCCACGGGCGGTCGGTGGCATTCTCCTCGATGATGTTCGACTCCTCGCCGGTCTGCGGGTTGTACGAACGGCGCATGTCGAACTGGCTGATGATGCGGAAGTTGTAGACGACGACACCGTCGTTCTGCGCGAGCGGCTTCGTCGGATCACGCTGCGGATCCTTGTTCGGCGTGAGGCCCTTGCCGTCCGTGCCCGCGATGCGCTCGAAGCTCACGCGACCGACGAGGTTGTTCTCCTCGATCGACCATTTGATCTTCGACATCGAGTTGATCGTGTTCGTGAACATCAAGAAGTCGGAGCCCGACTCGCCGTACGGCACGTCGATGACCATCGATCGCGCGTAGAACTCGGGATCGTCGCTCGAGTCGTTGAGCTTCGCGCCCACGAAGAAGCTCTTCGGGATCGCGTTCGCTTGAACGCGATCGATCGGATCTCGCTCCTCGGCACATCCGACCGCAGCGGTTCCGCTGCCGATGACGCCGATGACCAGAGCGGTCAGGCCAAGCCTGCCAAACCAACTTTGGGCTCGCGCCCCAACCACCCGCAGTGGTGCCACACGCACAGGGGCGCCCTCGGCGCTCCTTGATTTCGACGACATCCCGACCTCCTCAGCACGCCGAAGGCCTCGAGCCCTGCCGGCGCGCACCGTCCCGCGCGCCCCGATGCAACTCTCGCTCCCATCGCGCGCACTCGACGATCGTCGACGCTTTTTGGATGTTTGCTGCGATCCGTTAGGACGATGACTCGTTCGCGGGCGTCAGCACGTTTACGCAGTGACGAACGCATCCGTCACGCCATGCTCTACCGTCACGTCACGAAGAAGGAAGACCTCGCGTACGCACGAGCACCGCGCGCGCATGCGCTTCGAGGCCCTCGAGGCGCGCGAACGCACAGATGTTCGCTTCGTCCCTGCGAAGCGCATCCGCGGTGTAGCGGATGAGCGAAGTGCGCGCGACGAAGTCGTGGACACCGAGAGGCGAGCCGAAGCGCACGGCGCCTCCGGTCGGCAGGACGTGCGACGGACCAGCGACGTAGTCGCCGGCCGCCTCCGGCGTCGCCGGGCCGATGAACGCAGCGCCGACGTTGCCGATGCCGTCGAGGAGCGCCTCCGGCTCGTCGACCTGGAGGCTGAGGTGCTCGGGCGCGATCGTGTTCGCCGCCAGGGCGAGACCCGCGCGATCGGAGACGATGAAGATCTGACCGTGGCGCCGGAGCGACTCGCTCGCGATCGCCTTGCGAGGCAACGCGTCGAGCTGGCGGGCGAGCTCGCGCTCCACGGCATCCGCGAGCGCGACCTCGGTGGTGACGAGGAGCGCGTAGGCGTCCTCGTCGTGCTCGGCTTGAGAGAGGAGGTCGGCGGCGACGTGCGCGGGGTCGGCCGTCTCGTCTGCGAGCACGAGGATCTCGCTCGGGCCTGCGATCGAGTCGATCGAGACGGCCCCGTAGACGAGGCGCTTCGCGCATGCCACGTAGGCATTGCCCGGGCCGACGATCTTGTCGACGCGCGGGATGCTCTCGGTGCCGAACGCGAGCGCCGCGATCGCCTGGGCGCCGCCCGAATCGACGATCGCCGACACCCCTGCGAGGTGCGCCGCTGCGAGGATGCTGTCGTCTTCCTCCGCCTTCCCGCTGAGCGGCGTCGCGAGGACGATGTCCTGGACCCCCGCGACCTTTGCCGGGATCGCGCTCATGAGGACGCTCGACGGGTAACGTGCCTTGCCTCCCGGCGCATAGACGCCGACGCGCGCCAGCGCGCGGACGCGCAGGCCGAGCGTCTTCCCCTCATCCTCGAAGCGGAACCCCGAGCCGGGGAACATCGCCGCGCGCTCGCGCTCGTGGAACTTGGTGATGCGCTCGGCCGCAAGCGAGAGCGCCTCGCGCGCCGCCGGGGCGAGCCGATCGAGGGCCGCCTTTCCGTCGAGCTCGCGAACGCAGAGCGCCTTCGGCGTGCGGCGCTCGAAGCGCTCCACGAACCGGAGGACGGCGCGATCGCCTTCCCGCCGGACCGCGTCGAGGATCTCGCGGACCTGCGGCTCGACCTTGGCGAAGTCGCTCTCGCCGCGATCGCGGAGGCGCGCCATCGCCTCGTCGAAGCCAGCCGTTCCATGCACCAGGCGAGCGACTCGACCGTCGTTCATCGGAGGCGCGGACCTTAGCCCACGGCCCCCGATTGTGGGAGCGACGCCCTCGAACGCGAACACGAACGCAAACGCGGACAGAGCGCGACATGAATGCTCACCCCGGACGGCACGGCGCCGCCCGGCACGACGGACGCGCTCTCGCGGCCGAGAGAGCCCAGGCGTGTCGAGCCCACGAGCTCGGGAGTCGCGCCCCCCCCGCAGAGCTGCGCCTCATTGCTCCTTGAAACTTGGGGCTCGCGCCCCAACTACCCGCAGCCCCCGCAGAGGTGCGCCTTCGACACTTCTCTATTTTTGGGCTTGTCGCGTGGTGAGGGGAAGATCGGTATCCGAAGAGGCCCCGCAAGTGGTAACGTACGCGCCCTTCGCCGCGGCGCCGCGAGGCCCGCTACCGAACACTTCGAGCATTTTTCGGACGAGGGCTCCTGTGGACAGTGATCTGGCAGATGCGGTCGAAGGTCTGAAGACCGTCTTTCAGAAGCGGAAGATCGATCACGCGTTCGGCAAGGCTGACAAGGCGCTGGTCGAGGAGCTCAAGAAGAAGCTCCGGATCCCGGCGCGCTACCGCGCTTTCCTCACCGCGGCCGATCCGACCAAGGTGGAGACCGTCACCCCGGTGGAGCGTGTCCGTCTGCTTCCGGCGAGCGAGCTCGAGAAGGCGCAGGACACCGTGAAGACGCCGCAGGACGGCGGCACGGTCCCGCTCGACTGGAAGCCGTCGTGGGTCGTCGTCGCGGAGAGCTCTCTCCTGGGCGATCCCTACTTCCTCGACGTGTCGAAGCTCGACCCCGAGGGCGACTGCCCCGTCTACACCGCGATGAGCGGTCAGGAACGCTGGCAACCGACGCTCGCCGCGTCGAGCTTCGCTCAGTTCCTCCGCATCCTCTCGACGGCCATGGAGATCGCCGCCGGCTTCGGCGACGCGATCATGGACGACGAGGACGAGGACAGCTTCCGCGAGGCGCTCGGACCGAAGGTCAAGGTCATCGACGCCGCCGCGATGCGCGCCGGCCACTGGACCTGACGCGCGCGCCGCGCGACATCGCGCGCAACGTAAAGTGACGTCTCGCATGAAGCACGGTATACGCCGTGCTCATGGTCGAGATTGCCTACGCCCAGAGCCGGTACCGAGCGCCCGAGATCGATCACAAGTACGGGCCGAACGTTCACCTGCTGGACGACCCGGTCTGCTGGACGCAGCTCGCCCGTCTCTGCGCGCGTGAAACGGTCCAGCCCGAGGTCGGGCAGCTCGTCCGTGCGCTCTACCAGCGGCTCGCGCAGGTCGTGCTCGCGCAGGAGTTTCCGCGCGAGCGCGTCGCAGTCCCCACGCGCATGGTCATCAAGTCGCCCGAGGCCGTCTACCGCGGCGTCGCGCTCGACCACTCGACCAACTGCGTGACCGTCGGGATCGCGCGGGCGGGCACGATGCCGTCGCAGATCGTCTACGACCTCCTCAACGAGGTCCTCGATCCGGCGGGCGTGCGCCAGGACCACCTCTTCATGTCCCGCGCGACCGACGCCGACGGCAAGGTCATCGGCGCGACCTGGCACGACGCGAAGATCGGGCGCGACGTCGAGGGCCGCATCCTCCTCATCCCCGATCCGATGGGGGCCACCGGCTCGTCGATCAACGGCGCCCTCAACCACTACAAGACGCGCCTCGAGGGCACGCCGAAGATGTGCATCACGATGCACCTCATGGTCACGCCGGAGTTCATCAAGAACGTCCTCGCCGAGCACCCCGACACGCGCATCTACGCGCTCCGCCTCGATCGCGGCCTCTCGCCGGCGAGGGTCCTCTCCACCGTTCCCGGGACTCACTGGGACGAGGAGCGCGGCCTCGACGAGCACCAGTACATCGTCCCGGGCGCCGGCGGCGTCGGCGAGATCCTGAACAACGCCTGGGTCTGACTCACCGCTCGCCGTCGGCGAACGGCCCGTGGCTTCAGGGATCAGGCCGCGGCTCTCACAGTTGGACTCGAGCGACGTCGCTGCCGCTCCTGCACCGTCGCCGTACTCGAAGCACGGTCGCGAGAGCACAACCGATCGCCAGCGAGCTCCAGCTGCCCGAAGGTGCGGTGGGAAGAACGCGGCACCCGCAGCCCCCAGCTTCGCTCGAAGGTGCGCTTGGCGGCGTCGGAGCTTCATGTCCGGTCTCTTCGGGCTCTGCGCTCGACGGCTCGTCGCCGGAGTCGATCCGGGCCCCGGAGTCCGTCTCGCTCGGAGCCGCATCGGACTCGCTCGAAGCCGCATCGGACAACGTCGCGTCGGTCGAGGCATCGACGGGCTCCCCGCCGTCCACGACCACTCCCGAGTCGATCACTGCATCGACACGGCACGTACCATCCCGACACACGCCTCCGTTGCAGGGCGTCCCGTCCGGCGCAAGTGGGTCGAGTGATGGGCACAGCACGGAGACACCGTTGCATTGCGCCGGTCCACGGCACTCGCTGGGTGCAGGGCGGCAGACCGTCCCTGCCGGCTCGGGATGCGTGGGCGGGCACGATGCGCTCTCTCCAGTGCACGCGATCTCCGCGTCACACGCGCTGCCCTTCGGATGGCACACGTGTGTTGCGGGCCGAAACGCGTTCGCCGGACACTCCGGGTCGACCCCGTTGCAGGCTTCGGCGAGATCGCAGACACCGGCCGATGCTCGACACGTGTGAGCGCCACCAAGCAGAGCACACGTGCCATCGACCTGCGCGCCGGCTTGCACGCTACACACCTGACAGTCGGACGGATCGCCTCCGCCACATGCCGTCGAACAACAGACGCCGTCGGCACAGAATCCGGAGTCACATTCCGCCGACGAGAAGCACGGACTACCGACAGGCCCCTGCTCGACGCGATAGACGTAGGTCGCATCGCTGGCGAAGTCGTCGGCACCACCAAAGAGGACTGTCTGATGGTGCGTCGGGTCGTACACGAGCGAGGCATCGGAGAGTCGAGATGGACTCGAGACCGGATTGCGTTTGAGCCATCGAAGACCGTCCGACTCCCAGGTCTCGTTGGTCGAGCCGACTTTTGTGTAGCCGCCAAACAGGACCGACCGGTTGCGGTGAGTATCGAAAGCCAACGCTGCTCCCGACCGACTCGGCGGGAGCGGCGTGGCGGTCGCAGTCTGCCAGTCGACACCATCCCACTCCCACACGCTCGATCCCTGATAGAGGACCACACGCTGGCGGACAGGATCGTATGTCATGGGTGCTCCGGTCATCCCCAACGGTGAATGAGGCGGCATCACCTGCGACCAATCACTCCCCGTCCAGAGCCAGGTGTTCCTGTGTTAACCATTGGGTCCAACGCCCCCGAACAGGACGACGTAGCCACGCGAGGGATCGAAGGCGGCGGACGCATTCGATCGAGCCGGCGGCGATTGTTGAGGTGACGCCAGGTGCCAGTTCCCTCCGCTCCACGTCCAGGTATCGCCGAGGTGACCGTCGAACCGATCCGGCGTTGTGTGTCCGCCAAAGAGAACGCCCTCGGCGCGCACCGAATCGAAGACGAGCACGTGCCCACCGCGCTTCGACGGCGACGTCTCCGGGGTCAGCGCGCGCCAGCGACTTCCATCGAACTCCCATGTATCGTCGAACGTGTCGACCAGAGCGGCGTTGTGCCTCGCAGCGCCACCGAACATCAGGATCGCGTTCGTCGTCGGGTCGAACATCGCCGCGGACTCGGAGCGAGCTAGAGGGATCGAGCTCGGTGCGGCGAGCGTCCAATCTCCGCCGTCGTACGTCCAGGTGTCGCCCGAGCGACCTCGGGTCCCGCCCCAGCTGAACATCACGACCCTCTGACGGTCGCTGTCGTTCACCATCGCGTGTCTCGTGAGCGTTGGGCTTGGGTTCGTGTTCGCGTTGGTCCAGGCGACGCCGTTCCACTTCCAGGTGCTCGACCCACCGCCGTAGCCACCGTGAAGCAGTGTGTACCCACGCGCAGCGTCGTACGTCATCGCGGCGTCGTAACGGATCCCCGGGTTCGTTGGCCGCGACGTATCAATCCAATTCGTCCCGTCCCACTCCCACGTGTCGTTGTATCCCGAGTTGTGGCCAGGAGCCCAGCCACCGTAGAGAACGGTACGCCCTCGAGCCCGCTGTGACCCACGAGTCCGATCATCTCGCCCCGGCGGATGGTGAGCGGTCACTCGTTCGTGCCAGGCGGTTCCGTCCCATTCGTACGTATCTGCACGCTGACTTCCGACACGGTCATTACCGCCGAAGAGAACGACGACACCTCTCGCGCTGTCGAAAGCCATCGCGGCGCCGAGGCGACTGTTCAGGCCATACTCGAGCCGAGTCCAGGTCACGTTGTCGGTCGCCAACGCACTACTCATGGTGGCCAGCTGCTCGTGCGGCCCGGAGGCACCCGTGCAGGCACCGAGCGACGCCAGGACGACGATGGCGAAGAGGGAGGATGTCGACTTCGAAGGCAGTTTCATGCGCGAGGTGTCGAGGCGGAGCTCGAGAAACCGCCCGCTTTCACGTTTATCCCCATTTGGCCCAATAGCCCAGGCTCCTCTTTTCGCCGCTATGCCGAGACCGTCGCGGCACCTGGTGCAAGCGCCGTTGATCGCAATCGCATCGGCACTTCTATCCGGACCGCGGATCGGTCACCGACCTGGCATTTCGACCTGGGCGGACCGATCGCACCGAACCCTGTCGCTCGCAGCCGAACCGATACCGGTTTCTTCGGGGTGGCCATCCGGGTTTGTGGTCGTGGTGTACCGATGGTAACCGGTAGCGCCATGGCTCGACTGATCGACATCGCGAGCGCGCCGACGACCCCGTTCGAACCGACGAATCATCACACTCGGCTGGTTGCGCTCGCCGGACTCTGGGAAGGGCAGACGACCACCTGGCTCGATCCGAACGCGCCGGCGGAAGAATCTCGGATCGAGATGCGCGTCGAGTCCGTCCTCGGTGGCCGCTTCCTCCGGATCCAGTACGCGAGCGTCATCATCGGCAAGCCGCACGCCGGCGAGATGCTCGTCGCGTACGAAAAGGACGAACAGCGATACAGCCTGGCGTGGATCGACAGCTTCCATACCGGCTCGGCGTTGATGCTCTCGACCGGCACACGCGCGCCGTCAGTCGACGGCGCCATTTCGGTCCTCGGGAGCTACGCCGCTGGAGATCAGCGATGGGGTTGGCGAACCGTCATCCATCCGCACCCGGAGCGTCTCGTGATCGAGGCGGTCAACATCGCGCCTGACGGAACGGAATACCCCGCACTGAAGACGCAGCTCGCGCGAGTCTGACGGCTGGTGGTGCTCGGAACGGCCTCCAGCTGGATTTCAGCCATGCGTCCCGATCGCGAGTAGGTTGGATCGCGATGGCAACGTCGCTCGGACTGTTTCCTCCTCGACCGCGCGGGCTCAAGGGACGTGCCTCGGAGCTCGAGACGCTCGCCGCAGCGATCGAGACCTCGGCGCCGACGCGGCTCGCGCTCGTCGGTGCCGGCGGCAGCGGCAAGTCGATGCTCGCCGCCGCGCTCGCTTACCGCGTCGCGCCGCGCTTCGACGAGCGGATGTCGTGGTTTCGTGTCGGCGCCTGGGATTTCCGCACCCTCGCCGAGATGCTCGCGGTGCGGTTCGGCACGACGCGCGACAGGCACCGGATCATCGATGGTCTCCGCGCTTTCCTCTCGGAGGACGAACGCCTCGTCGTGCTCGACAACCACGAGGACGACGCCGCGATGGCGCAGCTCCTCGACGCGCTCTCGGAGACGAAGGCGACCTTCCTCATCACCGCGCGCCGTTGCTTGCTCGCCGGCGTCCTCGTGTTCCCGGTGACGGCACCGCTCGTGACCTCGGGTCGAGCCGCCTTTCCGCGTGTGGCGCCCCTCACGCGACGCCTGCGCTGGAACCCGCTCGCGCTCGACATCGCCGCGGCCATCGTCGCCTCTGGCGCCACGAACGTGAATGCGCTCGCGCGCTTCCTCGACGAGCACGGCATCGGCGCCGTTCGCGTGATCGAGCACGAAGACGATCTGCCGGAGGTCGCGCTGCTGGTGGAGTGGGCGTGGCGTCGCCTACCGCCCGAGAGCCGCCGCATGCTCGCCGTGCTCGCACACGTCGAGGGCGACAACGTCGATCGCGAGTCGCTCGCGATCCTCGCGCGCGCACCACGAGCCAAGGCGCAGAAGGCCATCGCCGCCCTCGAGCGCTGGCATCTCGTCCAGGAGGCGATGCGGGACCGATACACGCTCCATGCAGTGGTCCGCTACGCCGTTCAGAAGCGGACGGAGCCCGTGCCGCCGGCTCGCCTGTTCGAGCACTACGTCGGCCTTTTGGAACGCCATCCCGAGCGCATCGTCAGTGAGCAGACCCATCTCTTCGCCGCGATGGATCAGGCGCAGCGAAGCTCCGAGGTCGACGCCATACTCCGCGTCGAGGAGCTGCTCACGCGACTGGCCGAGGACTCCTGACCGGCGCCATCCGCTGCCGCTCGGGAAGATTCTACTCGCCGTTGCTCCTCCGCCAGGTCGTTAACCCCGGTTAACGACCGCGCGAAGCTCCGACACCGTGCCTGACGTGCCGGTAGTCCTCCTGCCCGGGCGCATCGAGGTCGAGACCGCCGGCAAGACCGAGGCGACGTGCCGCGCAGGGCGAGAGCTACGTATCAGCCGCAATCATTTGCTGATGCCTGCGATCGGAAACAAGCTCTGGCATGGCGCGACGCTGGGCGGTCCGGTTGCTCTCCACCATCGCTCTCGCGTGTTACGCGTTGCCCGCGTTTGCGGAGGAACCGGCGCCTTCGCTCGCCCCCGCAATGTCCCCGCGCGAGCAGATTCGCCGTCTCCTCGTCATGGGCCACGGCGACGAGGCCCGCGAGGCGATCGCGGATCAGCTCGCGTCGGAGATCTCGATGCACGAGCGAGCGGCGCTTCTCGAGCTCCATGCGATGGGAACGACCTGGCGATGGGCCCGCCCTCCGTCACCCATGCCCGACACCACGGGCACGAACGCCTCCCCTTCCGGCAAGGAGAGCAAGCCCTCCGCCGCCGAATGGAACACCTCATTCGAGGTCGCGCGCAACGACCTCGCCCGCGGTGCGTTCGCCGCTGCCGCACGCCGACTCGGGGTGCTCGTCGACACGGCGCCTGATCTCGTCGATGCATCCCGCTCCACCGAGCTTCGCTCGCTCGCATTCGATGCGCTCCGCGATCGATCTGCAAGCAGCGATCGACCTCCGACCACCACGACGCCAGCGAGTCTCGACGTCCCGCCGCCAGCGTCACCCCCAGCGCAAAGGACCCGCTGGTATGGCTGGCAGACGCTGATCGCAGACGGCGTCGCGATCGTGATCACGCCCGTCGCTCCAGTCGCCGGCGCAGCGCTCTACCTGACAGGCGGCCCGACGGTGCACGTCATGAATTGGAACATCGCCCGCGCCGGAACGAGCCTCGGCATTCGAGCGGGCCTTCCACTGGGGGCGGGGCTGCTCGGCGCGCTGAGCGGTGCGGTTATGGGCGCGGCGAACGGCTCCCACGAAAGCAGCGTCGCCCTCAACTCCGCCGCCTTCGGCGTCGCCGGCGCCGGCGCCGGAGCCATCTGCGCGATGATCGTCGACTCCGCGGTCATCGCCAAGGAGCGCATGCCAGCCGAGCCATCGAAGGCGGCGCTCACGACGATCCGTCCGAGCGCCGCGCCCCGAAGAGAAGGCGGCTTCGACGTCGGCATCGCGGGGACCTGGTAGCGCAGGGCGGCACTGCACCAGGCGTCACGATCGGCGAGACCGCATCGACGGACGTGTGAGCCGTCGGCGAACGTCAGCGTTTTCGACGTCCACCGCGAACGCGTCGGTCTCGCACTGCGCATGGTCGCGCTTGGTTGGATCGTTGATTCGCTCGACGTCCAACTCCGACGCGAAGAATCGGACTGCTTCGAGTTCGTTGCTAAACACAGCCTCGACGATCTGCGCTTAGCAGTAGGCGAACGTCGTAGCGCCACTGGACATGGCGCCCGTGCTCTGCGATACGGGAAATTCGCCTTCGTGGGCCCCGCGACAGAAAGCAGCCCTCGGAGGACGGATTGGGATCATGCGATCCCGATCGGGGGGTTCACTGACTTCGCTCGAAGGAAGGAGCCACGTTGAACGTCCTCGCTCGGAACACGGTAGTTTTTCTTGCTTGTTGGCTGGTGGTGGGGTGTGGGGACGACACCAGCACCAACGTCGATCCGAACACGGCGGACGCGGCCACCACGTCGGACGCGGCCGAATGCACGGCAGGAGCCACGAGATGCGATGGGCTCGTGCCGGAGACGTGCAGCAGCGCGGGGCGCTGGGAACAAGGTCAAGCGTGCGCGATCGCGTGCGTCGACGGCGCCTGCGCCGATGGCGTCTGCGAGCCGGGAACCAAGCAGTGCGATGGCCTCGTCCCCCAGAACTGCGATGCAGCCGGCGGCTGGCAGAGCGCTCCCGCGTGCGCCTACGTCTGCAGCGCGGGCGAGTGCACCGGCGCATGCGTGCCCGACACCAAGCAGTGCGACGGCCTCGTCCCTCAGACCTGCGATGCAGCCGGCGGCTGGCAAGGCGTCGACGCATGCCCCTACGTCTGCAGCGCAGGCGAGTGCACCGGCGCATGCGTCCCAAGCACCAAGCAGTGCAACGGGCTCGTCCCTCAGACGTGCGATGTTGCCGGAGCCTGGCAGAGCGCCGACGCATGCCCCTACGTCTGCAGCGCAGGCGAGTGCACCGGAGTGTGCGTGCCCGACGCGGTGGATTGCAGCGGCCTCGTCCCGCGACGCTGTGACGCCACGGGCAACTGGCAGAGCGCCGACGCGTGCCCGTACGTCTGCAGCGCGGGCGCATGCACCGGAGTGTGCGTGCCCGGAGATCACCGATGCGCCGACGGGGCGACCGTCGAGACGTGCGACGCAGCTGGGCAATGGCAGCGCTCCGCTTGCCTCCAGGTCTGTTCGGCCAAGACCAATCAGTGTGCCTGCGCGTCCGGGTACGACGGCGACGGGGCGACCTGCACCCCGATCGATTTCTGCAGCGCTCCGAACGGCGGCTGTTCCCCAAACGCGACGTGCTCGCAGAACGGTATCGTGCCGGCGTGCGCCTGCAACGGCGGGCGCGAAGGCGATGGGCTCGTCTGCTACCCCACGCCCTCTGCGGTCCTGAACGAGGGGTTCGACGACATCACCAAGCTCGCCGAAGCCGGCTGGCTGGACGCGAACCGAAGCTCCCCGGTTGGAAGCACGACCTGGTTCCAAGGGAACCACGTCGCGATGGGTGGGCCGTTCAACGCCCACGACGGAAATACGGACGCGTACATCGGCGCGAACTTCAACAACACGGGGAACACGGGCACGATCAACACCTGGCTCGCGACTCCGAGCGTCACGTTCGGCGCAGGATCGTCGATCTCGTTCTACACACGAAGCCCCAACGGTCAGACTAGGTATGCGGATCGGGTCGAGGTCCGCGTTTGCACGGAGGCCCCGTGCGCGCTGCCGCCGGACACGGGCGTCGGATCGTATACGACGCTCCTCGGATCCGTGAATCCGTCGCTGGCGGCGAATGGATATCCGGCGGACTGGACCAAGTTCACGTTCACCAACGCGAACGGCATTCCGTACCTGGGTACCGGTCGCATCGCGATTCGCTATTACGTGACGAGCGCGGGGCTCATTGGGGGCAACAGCGACTACATCGGGATCGATCGACTCGTCGTGAACGGTGGCGTCCCCGCGTACTCCGTAGGCGGCACCGTCAGCGGCCTGACCAAGAGCGGCCTCGTCTTGTGGCTGAACGGGATCGAGCAGCGCCCGATCGCGGCCGACGGTAGCTTCTCGTTCACGCGTGCCCTCGACACCGGCACGCGATACTCCGTCCGCGTCTACCAGCAGCCGGCGGGCGAGACCTGCGTCGTCACGAACGCACACGGAACGATCGCTTCGGCGAACGTCGGCAACGTCCAGGTCACCTGCTCGCCCGACTGAGGCGACGCCCCCGCCTCACCGACGGAACACGGGACGCCGATCGATCCACCGCACTGACGTGATCGTCAGTGCGGCGTCGACTCGGGCCCGTGTTCCTCGGCGGCGCCGGCTTGGGCTTGGGTCGACCGACGCTGGAGGCGCCGTTGCACGAACCAGACGACAACGGCGACAGCGCATGCCGCGACGGCGAGCTCCTCGATGTGGGCGGCGCGCTGGAGCATGGTCGTCGCGGCGGCGCCGAGCCCCCAGCCGATGGCAGCGATGCCGAGCGCCCAGAGCGCCGCGCCGATGACGTTGAGGATCGCGTACCGGACCGCCGGGAAGCCGCTCGTGCCGAGCGCGACCGGCGTGATCGTGCGCATCCCGTAGATGAAGCGGAAGGCAAGGACGAAGGCGACCCCGTACCGGTCGAGCCGGCGCTGGGTCGCGTCCGCGACGGCGCGCCATCGGGGACGCCGTTCGAAGAGGCGCCTGCCGCCGTATCGCCCCAGGTAGAACCACAGCTGATCGCCCAACATGCTTCCTGCAAACGCGGCTACGACGACTAGCGGGAACGAGAGCAACCCCCGATGCGCCAGCGCGCCTGCGATGACGAGGATCGTCTCTCCCTCGAAGAAGACGCCAACGCCGACCGCCAGATAGCCCCACCGGACGATCAATGCCTCGAGCATGTAGAGGCGATAACGACGAGGCTCCGTGAAATGAAGGGCGCCGGACCCGAAGATTGGCGCCGCACGAGGTCGCGCACGCCGAGGGGCGCGTGCGGGGCCGACGCTACCTGACGTCGGCACTGCAATGTAATGTGCTGGATCTTGACCTCCTCGACGAGCAGCCACTCGAGCACGAACGCCGGCGCCGCCCTCTCGGAAGAGGCGATGGACGTGGAGCTCGACCGCGCGATGAGCGAGCACTACGCGGAAGGCCGTCGCGGCATGCGCAGCTTCACGGCGACCGCGCTGCTCGTCGCCATCGCGGCCGGAGTCGCCCTCCTGCCGGCCTGGCTTCCGGCGCGTCGTGTGCTCGGCGTCGGGATCGAGACCACACTGCCGCTCACGACGATATCAGCGCTGTCCATCGTCCACGCCGCGATCGCCTTTCGCCGCGTCGGCGCGCACGGCCGCTGGTACCGCGCCGCGGAGCAACTCGAGTCGCTTTGCTCGGTATCCTGCGGCGCGGCGCTGATTTACTTCTCGGGCTCAGCGACCAGCGTCTTCTGGATCTACTTCCTCCTCTTCGTCGCCGACGCGTGGAACAACCCGCGAGACGCCAAGATCTGCATCGCCATGTACAGTGTCGCAACGACGGCGTTGGCCGCCGCGTTCGCACTCCGCGAAGCCTCTGCCGACGTAGCCGTCACCGCGAGCCTCGGCGTCCTCGGTGCGGTATGCATCTATGTCTTCGCCGCCTCTGCGAAGCATCGGCTCCGCGGCGAAGCCGAACGTCGGGTCCTGCGATCGCGGCTCGAGCGCTTGCTCGTCGAACGCGAGCGCGACCGCATTGCGCGGGATCTCCACGACGGGGTGGCCGCCGATCTGTCGACGCCGTCCTGGGCGAGGATCGAGCGGCCGGCGGCGACGATCGCGGTCAGCGAGGTGCGGGCTGGTGTGGGCATCGGTCTCCGATCCATCGCTATTGACATTAGCCATCATAGCTAAGTACCGTAGCCCTCGCAATCGACCCGGAAGGAACCCCAGATGGAACTCGCAGCCAACCTCCGCCGCGTGGGCAACGACATCGTCGCCTGCTACCTCGTCGCCGACGGGACCGGCGTGACGCTGGTCGATGCCGGCCTGGCCGGACAGTGGGACGAGTTCCTCGCCGAGCTCCGCACGCGGGTGACGCGTCTCTGCGCCGGCTCGCTCCGCTGCGAGATCGCGATCCACGACGACGAGACCGCGCCGATGGTTCCCGTCGACGTTCGGGTCCATATCTTGCGAATCGTCCAGGAAGGCGTTCGGAACGCCGTGCGCCACGCCCGAGCGCAGGTGGTGCGTGTCGAGATCGAGCGCGGGGCACGCATCGTCATCCGTGTCTCCGACGACGGCGAGGGCATTCCGGACGACGCGCTCTCGACGTCCCGCGGAGGGCTGTCGAACATCGCGAAACGCGCGCGCATCCTCGGCGGGGAGGCGTCGTGGTCACGCAATGGCGGCACGGAGCTCGTCGTCACACTGCCGCTGGCGGCCTAGCGCCTTTCGTTCTTCGGCTCGGCGCTCGGGCGTAAACGCTCGTGGAGCGACCGCGGGCAAGCCCGGTCAGCTCTTCTTCCGCTTCTTGTGCCGCGGGTTGTGGCGGTCGACCAGCTCGAGGGAGTCCGGCATCGGCTCCTCCTCCGGGGGCTTCCACCGCGCGCGCGCCAGCTCGGCCTGCGGCGGGAGGAGCTCCACCATCCGACGCACCTCTTCTCTCGCCGGGCTCGCGACGGTCTCGAGCTCGGGGAGCGCCGCGACGATGTCGTCGATCTTCGTGCCCTGAAGGTGTCCGCGCTTCGCTACGTCCGCGTAGCTCCGCGCTAGAGCGTCGCCGTCGAAGCGATGGAGCGTCACCATCTCGGCCGCGACGCGGAGGAGGCTCGCCGCGGGGAGCCGGCCGTCCTCGTGGACGACATATGCAGCTTGCAAGTAGTTGTAGAAGGGGACGACGCGGGCGCCGAAGATTTGGAAGTCGCGCGGGTGCGTCTGCTGCTCGAGATGGATGAAGATCCGCTCGACGACGGGCGCGGGCTTCACGAGGCGAACGGAGCGCAGCGCGGCCTCGGTGACGTCCTCGTAGACGCGGCCGCGCTCGAGGATCCGATGCACCAGCTCCTCACCGGCGCGACCTTCCATGATGTCGGCGTAGAGCGAGTAGACGAACGCGTCGGCCTCGGCGTCGTCGCCGAAGAGCGTCTCCTTCACGCCGGCGATCTGATCGCCGGCGCCGGTGCGCGAGGTGAGAAGCGCGGGGAGCTTGTAGCCGAGCTGATCGCGCAGCGCCCGAAAGCGGAGGCGCAGCATGTTCTGCAGATTCGGCTTGAGCGTGAAGTTGTCCCACACGATGCCGTCGAGCTTCAGCTTCGCCTCGAGCCGGCGACGCATCTGCTCGGGCGACCCCGAGAGGATGTGGATCGAGACGTTCGCCTGCGAGAGCTCACGGAGGAGCGTGGCCGCGCCCGGGTTCGTGCGTTTCTCGTCGGCGCGCTCGAGCGCCGTCCGGACGAGATCGCGCATCGTGTCGAACTCCGTACGGAGGTACGTCTTGTCGAGATCCCACCGAGAGATGTGAGGCGGCAGCACGATCGAGCCCTCGCCTTCGTCAGTCCTTCTTCCGCCGCGCGGACGCGCTCGACCGCGAGGATGAACGAGCCGGCGCCGTGCCTTGCAGCACCGCGAGCGCCCTCGACGACGGAGCTCGCTTGAGCTTGCGCGGCGGCAGGAGCTCTTCCTCGGCGACGACCTTCTTCGCGAGGAAGACCGCGGCGTCCAGCTTGTAGAAGCTGCGCCCTCGATAGAAGCGGAGCGCGTTCTCGTTGTTCTCCGCGACCTCGAGGACGAGATGCGTGCACCCGCGCACGCGGGCGAGATGGTCGAGCTGCTCGAGGATGAACGCACCTAGCCCCTGCCCCTGCATCTCAGGGTGAACCGCGAGCTCCTCGACGAAGAGTGGGCGCATGTCGCGCTTGGAGAAGTAGCGCGCGTTGATCCAGTTGTCGCCGCCGAGGACCTCGAATGCGCACTCCGTGTAGCCGACGATGGCGTCCTTGTCCTTGAAGCGCGCCTCGAACACGAGCTGCTCGATCCCCTCCTCCTCGTAGATCTCGAGAAAGCGGTTCTTCGTGCGCGGCCGCTGGTACTCGACCGTGTCACGGTTCACGTCGCGAAAGCAGAGCTTCAAGAACTCCCACACCCGGTTCAGATCGCGCCGGTGGATGCGCCGGACGCGCACCTCGGGGGCGGCGGTACGCAGGTTCGGGGTGGAGCTTTCCGGCGAGTCGTCCGGCATCGGCCGAACAATACTACTTCGGCGATGCCGGGGTCGACGCTGGCGCCACGATCGCGTTCGGGGCCGGAACGCAGGCGGCCATCGGGCCTTTCGCCGAGGGGTCGCAGGCTCCGAGGCCAATCCCGCTGCACGAGACCTTCGCCAACCTCCCGGCGGCGCAGAACACGACGGATTCACCCTCGCACTTGGGGAGGAGCTCCTTGTCGCACTCCACGTTGGTCGGGACGTAACAGCCGGCGCGCGGGCCCACGCCCGCGCAGCGGAGGCCGAAGCCGACGCAGTCGGTGACGCGCGCCTTGCTCGTCAGGCCCGTACGGTCGCACTCGACGAGTCGGTCTTCCTCGCAGTGACGGGCGCCGCGAGCCTCGCAGCGGCGGCGACCGGGGAGCTCGCAGGCGGCGACGATCTCGCCAGCCTCGTCCTTTCCTTCCTCGCACGTCGTCCCCGGACGGCAAACCACGCGCTCGAACGCGCCATCGCGGCAAGAGACGACGGCGCCGGGCCCATCGCACCGCGACTCGGGCGCGCCGGCGGGGCACTTCTGCGGCGACCAGCAGGCCCGGACGACGAGACCTCCTGCTGACTTCACTTCGCGGCAGCTCGCGCCGATCTTCGCGCAGTCGATCACACTGCTCGGGTGAGCATCGTCTTCGCCGCAACTCACGAGGCGATCGCCATCACACCCGGAGACCACGCCCTGCCGTTGCGAGCAGAACGCAGCCGCGCGCGAGTCACCGCCGCCCTGCATGCAGACCGAGACCTTCTCGCAGGTGGTCGCTTCGGCGAGACACGTGCGGAGCGGATCAGCCTTCCTCGCGGCGTCCGGCTCGGACAGCCACCAGTCGACGCACGCGCCCGGCTCACGGAAGCGCGGCACGTCATGCGCGCGCGTGCAGGCGGAGATCCGGGCGCAAGCGGAGGCGATCTGCGCGAGCAACGGCGGATCCTTCGGCGGAGCAGGGGGCGCCGGCGGCTTCGCGGGCGGCTCCTGCCCTCCACACGCCGCGATCAGAACGGCGGCGCTCGCACCGACGCCAAGGAGGGCTGCTCTGACTCGGGTGCGCACATTCCCTCTCTACTAGAGGCGCTGCGGCCTGGTCCAGGTTGTCGCGGAGACTGGAGCTCGGCGCCGATCGATGCGAGCAGCGTGGCCTCACGGCCGCATCCCCACGCGGCACATCGGGTGCAGAGCTCTCATTTCATGAGCGCGCAACGCTGGAAAGTCCGCGCGGTCGTCGTCGGCGCCGCTCTCCTCACTGCCGCAGGTTGCGACCGTGCGCGTACGCGCGGTCCCAGCACCGCGACGAGCACGAGCGCGAACATGCGTCCCGAAACGATGTCGTCGAGCCCGCGCACCGTCGATGCGGCTGGCTTCGTCGACAACGGCGGCCGCACGAGCAACGAGACCTCGCGCACCGAGTTGAGCGGGATGCGAGCCACGGAGACCGGAGCCGAACGTCCAACCGGCACCCCCGGCGTCGGGCTCCCGCTCCCGATCGAGCCGCCGACCCCGAAGGCCGAGCGCGGCGAGCGCTCGCGGCCTCCGCCGACAGAGGGCGGCACGAGCACGCCGCTCGACCCCATCGTTCCTCGAGTCGCCCAAGCGCAGTGCGATCGCGCGCGTTCGTGCGGGCAGATCGGGAGCGGAAAGACCTGGTCCTCGCTCGCGAGCTGCATGGACACGGAGCGGCCGCTTGCACGCGAGGCCCTCGCGCAGCTGGGATGCCCCGACGGCTACGACTCCACCGCCGTCGCGAGCTGCCTCTCGGCGATCCGCCTCGCAGCATGCGACAAGCGCACTGACGGGCTCGGTTCGGTAGCGGAATGCGCGCCGCACGCGCTCTGCCTCCAGCGTTGAGCGAAACGCTCGTGGCCCCGGGGCGCGCGCGTTGCACCTTCGCCCCGATCGCCATGGTGCGTGGCTCGGCGTATCTGAACCGGCGTCTCACGACCGCCGCGCTGATCGCGGTGCTCTCCGTTGCATGCCGCGGCAAGTCCTCGAGCACGCACGTGCCGCCGGACGCGACGACGATCCTGCCTCAGGAGAACCCAGCTGGCACGGTGGAGGTCAAAGCGATGTTCTACGGGCCGATGCCCACCGGCGTCACGGTCTCGCGGGACAATCGCATCTTCGTGAGCTTTCCGCGCTGGGGCGATCCCGTCGAGTTCACCGTCGCGGAGGTGCGCGACGGCGGGCTCTACCCGTTCCCTAACAACCAGATCAATCAGTGGCCCAACGGCCTCCCTGCCGACAAGGCACTCATCAGCGTGAAGAGCATCGTGCTCGGCCCGAACAATCGGCTCTGGGCGCTCGACACAGGCAATCCGCGGTTCGAGGGCGTGATCGATGGTGGGCCCAAGCTCGTCGCGATCGACCCCAGCAGCGGCAGCGTGATCGAGTCGATCGCACTCCCGCCGACGGTCGCGCTCCCCGACTCCTACCTGGGCGATGTCCGCTTCGATCTCCGCCGCGGAACGCGCGGGCTCGCGTTCATCACGGACGCGTCGATGAAGGGACCGAACGGGATCATCGTCGTCGACCTCGCGTCGGGGCGGAGCTGGCGTCGCTTGAACGATCACCCGAGCACCAAGGCGGATCCGCGCTTCATCCCGTTCGTCGAGGCGCGCGAGCTCTGGCTGCGACGGCCGGGCAAGCCACGCCAGCCTTTCTCCGTCGGCGCGAACGGTCTTGCGCTCTCTCCCGACGGAAAGCGGCTCTATTACTCACCGCTCGCGAGTCGCAAGCTCTACGCGGTATCGGTCGACGCTCTCGTGAACGAGTCGCTGCCGGACTCGGAGGTCGCCAAGACCGTCGAGGACCTCGGCGAGAACGGCGCGAGCTCCGGCCTCGAGTCCGACGAGCAAGGACACGTCTACCTGACGAACTACGAGCACAACGCCGTCATGCGCCGCAACGCGGACGGCACGTTCGAGACGCTCGTGCACGACTCTCGCATCCTCTGGCCGGATACGCTCTGTCTCGCCCAGGACGGCTGGCTCTACTTCACGGTGAACCAGCTCCATCGCCAGCCCCAATTCCACAACGGCCACGACGAACGTGTCCGCCCCTACGCGCTCATGCGCGTGAAGACGAACGGACGTCCGGTGCGCCTGACGACCGCCCCGGTGCTTTGACTCGCCGTTCGCCTATTGGCGAGTGGCTCGAGCGATCAGGCTCCCGCGATCATCGGCCTCGCCGTGCACCGGGATCTCGGTGCAATCCACGTCACCATGCGATCCGCGACGTTACTCGCACGATCGCCACAGTCGCTCCTGCTCGATGCTCGTTCACAGCAGCAGGCAATCCGCGCACTTGCCGAGCAGGAGCCCCATCCGATCCCGAGCGGATGACCGCCACCGAACGAAGAGCAAGACCAGACAGTCCGAAAAAGACCGACGATCACCTCCTTCCCGTCTTCCCGCCTTCCCCTGGACTCTGCTCTCGATCTCACGAGCATCCGAGCGACCAACGCATACGAGCGGGATGCGCGAGATGCCCCGCGGCTTGCATGGGCGCGGCCTCGGAGGTCGCGATGATCCGGATCATGCACCTTGGATGCGTCACGCTGTGTCCGCCCGCGCGCCGACTGACGGATGGCCGGGGCGGTGCTCGCGGCCGCGCGGAGCTCTCCTGCCACTGCCTGCTCGTGGAGGTCGGCGATCGGCTCGTGCTCGTCGACACGGGACTCGGGTTGCTCGATGTCCGCTATCCGAGGCCTCGTTTGAGCCGCCTCTTCCTCGACGTCCTCTTCCGGCCGCGGCTACGAGAGGCCGACACGGCGGTTCGACAGCTCGAGCAGCTCGGCTACCGCGCCGAGGACGTCACGGACATCGTCCTCACGCACCTCGTCTTCGACCACGCCGGCGGGCTCGACGACTTCCCGCGCGCGCGCGTCCACTTGCTCGAGTCCGAAGAGAGAGCGGCGCGAGCGCAGAGGACGTTCCTGGATCGCCAGCGCTTCCGACCGCAGCAATGGAGCAGCGCCTCGCGCTGGCGCACCTACGAGCCCGGAGGAGAACGCTGGTTCGGCTTCGATGCGGTTCGGACGCTCGACGGACTCCCGCCCGAGATCCTCCTCGTGCCGCTCGCCGGCCACACAGCAGGCCACGCGGGCGTCGCCGTCCGCACCGGCTCGCAGTGGTACCTCCACTGCGGCGATGCCTACTTCCACCGCGGCGAGATGGTCCCGCGCCGGGCACGCTGCACCCCCGGG
>Ga0066256_1002267_pt1 | contig 21971 bp, 18 predicted proteins | sample ThiBio_1000_biof_FD_87107 | JGI IMG/M metagenome (GOLD analysis project Ga0066256, IMG submission 87107) | Wastewater bioreactor microbial communities from Cape Town, South Africa - Thiocy_expt_1000_biof (version 2) | ecosystem: Engineered > Bioreactor > Thiocyanate-remediating >... | reverse complement strand
GAAGGGCTATGCCGGCTTCGATTACAACCTTGCCGATTATCGCGAGGGCGATCTCGTCAAGCTGAGGATCCTCGTCAATGCCGAGCCGGTCGATGCGCTCTCGATGCTGGTGCACCGCGCCGCGGCGGAATCACGCGGGCGCCAGATGTGCGAAAAGCTCAAGGAGCTGATCCCGCCGCACCTGTTCGTCATCCCCATCCAGGCCGCCATCGGCGGCAAGATCATCGCGCGAGAAACCGTCCGCGCCCTGCGCAAGGATGTCACGGCAAAATGCTACGGCGGCGACGCGACGCGAAAGCGCAAGCTGCTGGAAAAGCAGAAGGCCGGCAAGAAGCGGATGCGGCAGTTCGGCAGTGTCGAGATCCCGCAAGAGGCGTTTATCGGAGCGCTGAAGATGGGGGATGAGTGATGGCTGAATACTTCAGGGAATTCTGGTTGATAGCCACGGACGGCAGGACGCTGTATCCGGTACGTCAGAAGGACAAGGATACCGGCATTCTGGGCTATCGCGCGTTGGCGAAGGGAAGCAACAGGAAGTCACTTGGTCGCCAGTATCTCGATCCTGTCGAGGCGATTGCGGCATTTCTAGACGGTGCGAGCCTTAGATTTGGTGCGCCTGGTCACTCGGCCAACAGATTTGACGTAGATGGCCCCAAGACTGCGAGCGTGGATGCCACCCCGGCGTTTCGTGCCGCCCATCCGCACTTGCGCTTCTAGATACGTCTGTCATTGTTTGGCTCTGGGGGAATGCGTGAGCCGACAGTTAGTCCAAGAATACTTCAATGAACTTGCGCGCCTTCGAAAGTTCTCGGGGCAGGTCACAGAGAACGTGATCCGCGCCGCATTTCGCGACATGCTCAAGGCGTGGTCGCGCCAGAAGGGGCTGCAGTTCCTCGACGAATACGCGTTCCAGTCGCCACAGAAGACGACGATCCGCCCGGACGGTACCATCAAACACGACCTGCGGCTCGATTTCGGCTACTGGGAGGCCAAGGACACCGACGACGATCTCGACGAGGAGATCAGCAAGAAGCTTCGAAAGGGTTATCCGCAGACCAACATCATTTTCGAGAACTCCGATACGGCCGTCCTGATCCAGAACCGGCAGGAAGTGCTGCGCTGTTCGATGTTGGACGAGAAGGCACTACTGCGCCTGCTCGAACTGTTCTTTAGCTTCGAACGGCAGGAGATCTACGATTTCCGCAGGGCGGTAGAGCAGTTCAAAGCTGATTTACCGGCTGTGCTCGAAGCGCTGCGCGAAAAGATCGATGCGGCGTATGCCCAAAATGACAGATTCCGAGCGGCCGCGTCGAGCTTCCTCCAACATGCGAAGGACACAATCAATCCTGTGCTCGGCGAAGCCGATGTGCGTGAGATGCTGATCCAGCACATTCTCACGGAGGAAATCTTTACCCACGTCTTCAACGAAGGCGACTTCCATCGCGAGAACAATATCGCGAAGAAGCTCTATGAACTGGAGGGCGCGTTCTTCACGGGGGCAGTGAAGAAGGACACCCTGAAGGCACTGGAGACATACTACGCTGCCATTCGGTCCACAGCCGCGCAGATCCGGGATCACTCGGAGAAGCAGAAGTTCCTCAAGGTCATCTACGAGGGCTTCTATAAGGTCTACAACCCAAAGGCTGCCGACCGGCTAGGCGTGGTTTATACGCCCAACGAGATCGTGCGGTTCATGATCGAGGGCGCCGACTGGCTTTGCCAGAAGCCTTTCGGCAAGGGGTTGATCGACCCGGATGTGGAAATCCTTGACCCGGCAACCGGCACCGGCACCTTCATCTGTGAACTGCTCGAATTCTTTCGCGGTCAGCCCGACAAGCTGGCACGCAAGTATAGGGAGGAACTTCACGCCAACGAAGTAGCGATCCTCCCCTACTACGTGGCGAACCTTAACATCGAGGCGACCTATGCCGCGATCACCGGGCAGTATGCCGAGTTCCCGAGCCTCTGCTTCGTTGACACGCTCGACAACGTCTCGCCGCTCGGTATCCGTAGTGGTCATCAGCACGAGTTATTTGCGGCGGTTTCGGAAGAGAACGTCGCGCGCGTTAGGCGACAAAAACTGCGCACCATTTCGGTGGTCATAGGTAATCCACCATACAACCCGCGGCAGGAATGTTACGATCAGGGCAATGCGAACCGCGCCTACGAGCGGATAGATCAGCGGATCAAAGAAACATACATTCGCCTTGGGACAGCGCAGAACAAGAACACCGTCTACGACATGTACGCGCGGTTCTTCCGATGGGCCAGCGATCGTCTCGAGCACGACGGCATCGTCGCGTTTATTACGAACCGGAACTTCACGGCCAAGGCGGCTTTCGATGGATTTCGCCGCGCGGTCGCGGCAGAGTTTGCCGACATCTATGTGTTGGATCTTGGCGGAGATGTTCGAGAGAACCCTCGCCTGTCGGGAACCAAGCACAACGTTTTCGGCATCCAGACTGGCGTCGCTATCGCCTTCATGGTTCGCCGACGTGGCAAGCAAAGTGCGGTTGTCCGTTACGCTCGGCGTCCGGAGATGGAAACAGCCGAGGACAAGCTCGCCTTCGTAGCGAAGAATCCGCTGTCTGCCGTGCAGTTCGAAACGATTGTCCCCTCAAAGTCCGCAGAGTGGCTGAACTCGGCTGCAAACGCATGGGACGATCTGCTTCCGCTTTGCTCCAAGCAGGTGAAGGCAGGGAAGGGGCGACACGAGAGTGCAATTTTCCGGTTGTTCTCACTCGGAAATGCAAGTCATCGGGATTCTTGGGTCTACGACTTCTCGCGAGAAGACTTGCAGCGCAAGGTCGCATTTTTCATCGATGCCTATGAGGCCGTTCGGAAACGACCTGATGATCCACTGCGCAACTCGATCAGATGGGATCGCGAGCTAGACAAATATCGCGCTTCTGGCATCCAGAAGCGCTTTGAACCCACAGCCATAGTGCGCGCGGCGTATCGCCCCTTTATTGCAACATGGCTCTATTTCGACCGTCATCTGAACGGCATGACGTATCAGCTTCCCGACATGTTTCCGCCAGGCGCCGACAATACGGTCATCAGTTTTAGCAGCATAGGGGCTCGTGCCGATTACTGCGTGAGCAGCTTCGATGGTCCCGTAGACCTGCACTATGGTGCCGCTGCCGACGGATACCAGCTTGTCTCACGTTATCGCTACAACAGCGAAGGCCAGCGCATCGACAACATCACCGGCTGGGCCGAGAACAAGTTCCGCGCGCAGTACGGCAAGGCCGTCACCAAGGACGACATCTTCGCCTACGTCTACGCGGTGCTGCATGACCCGGTCTATCGCGAGACCTATGCGATAAATCTGAAACGGGAGTTCCCCCGCATTCCGTTTTACCCCGACTTCCGCCGGTGGGTGGACTGGGGCAGCCGGCTGCTCGAACTCCACGTTGGCTACGGAGCCGTGGAGCCGTGGCCGCTTGAACGCCTTGAGACGCCCGACCCGCGGGCGCGCGATGCGGGTATTTCGCCCAAGGTTGTGCTAAAGGCTGACAAGGACAAAGGGATCATCCGCCTCGACACCGAGACCCAACTGTCTGCCATCCCGCCCGAGGTGTGGGACTACAAGCTCGGCAACCGCTCGGGCGTCGAGTGGATCCTCGACCAGTACAAAGAAAAGACGCCGAGGGACCCGACCATCCGCGAGAAGTTCAACACCTACCGCTTTGCCGACTACAAGAAGGAGGTGATTGACCTCATCTTGCGGGTGACGCGCGTGAGCGTTGAAACGGTGGCAATCACCGAAACGATGAAGACGGCCAGGCGAGACTTATCCCCCTCCCAAAACCCTCCCGCATAGTGGGCGTCCCTTCGCCGCAGCGAGGTCGTGACGAGCGGCTGGCGAGCGGTGGATGGTTGGGCGCCCGGGCTCGAGACGGGCGTCTTGTCGTCCACCGCCTCGTGGGACGGGCGCTGGCGGAGTCGTCCGCCGGCAGGAAGCAACGGGCAGGCAACCGGCACTGCGGCCTTGCCGCGGGATCGACCGCTCCCCGGACCCGGTCACTTCTCCCCCGTAAACCGGCGAGGCCGAGGCCTCCTCTATCTGCTGCGGACTACCGCTGGGGCCAGGGCCTCGCCGGATCGCACATTCGTCCCCGGAGGCTGCTGGCCGCCCGGCCGTCTCGCACGCCCTGAATTGCCCGCCCCGCCGCGGCGCGCCATCTCCGTCCCCCGTTTTGGAGCGCAAAATCCGGCGGCATCGCGCTGCCGCCGGGCGCGTTCATCCAGCCTGAAGTTCTGCCGGGTCCGGCGCGTCCGTCCGGTCGTCGCGGGGCCGCTCAGTCGGCGACGGGCTGCGGGCTCTTGGGCGATGGCGCGGCGTTTTCGCGGTGGTCGACAACGATCGCCGGCAGCACCGCATCGAGGTGCGCGTGCATCGCCGCGACGGCGCCCGCCGCATCGCCGGCGATCATGGCGTCGTAGATGGCCTGGTGCTCCTCGATGACCAGGTACATGCGCCGCGGCTGCGTCAGCGTCAGCCGCCGGAAGCGGTCCACCTGCGTCTTCACCTGCAGCACCAGCCGCCAGATGCCGGGATAACCCGAAATCTCCGCGATCTTTGCATGGAACGCCTCGTCGGCGCGGTGGAAGCCCGAGCGGTCATTGGCGTCGGCGGCCTCCCGCTGCAGCTCGATGATCGAGGCCAGCGTCAGGTGCTGGCTGCGGGTGGCGCGCCGGGTGGCGAGCTCCACCGCCGTGCGCTCCAGCGCCTGCCGGATGACGATCGCCTCCGGCAGCTCCTCGTTGGGGATGCGCGCCACGAACGTGCCGGATTGGGGGAAGACCTCGATCAGCCGTTCGTCCACCAGCCGCTGCATGGCCTCCCGCACCGGGGTCCGGCTCAGCCCGTGGCTCTCGGCGATCTGCTTCTCGCTCACCGGCTCCCCCGGCCGCATCTGCATCGACACGATGCGCTCCCGGACGTCCTGGTATACCAGTTTCCAGGCGGCCGTGCCGTTGCCCGCCGCGGGGCGTGGGGGGGCCGTCCGCCGCCGCCTGCGGGTTGGCTTCTCCTCCGGATTCTTGCCGTTAACCACCTGCAAAGCCCACGATTCGTGCTGGTCTCACGGTAGGCGGGAAATGCCGCCGCTGTCACGGGGCAGATCGGCCCCTCGCTGCTATTGACGTGAATACTATTATATCAGTAAGGTTTGCAAGATGGTTCTGAGAATGATCACAACTGGGAGGATCACATGAAGTTCGACAGATGGATGTCGGTTGCCTCGGCCGCGGTCGTCGCCGCAGCGATGATGCCGGTCGCCGCACTGGCCGGCGACGTGGAGTTCTGGAGCCCGTTCACGGGCCCCGACGGCGCCGCGATCGATGCGCTGGTGCAGGAGTTCAACGCCGGCGCCGGCGCCGAAGCGGGGGTCAAGATCAACCTGCTGATCGTTCCCTGGGACGACTACTATACCAAGCTCTCGGCCTCGATGGCGTCGCGCACCGCGCCGACCCTCGCCATCATGCACTCGCACCAGATCGCGGTCTTCGTGAAGCAGGGCGCGCTCGAGGCTTACCCCCCCGAGGAGATCGCCACCGCCGGCCTCGTCGAGGGCGAGTACATCGCCCCGCTGTGGAACGCCGGCGTCGTCGCCGATCAACGCTACGGCGTGCCGATCGACGCCTTCCCGCGCCACTACTACTACAACAAGGCGCTGTTCGAGCAGGCCGGCCTCGATGCCGCCAACCCGCCCAAGACCGGGGCTGAACTCCTCGACGCCGCCAACAAGATCCACGCGCTGGGCAACGACACCTGGGGCCTCTACTTCCAGCTGACTGGTTCGGGCGTCGTCCGCAACTTTTACAGCTTCTACTGGCAGTACCAGGACGACCTGTACAACGCCGACATGACCGACGTGGCGGATGGCTTTGCCGAAACCGCCAAGAAGGCTGTCGAGGCGCTGCGCCCGTTCCTCGATTCGGGCGCCTCGCCCAAGGACGTGATCAACGATTCGGCCGCACTGTTCGCCACCAACAAGATCGGCATGTCGCTGACCCAGATCACCGACCTGCCGGTGTATCAGGCGGCGGCCGCCAACCAGGGCCTGCAGTTCGGCGTCGCGCCGCTGCCGCAGTTCGGTGACCGGCCGGCGACCTTCGCGCTCGGGCACAACTTCGTCATCCCGCGCGGCACGCCGGCGGCTGCCCGCGCTGATGCGCTCGTCTTCGTCAAGTGGATCGGCGACAACAGCCTCGCCTGGACCAAGACCGGCAAGATGCCGGCCAAGGTGACCACGCTCGAGAGTGCCGAGTTCCAGGCGCTGCCTGAGCAAAGCATCGTCGCCACCTCGCTCGAGTATGTCCACTTCCCGCCAGCGCTCTCGGTACAGCCCGCGGTGGACCGCGTCGTGCAGCAGACCATCGAAGCCTACTACGCCGGCCAGGTCGACTCCGACACGGCGGTGCAGATGCTCGCCGACGGCATCCGCGAAGAGCTCGCCAAGAAGTAGGCGCAGCCTGACTTCGCCAGGCGGCCGGGCAATCGTCCGGCCGCCCCACCTCGATCCCCATTCCAGCACGCGGCGGTAACGGCCCATGGCAAGCCAGCGCTCCAGCCTTCTGCCCTATCTGCTCGCCGGGCCGTATGTGCTGATGTTCGCGATCTTCGTGGCCTATCCGGTGGGCCGCGCGCTTTACATGAGCCTGTTCGACTGGGGCATCTTCGGGCCGAACGCCTTCGTCGGGTTCAACAACTATCTGTCGCTGTTCGGCGATCGCCGCTTCTGGGGTTCGTTCTGGGTCACCAGCGGCTTCGCGGCGATGTATGTGCCGATGATCGTCGTCGTATCGCTGCTGCTCGCGGTGCTGCTGCATCGGAAGCTGACTGGCATCGCCATCTTCCGCACCGCGTTCTTCCTACCGATCGTCATCAACGTCGCCGTCGCCGCCATTGCCTTCAACTGGCTGCTGGAGCCCAACATCGGCTTCGTCGACAAGATGCTGAAGCTGGTCGGCCTGCCGGGACAGAACTGGCTCGCGCAGCCCGGCTGGGCGCTGTTCGCCATCAGCCTCGTGGCGTTGTGGATCAATGTTGGCTTCATGGTGATCATCCTGCTCGCGGGGCTCGAGAACATTCCCGACGAGCTCTACGAGGCCGCACGGCTCGATGGCTCGCGGCCGATCCATGACCTGTTCTACATCACCATCCCGCTGCTTCGCCCGATCCTGCTGATCGTCATCGTGCTCTCCATCGTCCATGCCTTCCAGGTGTTCGGCGAGGTGCTGATCATGACGCAGGGCGGACCGTTCGGCAGCACGACGGTGATGACCATGCTGCTCTACGAGGAAGGCTTCGAGCGCTTCGCGCTGGGCCGGGCGGCTGCCATCGGCGTCGTGATCACGATCATCATCGCGACGCTGAGCTTCATCCAGTTCCGCTTCTTCCGGCGGCAGGTGTAGCCATGCGCAACGCCCAGATTCTCCGCTGGATCGTGCTGTGCGTGCTGGCGCTGCTGTGGATCGTGCCCCTCGTCGCGCTGGTACTGTTCTCGTTTGCGCCGCCGGCCGAAGTGCTGAAAGGCGTGTTCGTGCCGGGCGAGTGGACGCTCGACAACTACGCCAAGGTGCTGTTCGAGACGACGCGCGGCGTGAGCGTGCCGACGGCGCTCCTCAACAGCACGATCATCATGCTGCTGCAGGTCGCGGGTATCCTGCTGCTCGATATCCCCGCGGCCTATGCCTTCGCGCGGATGCGCTTCTTCGGCCGGGACGTGATCTTCTTCATGGTGCTGGTGTCGATGATGATGCCGGGCATCCTCGACGTCATTTCGCTCTATGACCTGATGGCCAATCTGGGGCTGGTCAACACTCTGGCCGGTGTGATCCTGCCGGGGCTGCCGCGCGTCATCGGCCTGTTCATCCTGCGCCAGTTCTTCATGGAAGTTCCCAAGGAAATGGAGGACGCCGCCAAGATGGACGGCGCCACCGATTTCCAGGTCTTCACCCGGATCATGATCCCGCTGGCGATGCCCTCGATCATCACCATCACGGTGATCAGCGCGCTCTACAGCTGGAACAACTTCCTCTGGCCGCTGATCGTCACCAACACGCCGTCGGCAATGCCGGTGCCGGTGGTGATCGCCTACATGAGCGCGGATACCAGCGCGGTCCTCAACTATACCGTGCTGCTCGCCGCTGCCTTCGTAACATCGCTGCCGATGATCCTGCTGTTCCTGCTGGGCCAGCGCTGGATCGTCAGCGGCATGCGCCCAAGCTCGGGCATCAAGTAGATATCAGGAGTTCACCGTCCATGCCGACGATCAAGGTCGACACCCAAACCGGCCCCGCCATCTCGCCGCGCCTCTACATGCAGTTCATGGAGCCGCTCGGTACCACCGATTCGTCGGTCGAGGCCTGCTGGGATGCGCTGGCCGACCGCTGGCGGCCGGACTTCATCGACGTCGTGCGGGACCTTGCGCCCAGTTCGATCCGCTGGGGCGGCATTCTCACCAGCTTCTGGAAGTGGCGCGAGAGTGTCGGCCCGCGCGCCGGCCGGAAGGATATGGTCAACTACCTGTGGGGCGGCTGGGAGAAGAACGCCGTCGGCGTCGACGAATTCCTCGAGTTCTGCGAGGCGGTTGCAGCAGAGCCGATCATGGCCATCAACTTCGCCGCTGATGGCCGGCCCGAATACATCAACCCCCCGCTCGGCGAGAACCGCTCGGGCGATGCCGAGGAGGCCGCCGACCTCGTCAGCTACTGCAACGATCCCGACCATGCCGAGCGCATCGCCAATGGTCGAAAAGCGCCGTGGGCCATCCACACCTGGCAGATCGGCAACGAGACTTCCTACCCCAAGGCGGGCGAGCGCTTCACCACGGCGGAAAATGCTGCGCAGTACAAGCAGTTCGCCAGGGCGATGAAGGCACGCGACAATTCCATCCAGTTGATCGGCTGGGGCGACCAGGAGCGCGACACCAATCACTGGTGGGCCAAGGAGCTGATCGGGGAAGCCGGCGACCTCGTCGACATGGTCGCCATCCACATGATGCACCAGCGCCCCGACGACGACAAAAGCATCCTGCATGGGCGCGGCTACCGCAAGGACTACGCGGCCACCTGGCAGGCGCTCGATGGCATGTACAAGAAGGTCGAGGACAAGCTGCTGGGCGCGCGCGACGTGCTCAAGCAGCTGGGCACGCCCGCCAAGCTCGCCATCACTGAAGGCCACCTGTCGATTCAGCCGCACAACAAATCGGAGCTGCTGCGCGAGTGGCTCTCCGGGCTCTATCATGCCCGCGTGATGACGCTGTTCGAGCGGCATGCGGACCTCATCGACATTGCCACCCTGGCCGATTTCGCCGGCACCGCCTGGACGGTGAATGCGGTGATGCTCGGCTCGCCGCGCGAACAGCCCTACCTGCTGCCGGTCGGCCACGTCATGCGGCTGTTCCGGAAGGTGTCGGGCACGCATGTGGCCGAGGCCACCTCGTCGTCAGGCGCGATCGAGGTGTCGGCAAGCCGTGCCGACGGCAAGGTCTATGTGCACGTGGTCAATACCGATCTCGACAGCGATGCCACCATCGATATCGACGTGGGCGGTGCCGCGAGGTCAGTGACCTGTCATCGGATCAATCCCTCGATCGATACCGGCATCGACAGCACGGCACTCGATGTCTTCCGCGTGGGCGAAAGCAGCGAGGCGGGACTGAGCGGCCTCAAGGTGCCGCGCGCCTCGGTGAGCGCCTACGAAATCGTGCTGGCCTAGGAGGCGACAATGGCCGGACTGGAACTCAAGGACGTCCGCAAGAGCTTCGGCGCCGTGGAGGTGATCCGCAGTGTCGACCTCAGCGTCGAAACGGGCGAGTTCGTGGTGTTCGTCGGACCGTCCGGCTGTGGCAAGTCCACTCTGCTCAGGATGATCGCCGGACTCGAGACCGTCACCTCCGGCGACATCTTCATCGATGGCAAGCGGATGAACGACGTCGAGCCGCGGGACCGTGGTGTCGCCATGGTGTTCCAGTCCTATGCGCTCTATCCGCACATGACGGTCTACGACAACGTCGGCTTCAGCCTGAAGCTCGCCAAGGCCCCCAAGGCCGAACGCGATCAGAAGATCCGCGAGGCCGCTCGCATCCTCAAGATGGAAGAGCTGCTGCAGCGCAAGCCCGGGCAGCTGTCCGGCGGGCAGCGGCAGCGCGTCGCCATCGGCCGGGCCATCGTGCGCAAGCCCAAGGTGTTCCTGTTCGACGAGCCGCTGAGCAATCTCGATGCAGCGCTGCGCGTCGACATGCGGATGGAGCTGGCCCGGCTCCACAACGAACTGGGCTCGACCATGATCTACGTCACCCACGATCAGGTCGAGGCGATGACGCTGGCCGACAAGATCGTGGTGCTGGATCAGGGCAGGGTCATGCAGATAGGCTCGCCGATCGAGCTCTACAGCAATCCGGCCAACCGGTTCGTTGCCGGCTTCATCGGCTCGCCGAAGATGAATTTCATCGATGTGCGGGTCAGCGCGGTGGCCGATGGACGGGTTACCGTCGAGTCGGCGGATGTGTCGGCCGTCACCCTGCCGCTCGCGGCGGCGCTGCGGGTAGGCGATACAGTTGCCCTCGGCGTACGCCCGCATCATGTCAGCCAGCTGGGCGAGGTGACCGTGAGCGGCGTCGTGACCTTGGTGGAGCGGCTGGGCAACGAGTCGATCGTCAGCACCAGCCTGCCGTCCGGCGCGCCGATGGTGGCGGCGATGCCGGGCGATATCGACCTCGTCCTTGGCAGCACGGTGGGGCTGGGCTTCTCACCCGCCCATGCGCTGCTTTTCGACGCCAGCGGCGAACGGCTGCGCTAGCCGCTCAGGCGCCGGCCGGCGCGTCGTAGGCGACACGGAAACCGGTGTGTCCGGTGCTGGTGTCGGGGGCGCGGCCCATGCGCGCGGCGATGCGATAGCGGTAGCAATAGCTCTTGTGGCAGAGGTAGGAGCCGCCCTTCAGCAGGCGTTCGCCTGCGGCCACGGCCTCGCGGTCGCGCTGCTTGCCGACCTTGGCGAGTGAGCGCACACGGAACGTGTCGGCGCACCATTCCCACACGTTGCCCGACATATTGTGCATGCCGAAGACATTGGGATTGAAGGCATCGGCAGGGCAGGTGCCGAGGAAGCCGTCGGCGCCTGAATTGTGGCGCGGGAAGCTGCCTTGCCAGATGTTGCACAGCACATGGCTGTCGGTGGGTTCGTCGTTGCCCCAGGGATATTCCGCGTCCGGCGTCGGCCGGGCCGCATGTTCCCACTCGGCCTCGGTGGGCAGGCGGCCACCGCGCCACGTCGCATAGGCGACCGCATCGGTCCAGGAAACGTGGACGACGGGGTGGTTGGCGCGGGTGGCAACGGAGCTCCCAGGGCCTTCCGGATGCCGCCAGTCGGCGCCGTCGGAGCGCCCCCACCATGGTGTCTCGGCCACGACCGGATAGTCCGCATCAGTGGGCAGGAAGCTGAAGAAGACGAACGACCAGCCGAAGCGCTCGGCTTCTGTGACGTAGCTGGTAGATTCAACGAACCGGGCGAAATCGTCATTGGTGACGGTCGTGGGTTCGAGCCCGAACGGGGCCACCTCGACGAAGCGGCGGGGCCCTTCTCCGTCCGACGCGATCTGCGGGCGGACGGTGCCGATGGTGCTGCGGCCCCCCTTGAACCAAATTGCCTTTGCGGGCCGGTCATCGCGGGCGTTCGCCAGGACCGGCGGAACGGGAAGGCTTTCGGCGCGGGCCGGACTGCAGCAGCTCATGAGGCCTTCACCAGGCGAACGTTCCCGGTTGCGGCAGCGCGCGGTGCGCCGACCGAATTGCGTTTGACCAGCGGGCATTCGATCTGCAGCCGGCCGGTGATCACGGCGGATCGGTCGGAACGCGAGCGCTTGGCGTAGAGATGCGTCACGGCGCGGCGGCCCATGTCTTCGTGTGGCACCAGGATGGTGGTGAGCGGCGGATCGAGATAGCGGGCCGTCGGATCGTCGTCGAAGCCGACGACGGAAATGTCGTCGGGAATGCGCAGGCCCGCTTCCTTCACCGCTTCGTAGCAGCCGATGGCCATCTTGTCGCTGCCGCAGAAGATCGCGGTCGGCCTGTCAGCCAGCGCCAGCAGCTCTCGGGTGCAGTCGTGACCGCCCGAGAGCAGCCAGTTGCCGGTTCGGACGAGGGCCGGGTCGAACGCAATGCCGGCCTGCTTCAGCGCGCGCTTGTAGCCGCGTAGCCGGTCTCGGCTCGCCACCATCCAGTCCTCGCCGTTGATGAAGGCGATGCGGCGATGCCCTGCCGCTATCAGGTGCTCGACGGCCGTCTCTGCACCCTGGGCATGAGCCGGCAGGATGGCAGGCGAGGCATCGGTCCGGCTGTAGCAGTTGATCAGCACGCTCGGGACCGACTGCATCTTCTGGGGCAGCGCGTACTCGCGGGTGAAGAAGGCAGCGAAGATCACGCCCACGACACGGTGCGCGAACAGCAGCTCGAGCGCGGCGGCGCGCAGGCCCTCGTCGTCCTGCGTTGGCAGCACCACGAGCACGGCGCCATTCTCCCAGGCGAGCTGGCGCGCGGAATCGATCGCCTTGTTGACAATGGGATTGCTGGTGCTGTCGTCGATGACGAAGCCGATCGCCTGGTGGCCGCCCCCGCCGACCGGCGTGCGCAGCCAGACCTTGTAGCCCAGCTGCTCAGCCGCATCGCGCACCAGCTTGCGGGTCTTTTCCTGCACGCGGGTCCCGCCGGTATTGTTGAGCACCATGCTGACGGTGGCCTGACTGACCCCCGCCAGCTTGGCGATGTCGACCATGGTGGGGCGAGCACTGGCGCGCTCGATCTTCGGCTTGTTCATCTCTGGCGGTCCGTCGTCATGCGTCGGTTATAAATAACCGACACCCCCTTGCGCAGGTTATATATCACTAGTAGCGTCGCGACATCATGCGAGCAAGCGCTGCACGCCGCCGGAAGAGCGGTTGTCGCACGAGCCCACTTGCCGCGGGAGAGGGAGAATTCCATGAATCGCCTTGCGCATCTCGCCAGCCATTCGATCAGCCGCCGCAGCCTGCTGCAGGGCGCCGCCGCCCTCGGCGCGGCCGCCGCGTTTCCGCTTCCGGCCTTTGCGCAGGAAGCCGGCACCGTCACCTGGTGGGACATCTTCCAGCCGCTGATCCCGCTGCACGAGAAGATGTGGGCCGAGTACGCGGCCACGCATCCGGGCAAGGTCGCCTATACCGGCATGAATCCGGCCGACATGATGCAGGCGCTGCAGCTGGCCAACCGCAGCAACCAGATGCCGGACGTCTTCAACGTGCCGGGCGGCGGGGCCGACCAGGTCAACCTGCTGCAAGCCGCCGGCTGGTTCGCGCCGCTCGCAGACAGCTTCTCCTTCGACAAGCCGTTCCAGCGCGAAGTGCTGGCGGAGGGCTTCACCACGTTCGGCGGCAAGCTCTACAGCTTCCCCATTTTCTCGTTCCGCCAGACCGCGACGTCGCTGTGGTACTTCAAGGACGGCTATGCGGCTGCGGGTGGCGATGCCGCCGCCGGTCCGCAGACCTGGGAAGAGGCGCGTCGCGTCGCCAAGGCGGCCACCAAGGATGGCAAGTACGGCATGCTGCTGCCGCTGCAGTTTGCCGATCGCATGACCCAGCACCTCGTCGAGCTGGCTCAGGCCGCCGGCGCGTCGGGCGCGATCGACTGGAAGACCGGCGAGTATGCCTATGCTTCGCAGCCCTTCCTCGACGCGCTGAATTTCCTGCTCGGCTTCCAGCAGGATGGCTCGCTCCACCCAGCGTCATCCTCGCTCGATGCCCGGCAGGGTCGTGCGCGCTGGGCGGCCGGGGAATCGCTGATGTTCTTCGACGGGCCGTGGAACAGCGGCGTGCTCAGCGGCAACTTCAAGGAAGTCATCGACGGTATCGACGTCGTGCGGGTGCCCTATCCCGAAGCCGCCGCCGGCAGCTCCTTCACCTATCGTGGGCCGACAACGGGAACCTTCTTCGTGTCGGCGCAATCCAAGCAGGTCGATCTCGCGAGCGACGTGCTGCAGCAGCTGACCAGCGAAGAGTACTATGTCGGCCTCGCCGAGCGCATGGACCAGCCGCCGCTCGACCTGAGTGCAGTTGAAAAGGCGAACGTCCATCCCGGTTATCGCAAGGTGGTCTCGGGCTATGCCGACTACGTGCGGCTGTCGCCCGATGCGCTGATCCGCAATCCGGCCATCGCGCAGGTCTATGCCGAGATGAAGCCGGTGACGCCGGGGCTCGGCGAGATCATCCAGGGTGCCTTTGCCGGCGCCTTCAGCGATCCGAAGCCGGTGCTGCAGCAATTCGCCGACCAGATGACCGCCGAGCGCGCCCGTGCCGTCGAGAAGGTCGCCGCGACCGGCGCCACCGTGTCGGTGGACGACTGGAAGTTCGATGCCTGGGCGCCGGGCGAAGACTTCACTTCTGACAAGTACTGATCCTCCCTCCCGCGCAGGCTGTGCCGATGACGACCTCGACCAACCTGCGCGGGCCCTCCCTGATGCACCGGATCTGGCGCGATCGCTGGATCTATGTGTTCCTGCTGCCGACGACCCTACTGCTGGGCGGCTTCACCATCTATCCGATGGCCGCCAGCATCTGGTTTTCGCTGCTCGACTGGAACGGCTTCGAGCGCGCGGGCGAGTTCATCGGCTTTGCCAACTATGCCGAGCTCGTTGCCGATCCGCTGTTCTGGAATGCCTTCCGCAACACACTGGTGTTCCTGGCGATCGCGGTGCCGCTGCGGGTAGGACTGGCGCTGTTGCTGGCGATTCTGCTGAACGAGGCGCTGCCGCTGTCGCGCGTCTTTCGCACCGCGATCTTCCTGCCCGTCGTGACGACTGCCGCGATCGTGGGCGTGGTGATGCGCTACGTGCTCGATCCCACCAGCGGGCCCATCAACGTCGCGCTCATGAGCGCCGGCCTGCTGGATCGCCCGATGAACTTTCTCGGCCAGGCGGGCCTCGCGCTCTACAGCGCCGTCGGTGTCTGGGTGTGGAAGTGGCTGGGGATCACGCGGATCTACTGGCTCGCCGCGCCGCAGACCATTCCGCGCGATGCGCTGGAGGCCGCCGATATGGACGGCGCCCACGCCCGGGCCCGGTTCAGCGCGATCACGCTGCCCGGCCGTTCACCATCAGCAGCACGCTGATCACGGTGATCGAGGCTACCAACGTCTTCGACCTGATGCTGACGCTGACCGGCGGCGGGCCGTTCTATGCGACCGAAGTGATCGATATCTTCGTCTATCGACAGGCGTTCACCTCTTCGGTGCCGCGCCTCGGCTATGCCTCTGCCGCCGCACTCTTCTTCGGGGTCTGCTTCATGCTGCTGGCCATCGTCCAGGTGGTCGTCGTCGCCCGGCTGCGACGGGGGAGGGTGGCTTCGTGAACCGTGTTTCGACACCGGCAGGCCGGATCTGGACGCTTGTCCGCTACATCGCACTGGCGGCCTTCTGCCTCGTCTGGATCTATCCGTTCCTGTGGCTGCTTTCGGCATCGCTGAAGACACCGATGGAGATCTTCTCCAAGGGCCTGAACCTGCTGCCCGATACGCCGATCTGGGACAACTATGTGCGAGCCTGGGTCACGGCGGGCTTTCAGGGCTACATGATCAACACGTTGATCGTGACCATCGGTACGGTGGCGCTGGTGATCGTCCACACGGCGCTCACCGGCTACGTGCTCGGGCGCTACCAGTTCGCGGGGCGGGGTATCGTCATCGCCGTGCTGGGCGCCACGTTCATCATTCCGGCCGGCCTCACCATCATCCCCATCGTCGATCTTGCCAGTGCGCTCGGGCTGATGAACGGTCCCTGGGGGATCATCCTGGCGCTCGCGGGCAGCGGCCAGTCAGCCGCCATCCTGCTATATGCTGCGTATTTCCGCGGCCTGCCCAAGGAGCTGGAGGAAGCGGCGCTGATGGATGGCGCCGGCTTCCTGCGCGTGTTCTTCAACATCATGCTGCCGCTTGCCGGTCCAGTGACGGCGACAGTGGGCGTGCTGACCTTTCTTGCGGCGTGGAACGCCTTCCTCATCCCGCTGGTCTTCACCTTCGGCGCGCCCGGATTGCGGACGCTGCCGGTCGGCATGCTGGCCTTCGTGGGCACCAATGAAACCGACTGGTCGGGCATGGCGGCGGCCGCCACCATCTCGCTCGTGCCGGTGATCGTCTTCTTCTTCATCGTCCAGCGCTACTTCGTCGAAGGTATCTCGGGCGCCGTGAAGGCCTAGCCTCGTAAGGACAGGAACAGTGATCAAGCCAAACATTCTGTGGATCTGCACCGACCAGCAGCGCTGGGACACCCTCGGTGTCACCGGCAATCGCCATGTGCGGACTCCCAATCTAGACCGGCTGTTCGCTTCCGGTGCGCATTTCAGCAGCGCCTATTGCCAGAGCCCGGTCTGCTCACCGAGCCGCGCCAGCTTCCTCACCGGCCGCTACCCTCGTACGGCGCGGCTGCGCCAGAACGGCGCCGATATTCCCGCCGACGAACTGCTGGTGACCAAGTTGCTTGCCGACAACGGCTACACCTGCGGGCTCTCGGGCAAGCTGCACCTGTCGGCCTGCAATCCCAGCGTCGCGCCGGCCTTCGAACGGCGCATCGACGACGGCTATTCGGCTTTCCACTGGTCGCATCATCCGGGCCACTATGGCAGCCGGCAGAACTGGCCGCTGAACGAGTACAACCTGTGGCTGATCGAGCGCGGTGCCGAGTACCGGGCCGATCCCTATCGTGGCTCGGCGTACGTGAAGGCCGGCCCGACGGCAGAGAACCACCAAACGACCTGGTGCGCGGAGAAGGCGATTACCTTCATCGAGGCACACAAGGCCTCGGAGCGACCCTGGCTGTTCTCGGTCAACTTCTTCGATCCGCACCATCCGTTCGATCCGCCGGCCGAGTACATGGACCGCTACATGGACAGGCTCGACGAGATCGAGCTGCCGAACTACCGGCCCGGCGAGCTGGACGACAAGCCGGTGTTCCAGTCGATCGATCATGACGCTGCCTATGGCGGCAATGCCGGCATGTCCTACGACAAGATGAGCGAGCGCGACCACCGCATGGTGCGCGCTGCCTACTATGCCATGTGCGACCTGATCGACGACCAGGTCGGCCGCATGCTGCAGGCGCTGGAGGCGACCGGCCAGCTCGACAACACCATCGTCATCTTCATGTCCGATCACGGCGAACTGCTGGGTGACCATGGAGTCTACCTCAAGGGGCCGTTCTTCTACGAGCCGTCCGTTCACGTGCCGCTGGCCATTTCCTGGCCAGCCACCATTCCGGCGCGCCGGATCGATGGGCTGGTGGAGTTGATGGACATCGCGCCGACCTTGCTCGAGGCGGCGGGGCTGCCGATCTACCCCGGCATGCAGGGCCGTTCGCTCTGGCCGCTGCTGACCGGGCAGGGGACCCAGACCGAAACACCGGATGTCTACTGCGAATACTACAACGCCATGCCCTGGCACCGCGAGCCGCACCTGCCGTTCGCCACGATGCTGCGGACCGACACCATGAAGTTGGTGGTCAGTCACGGCGACAAGCGTGGCGAACTCTACGATCTTGTCGCCGATCCGGGCGAGACCACCAATCTGTGGGACCGTCCCGACAGGCTCGAACAGCGCTGCGACCTGCTGCAACGGCTGTGCGACCGCATGGCCTTCACCGTTGATCCCCTGCCGCTGCGCCGGGCCGACTGGTAGTTCTGGAGCTTCCGATGTCCAATCCCAAGGCCGGCCGGGCGCCGGCAACGCCGCTGATCGTCCACGACCCGTTCATGAGCGTGTGGTCGGCGACCGACACGCTCACAGATTCCTGGCCGACGCACTGGAGCGGGCAGAACCAGTCGATGTGCGGCATGGTCCGCATCGACGGGGCGCCGTATCGCTTCATGGGTCTCGTCACCCGTTCGGGGGCAGACATCCCCGCAATGCGGCAGACCCGACGGGAGGTGGCGGCGCTGGAGACGGCGTACGCCTTCGAGGCCGCCGGTATCGAACTGACGCTCACCTTCACCACGCCATCGCTTCCCGACGATCTGGAGCTGATGGCGCGACCGGTCAGCTATGTCGCGGTTGGGGTGCGCTCGCTCGATGGCAGGGCGCACCGTGTGGAGGCCTATCTCGACTGGAGCACCAACTGGGTCACCGGTCTGCCCGAAACTGAAGTGATCTGGGGTCGCCATCGTGCGGGGGAGGTTGAGGCGCTGTTCGTCGGAGCTGCGGAACAGCGGCCCCTCGGTCGCTCGGGTGACGAAATACAGATCGACTGGGGCTATCTGTACCTGTCGGCCGAGCCGGGATCGGCGACGCGCAGCGCCTTCGGCGAGGTGCTGACGTTGCGCGAGGGCTTTGCCAATACCGGTAGCATCCCGGATCGCGACGACGTGAGGGCCGAGCGTCCGCTCGGAATGCCGGCCAACGGACATCGCGGGCCCAACCTGCGGCAGAACGGCATTCATCAGGATCGGCAGTCGTTCAACGTCGCTGCCTGGTGCCTGCCGAGTGTCGAGGTGGCTGCGGCAGCAGTGACCTGGCGAATGCTGGTCGCATACGATCAGGTGTTCTCGATCGACTATTTCCACCGTCGACTGCGACCATACTGGAGCCGCAACGGCCAATCCGCCATCGGTCTCGTCGAGACGGCGTGGGCGGAGCGCGAAAGCGCGTGCTCCCGCGCTCGTGCCTTCGGTGACGATCTTCTCGACAGGCTGCAGGTGGCAGGCGGCGATACCTATGCCCGCATCGGCCTGTTGGCCTTCCGCCAGACGCTAGGCGGCCACGCGCTGGTGGCCGACCTCAATGGCAACCTGCTGTATTTCTCGAAAGAGAATGGCTCGAACGGGTGCCTCGGCACCGTCGATCTCACCTACCCCTCGGCGCCGTTCTACGTCTACTTCGCCCCCCAGCTGCTCGAAGCGCAGATGCGACCGATCTGTGAGTATGCGGCGAGCGGCCGCTGGCCGTTCCCGTATGCACCGCACGATGTCGGGCAGTTCCCGCTGGCCAATGGGCAGGTCTATGGCGGTGGTGAGCTGACCGAGCGCAACCAGATGCCCTACGAGGAAAGCGGCAACATGCTGATCCTCGCGGCAGCGCTGACGCTTGAAATTGGCAGCGACGCTTTCGTCCGGGAGTTCTGGCCCCTGCTCGAAACCTGGGCCACATACCTCGTCGACAGCGGCATCGATCCCGACAACCAGTTGTGCACCGACGACTTTGCCGGGCACCTGCCGCACAATGCAAACCTGTCGCTGAAGGCGATTGTCGGCATTGGCGCCTATGGCCTGCTCTGCCGCCACCTTGGCCTCGACGAGGAGGCCGACAGGCACCTCGGCCTTGCCCGGCAGTGGGCTGCACGCTGGCCGGAACTGGCCGCTGGCGATGCTTCCTACCGGTTGGCCTTCGACCAGCCGGGAACCTGGAGCCAGAAGTACAATCTGATCTGGGATCGCATTCTGGGCCTCGATCTCTTTCCGGCCGATCTCGCGGAACGTGAGATGGCCTTCTATCGCGAGCATGCCGATCCGTTCGGGCTGCCGCTCGACAACCGCGCGTCCTACACCAAGCTCGACTGGCTGGTCTGGTCGACATGCCTCACCGGACGACAGGAGGATTTCGACACCCTGATTGCGCCGGTGGCCGATTGGCTTGACGGGACGCCAGACCGGGTCCCCCTGTCGGACTGGTTCGACACCCATACCGGCAAGCAGATCGGGGTGGGCGGCTTCCGCGCCCGGCCGGTGGTGGGTGGCACCTTCATCAAGCTCCTGCTCGATCGAGGGATTGCCGCCAAGGCCGCGGGCTGAGCCTTCAGGAGATCGCGGAGCAGCGCAGCTCGATACCCACGAGCTGCTTCGACTCCGAGACCTCGCGGAGCTCGAACGTCGAGCCGAGATAGGTGATGCGCTGGCCGCGTCCCAGCCCCGGCATGAAGGCGATATGGAAGAGCGTCAGCTTGGTGCCGTCCGCGGCATCGAGATTAGAGGTCTGCAGCAGTCGGACGCGCTCGCCGTTGGGCAGGTTGCGCCATCCCGCCGCCTCCAGCCGCTGAATGCGAAGGTAGCGCTCGACGTCACGTGCCATTCCTGCCCCCCAAATGCGGCCGCCCGATCGGACGCTGCAAATGGCATCGTTAGCATGGAGAAATGCCTGCCAGAAGATGGCTGACGCATGTTGTCGAAGAGATTTTATCTGATAGTTCAGCGGGTTCGCCGACGTGGGGCCGGATGTCCGAAGCCGCGTTTCACCATGTCTGCAAAGCCGCGATAGACAGCTTCGAGATGGTGCGCCCCGGCAGGATCGATGATGATGGCGGAGGCATTATCGGCGATCAGGGCCAGTTGTGCCGCGATGGCGGCGATCGGCGTATCGGCCGAGAACGTGCCACGCGCCACATCCGCTGAAAGCGCGTTGGTGAGGATCGCCTCAAGCTCGCGAGAGAAGCGCTGGAGCTGGGTGCGGCCGGCTAGCGACAGCAGCTCGGCGTCCTGCCGAAGGCGGGAGATGAGGCTCCATGAGTGAGCCTTCGAGCCCCTGCGATTGTAGCGTCTGAAGCGGCTGAGACTGAACTGGAGCATCTGCTCCACCCGCTCCTCGAAGGTCTGCCCGTTCGCCAGCCAGATGCCGCGCAGGGCCGCGAGTGTCTCATCGACATAGCGGGCCAGCACCTCCTCGACGAGCGCCTGCTTGGAGCCGAAGTGATAGTGGATATTGGCCCGGGTCATCCCGAGCGCCGTTGCGATATCGCCGAAGCTGGCGCCGCGATAGCCATGCCGGATCAGCAGGTCTAGGGCACAATCGAGGAGGGCGTCGCGCGAGCTCATCTGGGTCATGGAGGCGACCATAGCCAAACCGCTCTTCAGTCGCCACTTTGACGAGATACTGACTTACAGGTAAGTCAGTGCGAGGAATGGGAGTAGTCGATGCAGAGATTTTTGGACAAGGCGAGCGGCGCGGTGCGGGCCGTTCGATCGGGTGATCTGGTCTTCGTCGGCGGCTTGATGGCCACCGACGGCGACGGTCGGATTGTAGCCGGTGGCGTACGGGAGCAGGCCCGCGCGATCTTCGATACGCTGCGCGAGCTGGTCGCCGAGACCGGCGCGAGCATGGCAGACGTGGTCAAGCACAATGTCTACTTCGCCTGCGAGGGAGACGAAGCGACGGTGCAGCGCTTCATGGCCGATCTCGATGCCGTGCGCTTCGGCTACTTCCCCGATCCGGGACCGACGACGACCGAGGTTCGCTGCGGGCTCGAGCGGGAGGGGGCGCTGCTGCTCGTTGACGCGTGGATCGTGGTTGGCGGGGCGAAAGAACTGCTTGCCCCCGAAGGTCACTGGGGCTGGACGCGCAAAGGACCGTTCGTGCACGGCTGGAAAGTCGGCGACATGCTGTTCGCCGGCGGGCACCGCTCGCTTGATGCAGCCGGCAACGTACTGGGCGTCCGCGACATCGAGGTGCAGACCCTGGCCGGCCGCACGCTGCCGCATGCGGCGCAGTCCTTCCTGGAAATGCTGCAGCTCAGGCTGCCAACCTCCTGGTAATCCACCTGGCGCCCTGGCATGGAACGCCCAGACACAAAACACGGCAGGCCTGCTGAATTTGCAATGCATTCCAAGGTCTTGGTTACAACAACCAGATAACTCCTGTTTTTCAGCGCCGCCATGGCTCCGAAAATCCGGAAGCGACCAAAAAACCGCTCAAAGCGTCTGAAGCCTCGCTGCAGGAACGCAATGCGCTAGGACTGATCCGGATACATATCGGACGATTCCGAATCACGCTGGCGAACTGCCCGCTTCCGCTCCAAGCGCTTCCTATGATGCGCCCGCATCTCCCTTGAAATCATTGGCATGCGCGGCTTGCTTTGCCGTGCGGCGCATTCAGGACAGGAAACGGCGACGTGATGGGCACAAGGAAACAGGCAGGCCGGAGCCTGCAGGCACGGCAACTACGGTTGCGGTTGCGGTTGCG
>Ga0066256_1002266_pt1 | contig 21989 bp, 23 predicted proteins | sample ThiBio_1000_biof_FD_87107 | JGI IMG/M metagenome (GOLD analysis project Ga0066256, IMG submission 87107) | Wastewater bioreactor microbial communities from Cape Town, South Africa - Thiocy_expt_1000_biof (version 2) | ecosystem: Engineered > Bioreactor > Thiocyanate-remediating >... | reverse complement strand
TACATGACCATGATGCGGTCGGCGATGCCGGCCGCCACGCCGAGGTCGTGGGTGATCCAGACGATCGCCATACCGAGCTTGCGGCGCAGCTCGCGCACGAGCTCGAGGATCTGCGCCTGCACGGTGACGTCGAGGGCCGTCGTCAGCTCGTCGGCGATCAGCACCTTGGGATCGCAGGCGAGCGCGATGGCGATGACGACGCGCTGGCGCATGCCGCCGGAGAACTGGTGCGGGAAGTCGTCCAGCCGGTCGCGCGCCGAGGGGATGCCGACCAGATCCAGCAGCTCGGCCGCGCGCTGACGCGCCGCCTTGCGGCTCATCCCCATGTGCTTCCGCAGCGGCTCCATGATCTGGTAGCCGACGCTGAAGACCGGATTGAGCGAGGTCATCGGGTCCTGGAAGACGAAGCCGATGCGCGCGCCGCGCACCTGGCGTAGCTCGGAGGCCTCGAGGCGGACCAGATCCCTGTCCTGGAAGATGACCTCGCCGGAGGCGATCTCGGCCGGCGGGATGGGCAGCAGCTTCAGCAGCGACATCATCGCCACGCTCTTGCCCGACCCGCTTTCGCCGACGACGGCAAGCAACTCGCCCTCGTCGACGTGGAAACTCACGCCGTTGACCGCGTGAACGACACCGTCCTGCGTGTGAAAGACGGTCCTCAGGTCGCGGACTGCCAATACCTGGCTAATCGGCTTCCCCCAATCTCAGCGTCCGACGTTCAACGTCGGATCATGTTGTTCCCCGCTGCCTATGATTATTTGTTCGCAGCGACGACAGGGAAGCATTTGACACCCGACAATTCAAGCCGGGTCTATCCGATTTAAATCGACGCTGGGGAAAGACTGCTACTCGATGAAGACGCGCACGGAAGCCGCGCGGCCGGCCGCGTCGATCACGGTGAGCGTGGAGAAGCCGGCGCCTTCCGGGCGCCAGCTCGCGGTGCGCCGGCGCGAGCCTTCGTCGACAGGCTTGCCGTTGGCGAGCCAGCGGAAAGGCGCGCGGCCGCCCTGCAGCTTGAGCGCGAGCGCCTCCTCGGGGCCGGGGACCTCGACGCGGGCGCCGTTGGGCGGATAGACGATCTCGGGCGCGGCCTCGACCACGCCCGCCGCGCGCGTCTCGGACGGCGTGCGCGAGAAGCGCCGCTGCGTGACCGGCAGGTCGGCGCGGGCGGTGCGGATGGCGCCGGCCGGCGGAGAGGCGAACGGCGTGAGCGCGACGCCGGAGCGGGCGAAGGCGTCGAACAGGATGGGGGCTGCCGCGTCGTAGCCGGCCAGCCCCGGCACCGCCGCGCCGTCGGGCCGGCCGACCCAGACGCCGAGCACGTGGCGGCCGTCGAAGCCGACCGACCAGGCGTCGCGGTAGCCGTAGCTGGTGCCGGTCTTGTAGGCGACGCCGAGCTTCGGCGCGCCGACCGGCGGACGCACGCCCGACAGCACGTCGACGATCTGCCAGTTGGCCGGGGCCGACAGGATGCGGGTCGAGACGGGCTGTCCCGGCGTGTCGTGCAGCAGCGTGGCGGAGCCGCCATTGGCGAGGCCCGTGTAGAGCTGGACGAGGTCGCGCAGGGTGACGCCGACGCCGCCCAGCCCCATCGCCAGCCCCGGCTTCTCGCCCGGAGGCAGCGCCGGCTGCACGCCGGCCTGGCGGAAGCGGGCGGCGAGCCGCGTCGGCCCGAGCGCGTCGAGCAGGCGGATCGCCGGCACGTTGAGGGAAAGCTGGAGCGCCTCGCGCACGGAGACGTCGCCCATATAGGCCATGTCGAAATTGCGCGGCCGGTAGCCGGCGAAATTGGCCGGCCGGTCCTCGATGATCGTCTGCTGCGCGACCAGCCCTTCCTCGAAGGCCAGCCCGTAGATGAAGGGCTTCAGCGTCGAGCCGGGCGAGCGCAGGGCGCGCGTCATGTCGACCCAGCCGGAGCGCGCCGCGTCGAAGAAGTCGGCGGAGCCGACCTCGGCGACGATCTCGCCGGTGCGCGCGTCGGCCATCACCATGGCGACCGAGAGCTTCGGGCCAAGCCGGGCGGCGGCGGCGGCCGCCACGCCCTCCAGCGCCTGCTGGACGGAGCGCTTGAGCGTGAGCTGGAAGCGCTGCGCGTCGGGCTTTGCCCGCAGCGCGGCTTCCGTGGCGTGGGCGGCGAGCGCCGGCATCAGGTTGCGCCCGTCGGGCACGAGGCCGGCGAGCGAGGCCCGCTGCGCCTCGCGCTCGTTCATCAGCCCGGCGCTCACCATGCGCTCCAGCACGCGGTCGCGGGCGGCCGCGGCGGTCTCGGGGTGGCGGTCGGGGCGGCGCGCCTCGGGCGACTGCGGCAGGGCGACGAGAAGGGCGGCCTCGGAGACGGTCAGCCGGTCCGGCTCCTTGCCGAACCAGGCGAGGGCTGCGGCGCGCACGCCCTCGATGTTGCCGCCATAGGGCGCCAGCGTCAGGTAGCGCGCCAGGATCTCGTCCTTGGAGAGCCGCCGCTCGATCTGCCACGCGCGAAAAGCCTGCCGCGCCTTGGCCCACAGCGAGCGCTCGCTGCGCGGCTCGATCAGGCGGGCGAGCTGCATGGTGATTGTCGAGCCGCCGGAGACGATGTGGCCGTTGGCGACGAACTGGCCGGCGGCGCGCAGGATCGCCAGCGGGTCGATGCCGGAATGCTGCCGGAAGCGGCGGTCCTCGTAGGCGACCAGCATGTCGAGGAAGCGCGGGTCGACGCGGCCGAGGTCGGCGGCGAAGCGCCAGCGGCCGTCGGGGGCGGCGAAGGCGCGCAGCAGGGCGCCGTCGCGGTCGACCACCTCGCGCGACAGCGGCGCGGGATCGAGCGGCGGCGGGAAGGCGCGGTCCAGCGCCAGCGCCGAGAGGACCGCCACGCCGGCGAGGGCGAGGGCCGTGGCGGACAGGATGCCGGCGCGGCGGAGAAGCCGGTGGTGCGGGCGCGAAAGATACCCCCACCCCTTACCCCTCCCCACAGGGGGGAGGGAGTCGCCAACGCTGAGCCAGACCCGGTCGCCTCGTGCCAGACGCCACCGTCTCAGAGTCCCCCTCCCCTTGTGGGGAGGGGTAAGGGGTGGGGGTCGGCCGCAATCCTTGGCCACTCCGAAGGACGGGCTCCCGGCAATCCCGCCCTCGACGAAAAGGGCGGCTCGCGCCGCCCTTTCAAACTGTCCGTCAATCCGGAAGCTTACGCGGCCTTGGTGGCCTGCGCATCCGCGTCGCGGGCGACCTTGAGCGCCTTGGCGTACCACGCGAACTGGTCGAGCATGTCCTTGCCGGTCTGGTTGAGGAAGTCGAACTCGGAGAGCTTCTTGCCGCCGTTCGCCTCCTGCATGATCTGCCAGAAGATGTGCACACCGGTGCGGATCGGCACCATCTGGAGCTCGATCGCCTGCAGACGGAGCTGCTCGACGGCGCGCGCGCCGCCGGTGCTGCCGTAGCCCACGAAGGCGACCGGCTTCTTGTTCCAGCTCGGATAGGCATAGTCGAAGGCGTTCTTCAGCACCGCGGTCGGGCCGCGATTGTATTCCGCCACCGTGATGATGTAGCCGTCGAAGCGGTCGAGCGTCTTCTGCCACTTCTGGGCAGCCTCGGCCTTGGACGGAACCCACGCCGGGGAGGCCGGCTCGTCGAAGAACGGCATCGGGAAATCGCGCAGGTCGACGATCTCGAAGTCGAGGTCGCTGCGCGCCTTGCCCAGCTCGTAGATCCAGTTTGCCGGCTTGTCGCCGAAACGGCCCTCGCGGGTGGAGCCGATGATGATGGCTATCTTGGGTTTCGCCATGGAATGGATTCCTTTTGATCGGGGTGGTATCGTTTGGATACCGACGCTATCTATGAAACCGGTGGTGCACCGCACAAGGAGGCACTTTGTTGACACTCAGTCACCCGCGCGCGCCCGATGGGCACGGTTCGGAAGATTGCCGGGCGGTGAGCGAGATCCTGTCGCGCATCGGCGACAAGTGGACGGTGCTCGTCGTGCAGGTGCTCGGCCGCGGCCCGGCGCGCTTCAGCGAGCTGCGCAGGGCGATCGGCGGCATCTCGCAGAAGATGCTGACCACCACGCTGCGCCAGCTCGAGCGCGATGGGCTGGCGACGCGCACCGTCTACCCGACGATCCCGCCGCGCGTCGACTACGAGCTGACCGACCTCGGCCGGGCGCTGCTGGTGCCGGTCAACGCGCTCGGCGAATGGGCGCGCGAGAACCGGCCGCGGATCGACGCCGCGCGGCGGCGCTTCGATGCGCAGGTGGAAGGGTAGTCAGGCCTCCGGCGGCACCGGCGTCGGCCGGTTGTCCTTGTCGAGCGCGACCATGATGATCTCGGCGTGGGTGACGCGCTCCATGATGTCGGTCAGGTAGCGCTGCGCCCAGGCCTCCACCTGCAGCACCATCGAGGTGTGGCCGACGCGCGCGATCGTGATGTAGATCGAAAGCGTGTCGCCGACCTTCATCGGCTTGGCGAAGGACATCTCCTTCACCGCCGCCGTCACCACGCGGCCCTTGGCGCGTTCCGCCGCCTTGATGCCGCAGGCGAGGTCCATCTGCGCCATCACCCAGCCGCCGAAGATGTCGCCGGCGGCATTGGCGTCGGCCGGCATCGCCAGCGTGCGCAGCACCAGATCGCCCTGCGGTTGCAGTCCCTCGAAGACCATCGCGCCTCTCGTCGTCCGCGTTTCTTTTCCAAAGGCCTAAACGCCGGTCGCTTTTTTCACAAGGCATGACGGACGGGCATCCTGCGCTCGCCCGGCGGAAAGGCTAGCTTCATCGGGAAGCTGGGTCGGGCAGGCGATGCGGGACTTCGATTTCGTCGTGGTGGGTGCGGGCTCCGCCGGCTGCGTGCTGGCCGAGCGGCTGACCGCGAGCGGCCGTTTCTCCGTGCTGCTGCTCGAGGCCGGCGGCACCGACCGGCGCTTCTTCGTGCAGATGCCGCTCGGCTACGGCAAGACCTTCTTCGACCCGAAGGTGAACTGGAACTTTCGCGCCGAGCCGGACCCGGGGCTGGCCGGCAATGCCGACCACTGGCCGCGCGGCAAGCTGCTCGGCGGCTCCTCCTCGATCAACGCGATGGTGTGGATCCGCGGCCAGCGCGCCGACTACGATGCCTGGGCGGCGGCCGGCAATGCCGGCTGGGGCTATGACGATTTGCTGCCCTTCTTCAAGGCGGTCGAGCACAACGAGGCCGGCGCCGACGACTGGCGCGGCCGGGGCGGCCCGGTCCATGTCAGCGACATGGCCGCCCATGTGCATCCCCTCACCCGGCTCTACCTGGAGGCGGCTCGGTCTGCCGGCCTGCCCTTCAATCCCGACTTCAACGGCGCGACGCAGGAAGGCGTCGGCATCTACCAGATCACCACGAAGGACGGCCGCCGCATGTCGGCCGCCCGCGCCTTCCTGCGCACGGCGATGAAACGCCCCAATCTGACCGTCGAGACCGGCGCGCACGCCGCCCGCATCCTGTTCGAGGGCGGCCGCGCCGTCGGCGTCGAATATCTGCGCGGCGGCGCGAGGCGGACGGCGCGGGCGCGCCGCGAGGTGATCCTGTCGGCCGGCTCGATCGGCTCGCCGCAACTCCTCGAACTCTCCGGCATCGGCGATCCCGCCGTGCTCGGGGCGCACGGCATCGCGGTCGTCCAGGCCAATCCCCATGTCGGCGACCACCTGCAGGACCATCAGGGCATCAACTACACCTGGAAGGCGAAGGTGCCGACGCTGAACCAGCTCCTGCGCCCGTGGTGGGGCAAGGCGCTGGCCGGCAGCCGCTACCTCGCGCTGCGCTCCGGCCCGCTGTCGATGAGCATGAACCAGGGCGGCGGCTTCTTCCGCACCGATCCTGGCTGCGACCGGCCCAACATGCAGCTCTATTTCCAGGCCTTCTCGACCGTCCTGCCGCGGGCGGGCGAACGGCCGATCCTCTCGCCGGACCCGTGGCCGGGCTTCTCGATCGGGCTTTCCAACTGCCGGCCGACGAGCCGCGGCGCGATCCACATCCGCTCGGCCGACCCGCTCGCGGCCCCCCGCATCGTCGCCAACGCGTTCTCGACCGACCACGACGTGGCCGAGATGCTGGCGGCGGTGAAGTTCCTGCGCGTCGTCGCCGCCCAGCCGGCGCTGGCGAAAGTGATCGCCGAAGAGATCCTGCCCGGCCCGGCCTGCGTCGAGGACGCCGCCCTGATCGACGACTTCCGCCGCCGCTCGGGCACCGTCTACCACCCGGTCTCGACCTGCCGCATGGGGCCGGACCCGGCCACCGCCGTGGTCGACCCGCGCCTGCGCGTCCACGGCGTTTCCGGCCTGCGCGTCATCGACGCCTCGGTCTTCCCCGCCGTCATCAGCGGCAACACCAACGCCGCGGCCATCGTCACCGGCGCCAAGGGCGCCGCGATGGTGCTGGAGGATGCCGGCTAGGCCGCCGCCTCGGCGAGGTTGGCATGCACGACGGCGCCCTGCATGGCGGCGAGCGCGCGGGGAGCGATCTCGTGGGCGAGCAGACGCTCGGGGTCGACCGGGCGCGGCATGGCGAGCTGGCCGTAGGGCACGCGCACGAAGCCGAGCGGGCCGTAATAGGGCTCGTCGCCGACCAGCACGACAACGCCCCAGCCTGCCTCGCGCGCGGCGTCGAGCGCGATGCGCATCAGCCGCCGGCCGATGCCGACGTTCTTGTGGGCGGGGCGCACGGCGAGCGGCCCGAGCAGCAGCCCCCTGCCCGCCCCGGCGGCGATCGGCGTCAGCCGCACCGAGCCGACCACCGTGCCGTGGAAGAGCGCGACGAAGGACAGCGCCCGGTCGTGCGGCCCACCCTCGCGGATCTTCTGCGCGGCGCGCGCGAAGCGGCCGGGGCCGAAGGCCTCCTCGTTGATCAGCTCGATCTCATGGTCGTAGGCCGGCTCTTCCGGCAGGTAGACAACGTCGGCGACGGTCATCTCGTGGTTCCGCTTGCGAGGGGATGGAGCGGGCAGTCGCCCGCAATGCTGCGCGCCGACCGTCTCGCGGTCAGGCGCGGGCGCCCATTCGTCGTCGCTCCAGGCGGCAATGCTTCACGAGGATCCTCCCGATCGAAAATCCCGCTATCATCAAATTTCGCGTCCCGCAACGGCATCGGTGACGATGCGTTCACCCGCCGGCCCCTTCCGCGACCGGACGCGACGCCCTAGGTCAGGGGCGAGCGAGAGGATCACATCATGGGCAGGCTGGTCGACGGCGTCTGGCAGGACGTCTGGTATGATACGAAGACGACGGGCGGGAAGTTCGAGCGCGCCGCCTCGCGCTTCCGCGACTGGGTGACCGCCGACGGCGCGCCGGCGCCGGGGCGCGAGCGCGGCTTCAGGGCCGAGCCGGGACGCTACCACCTCTACGTCTCGTGGGCCTGTCCGTGGGCGCACCGCACGCTGATCTTCCGGGCGCTGAAGAAGCTGGAAGGCGTCATCTCGGTCTCGGTCGTCCATCATTTCATGGGCGAGAACGGCTGGACCTTCCTGAAGGAGGACGGCGCCACCGGCGTCACGCTCTACGGCTTCGACTACCTCCACCAGATCTACACGAAGGCCGACCCGACCTATTCGGGCCGCGTCACCGTGCCGGTGCTGTGGGACAGGAAGGAGGAGACGATCGTCAACAACGAATCCTCCGAGATCATCCGCATGCTGAACTCGGCTTTCGACCAGTGGGGCGACGCCTCGCTGGACTTCTATCCGCAGCCGCTGCGGGCCGGGATCGACGCGCTCAACGACTTCGTCTACCCGGCGATCAACAACGGCGTCTACCGCGCCGGCTTCGCCACGAAGCAGGACGCCTACGAGGAAGCGTTCCGGGAGCTGTTTTCCGCCCTCGACGAGATCGAGGCGCGGCTGTCACGCCAGCGCTATCTCGCCGGCGACCGGTTGACGGAGGCGGACTGGCGGCTGTTCACCACGCTGATCCGGTTCGACGCCGTCTACTATTCGCACTTCAAGTGCAATCTGCGCCGCATCGCCGACTATCCGAACCTGTCGAACTATCTGCGCGACCTCTACCAGGTCCCCGGCGTGGCCGACACGGTCAACATGGCCCACATCAAGGCGCATTATTACGGCAGCCACCGCACCATCAACCCAACTGGCATCGTGCCGCTCGGGCCGGAGCTCGATTTCGACGCGCCGCACGACCGGGCGCGGCTCTCCCGCGCCTGACCGCTGGCAGCGCCTCCGGCTCAGCTCCCGCGGCGACGGGCGGCTTCGTCCGGCCGGGCGGTATCAACCGGGCCGATCGCGTTCGGCAGCCAGCGCGACTTCACCTGGAGCCGGCTCTTGCCGCCCTTGGGGATCGGTCCCCACGGCGTCCACAGGATCGCCGGCTTGCGCTCGGACCTCGGGATCGTGGTTGTTGCGACCATCGCAGTCTTCTCCCTTTCCCGCGAAGGGGAACAGGCAATCACGGCCAAGATTGGGCACGAAATGTTAATTGATGGTAACTTTCTGTTACCAGTTGGGTGACGGCACCGCGCCGTTCACCGCTTCGTCCACGCGGCGGCGCGTGCCGGGCGTGGTCAGCTCCGGCAGCCGCCCGACCGGGAAGAAGCCCGATTCGGCGATCTCGCGGTCCGAGGCCTTCGGCCCATCCTGAATGAAGTCGGTAATCAGGTAGAAGGCGACGTGGTCGCGCCGGCTGGCGCCCTGGTTGAGGTGCAGCGAGCGCAGCTCCGGCTCGCCGGTGAGCCTGATGTTGCCCTCCTCCATCAGCTCGCGCTCCAGCGCCTCGCGGAATGTCTCGCCGCGCTCGACGCCGCCGCCGGGAAGCTGCCAGCCGGGCACGTAGGTGTGGCGGATGAGGAAGACGCTGCCCGCCGCGCGGTCGAGCACGAGGCCGCGCACGCCGAGCGTCATCGGCCGCCGCATCAGGAAATAGAGGTGGAACAGCCGCGCCCGCAGCCCCGGCCAGCCGTTCTGGGCGAACGGGTCGCGCCCGGCCCCGCCGCTCACGGCCGGCCTCCGCCGCGGGCAGGCCGAATGCGCGCTTGGCAACGGCGGCGCCGCTGCCCTAGAAAGGGATGATGTTCCGGCTGGCGCATTTCTCCGACATCCATCTCGGGCCGCTGCCGGCGGTACGCTATCGCGAGCTCGCCTCCAAGCGCATCACCGGCTACATCAACTGGCGCCGCAGCCGGCGCCACCACATGCAGGACGGCATCGCCGAAAGGCTGATCGCCGACCTGCGCCACATGCCGCACGACCATATCGCCGTCACCGGCGACCTCGTCAATCTGGCGCTCGACGGCGAGATCGAGATGGCGCGGATGTGGCTGGAGGCGCTGGGCTCCTTCGAGGATGTCTCGCTGGTGCCGGGCAACCACGACGCCTACGTGCCCGGCGCGCTCGACAGGGCCTGCCGCGCCTGGGGCGGCTGGATGGCGGGCGACGGCTTCGACCGCCCGGTCGACCGCGATTCGTTTCCGTTCCTGCGCCGGCGCGGGCCGCTCGCCATCATCGGCGTCTCCTCGGCGCGCGCCACCGCACCCTTCATGGCGAGCGGCGCCTTCGGCGGCGACCAGGCCGACCGGCTGGACGCGCTGCTCGCCGAAACCGGCAAGGAAGGCCTGTTCCGCGTGGTGCTGATCCACCACCCGCCGGTGCGCGGCGCCACCGCCACCCACAAGCGGCTGTTCGGCATCACCCGCTTCCAGCAGTCGATCCGCAGGAACGGCGCCGAGCTCGTGCTGCACGGCCACACCCACCTGCCGACCACCCACTGGATCGCGGGCCCGGAAGGGCGCGTGCCGGTCGTCGGCGTCGCCGCCGCCGGGCAAGCGACGGGATCGGCGCGGCCGGCCGCGCAGTACAATTATTTCGAGATCGCCCCGCGGAACGACGGCTGGCATGTGCGGCTCACCCGCCGCGGCATCACCGGCCCGACGCTCGACATGGCCGACATCGGCTGCGAGGAGTTCACGCTGGAGCGGCGCGACGCCGCCGCCTGAGCTACGGCCTCAGCCTTGGAAAAGATTGGTCAGCTCCGGCACCCTGTCGCGCAGCACGGCGAGCGTCACCGCGATGCCGACCAGCACGCCGAGCACCATGAAGGCGAGCGAGGAGAGCGCGTCGCCCGGCCGCCGCGCCGCAGCGGGGCGCGCGGCCGCCTGCGCCGGCTCGGCAGCGGCCGGCCGCGCTTCGATGAAGCCGGTCGACCCGGTCTCCAGCGCCTGCTGGCGCTCGACGATGCGCTCGGCCACGTAGCGCGTCACCGCGTCGGCCACCGCCTTCATATCGGTCGACTCGGCCAGCACGACGCGCCCCAGCCGCGTGTCGCGGACGAAGCGGTAGGTGCGGCGGTCGCGGCCCATCGCGACATGGGCGACGGCATCCACCCAGTAGCGCGGCTGTGCGCCCGACGAGACGGCGAGGTCGAAGCCGGGATGCTCTGCCGGCGCGTCGGCCGCCACGCCCTCCAGCTCCTGCGCCAGCAGTTCGAGGCGCGTGCGCTCCGCCTCGCGCAGCTCGACCACGACGTCGTCGCGGTCGGCGAGCGCGTTCTTCACCTCGCGCACGGCGTCGGCCAGCCGGCGGACATTGGTCTCGACGGGCGCGGATTCGGGGGCTTCGCTCATGGCATTCGGGCTCCGGGCCGGAATTATGGTTAATGAAAGGCTACCACGAAGCCCGCTAGCCGCGCCATGCGGCGGTTTTATGTATGGTTAACGCGCTTTCCCTCCCCCTTGAGGGGAGGGTGCCGAGCGAAGCGAGGCGGGTGGGGTCCGTGCGACCACGCGCCGACACCCCTATTTCCCCACGCTGGAAAGAAGGATGTGGGCGTCCGGCATCGGGCGACCCCACCCGACCGGGCTGCGCCCGGCCACCCTCCCCTCGAGGGGGAGGGAACGCCCCCTTCACTTCCTCTTCGCGAGGATGCGGTTCGCCGCCGACACGATCGCCTCCAGCGAGGCCGCCGAGATGTTGGTGTTGATGCCGGCGCCGAAGATGCGGCCGCCGGGATGCTCCACCTCCATGTAGCAGATGGCCGCCGCGTTGGAGCCGCGCTGCATGGAATGCTCCGAATAGTCGAGCACCGACAGCGGGATGCCGATGTGGCGCGACAGCGCGTCGACGAAGGCGTCGATCGGCCCGGTGCCGCTGCCGGTGATCTTCACCTCCCTGCCGCCGTCGAGGATCGTCGCCTCGACGATGCGCCGCCCCTTCTGCCCCGGGTCGGGATAGCTGTGGTGGTCGGCGAACTTCAGCCGCCCCTTGGGCTGGTCGACATAGGCCGTCAGGAAGCGCTCGTAGATGCGCTGGGCCGGCACCTCCTTGCCCTCCGCGTCGGTGATCGCCTGGATGTCCTGGCTGAACTCGATCTGCAGGTTGCGCGGCAGGTTGAGCCCGTAGTCGGCCTGAAGCACATAGGCGATGCCGCCCTTGCCCGACTGCGAGTTGATGCGGATGATCGCCTCGTAGGTGCGGCCGACGTCCTTCGGGTCGATCGGCAGGTAAGGCACCTCCCACTGCGGCTTGTTGGCCTTGCGGATCGCCTTCATGCCCTTGTTGATGGCGTCCTGGTGCGAGCCCGAGAAGGCCGTGTAGACCAGCTCGCCGACGTAAGGGTGGCGCTCCGGCACCTTGAGCTGGTTGGAATATTCGAACACGTCGCGGATGCGCGGCAGGTCGGAGCAGTCGAGCCTCGGGTCGACGCCCTGCGTGTACATGTTGAGCGCCAGGTTGACGATGTCGACATTGCCGGTGCGCTCGCCATTGCCCAGCAGCGTGCCCTCGACGCGGTCGGCGCCGGCCATCAGCCCGAGCTCGGTGGTGGCGACCCCGGTGCCGCGGTCGTTGTGCGGGTGCAGCGAGATGGTCAGGTTGTCGCGGTTGTCGAGGTGGCGGCACATCCACTCGATGCGGTCGGCATAGACGTTCGGCGTCGACATCTCGACCGTCGACGGCAGGTTGACGATGAGCTTGTTGTCCGCCGTCGGCTTCACGATCTCGGCGACCGCATTGCAGATCTCCAGCGCCACCTCCAGCTCGGTGCCGGTGAAGCTCTCCGGCGAATATTCGAAGCGGTAGCCGCCGCCCGCCTTCGCCGCCATGTCGGTGATCATCTTGGCCGCGTCGGTGGCGATCCGCTTGATGCCGCCGACGTCCTTCTCGAACACGACGCGCCGCTGCAATTCGCTGGTCGAGTTGTAGAAGTGCACGATCGGCCGGTTGGCGCCCTCCAGCGCCTCGAAGGTGCGCGCGATCAGCTCGGGCCTGCACTGCACCAGCACCTGCAGCGACACGTCGGACGGCACGCCGCCCTCCGTGATCGCCCAGCGGGCGAAGTCGAAATCGGTCTGCGAGGCCGACGGGAAGCCGATCTCGATTTCCTTGAAGCCCATGTCGAGCAGCAGCTTGAACATGCGCGCCTTGCGCTCGTGGCCCATCGGGTCGATGAGCGCCTGGTTGCCGTCGCGCAGGTCGACCGAGCACCAGATCGGCGCATGGTCGATCACCTTGTCGGGCCAGGTCCGGTCCCTCAGCCCCACGGTCGGATAGGGTTCGTACTTGCGGCTCGCCTGCGGCATGCCCTTGACGGGCGCCGCCTCAGCGATGTTCGCCTTCTCGTTCATCGTCGCTTCTCCCGCGCCGCATGCGGCTCAAGCCGCCCGCTGCCGGCGCATTCGCATCTGGAATGATTGGATGTGCAAGGAGCGAAGGCCCGGTCGGCCACATCGACCGCCGGACGCTCCTTCAGCGAGCCCGGCGGTCGCCGCTAAGGCCGAGAAGGAGCAGCGCGGAGCGCAGCGCGCGCAAGGTCTCGCCGGTGAAGGCGTGCCTGCTGGACGTGCCGCGCTGCGTGAACATGGGCGTTCTCATACACAAGCGGGCCGCGGGTGGCAAGCGCGGCCGCGCCTCACGGCTTCACCCAGCCGGCCACCAGCCGCGCCAGCATCGGCCCGAACAGCAGCACGATGATGAAGCGCATCATCTGCATGACCATGATGAAGGAGATGTCGACATTGTGCGAGGCGGCCGCGATGATGGCGACCGCGTCCATGCCGCCGGGGCTGGTGGCGAGGTAGGCCGTCAGCGGGTCGACTCCGGCGAAGGCCCACAGCAGCGCCCCCAGCGCGCCGCAGAACAGGATCAGCGCGAAGATCGACAGCGTCACCTGCGGCAGCGCGCGGCGGACGGCCAGGATCGTCTGGCGCGTGAAGCGCAGGCCGATCGCCCAGCCGATCAGCGCGTAGCTGGCGGCGAGCAGCCACGGCGGAAGCTGGAACTCGACGAGCCCGGAGAAGCGCAGCGCCACGCCGAGGATCATCGGCCCGAGGAAATAGGGCGTCGGCAGGCGGGCGACGCCGGTGACGATCACCACCCTGAGATACTGCATGAAGGCCACGAGCCGCTGGTCGGCGCCGAAGGAGCCGGCCATCAGCACCATGGCGGAGGACGCGCCCGGCGCCGACCCCCACACGCCGACGGTGCCCGGCAGGATGCGCCAGCGGCTGATCAGCCAGCCGAGCAGGCTGCTGGCCAGCAAGGTCGCCACCGTGACGCCGAGGAACATCGGCCAGTCCGCGAGGAAGGCGGGGAACAGCCCCGGCGACAGCGAATTGGCGATCATGCAGCCGACGATCGTCTGCGCCCAGGAGAAGGCCTTCTGAGGCAGCCGCACCGTCGTGCCCAGCCCGCCCATGATGACGCCGGCCAGCATCGGTCCGATCAGCAGCGCGCCGGGAAAGCCGGCCGCCTGCAGCCCGCTGGCGAGCAGCAGCGACAGCACGGCGAGCAGCGCCCATTGCGGCGCGGGCGGCGCGCCGGCGAGCCTGCCGGGCGCGGGTTGCGGTTCGAGGGGCGACGTCATGCCGCCCGGCCTATCAGGCATGCGCCGGAACTGGAAGCCGCAAGCCATGCAGACGGGCACGGCCCGGCGCATGGCTCGGCCGGGGAACGCCTCACGCGAAGGGCACGGCGGTCGAGCCGGCCGGCAGCTTCGCCTCGTCGTCCGGCTCGACGTGGATGATGACCCGCACCGAGGGGATCTCCGCCTTCAGCGCCTCCTCGATGCGGTCGCAGATGACGTGGCTGTCGGCCACCGACATGGCCGCGTCGACCACGAGGTGGAACTCGATGAAGGTGGCGCGGCCGGCGATGCGCGTCTTCAGGTCGTGCACCTCGATCGCGCCCTTCGAGTTGACCGAGATGATATCGCGGATGCGCATGTGCTCCTCGAGGTCGACGGCCCGGTCCATCAGGCCGTCGAGCGAGGAGCCGATCCCCTTCCAGCCCTGCCACAGGATGTTGAGCGCGACGAGCACGGCAAGCAGCGGGTCGAGGAACGAGATGCCGGTGGCGACCGCGGCAACGAGGCCGGCCAGCACGCCCACCGAAGTGACGACGTCGGTCATGATGTGGCGGCCGTCGGCCACCAGCGCCGGCGACTTGTTGGCCCTGCCCTGGCCGATGAGCAGCCACGCCCACAGACCGTTGGCGGCGGCCGCGATCGCGTTGACGCCGAGCCCTTGCCACGGCGCGTCGAGCACGTGCGGCTGCTGCCAGACCCGCCACACCTCGGCGAGGATCAGCAGCGCGGCCACGACGATCAGCACGCCCTCCAGCACGGCCGAGAAATACTCCGCCTTGTGGTGGCCGTACTGGTGGTCGAGGTCGGCCGGCTTGTGGCTGACGCTGATCGCCCAGAAGGCGGCGGCCGCCGCGATCACGTTGACGATCGATTCGAGCGCGTCCGAATAGAGCGCCACCGAGCCCGTCAGCCACCAGGCGACGAACTTCAGCCCCATCACGGCGAACGCCACCACGATCGACCATGCCGCGATGCGGCGGATCTTCTCCTTGGCGGTCATGGGCGGGCCTTCCGGAAAGATCGCATTCCGTCGCGCCCCCCTCTGTCCTGCCGGACATCTCCCCCACACGGGGGGAGATCGGCTGGCCGCCTCCTCTCGCTACCTCCTGCCACGCCGGAGATTGGCGAAGGCCGAAATGACGGCCAATCTCCCCCCTTGTGGGGGAGATGTCCGGCAGGACAGAGGGGGGCAACGTAGGGCAACGAGTCCATCGATCTGGCTATGCCGCCTTCACCTTCGCCTTGCGCGGCAGGTGCGCCACGACGTTCTCGATCATCCGCATGCCCGCGTTCTGGCCCAGCGTCATGATCGATTCGGGGTGGAATTGCACGGCCGCCACCGGCTCGTTCCTGTGCTCGAAGGCCATGACGACGCCGTCCTCGGTCTCGGCTGTGACGACGAAGTCGGCCGGCAGCCGCACCGGGTCGGCGAAGATCGAGTGGTAGCGCCCGACCGTCACCTCCTTCGGCAGGCCGGAGAAGACGATGCCCTGCTTGTTGACGCGGATGCGCGACGGCTTGCCGTGCATCGGCTCCTGAAGCTGCCGGAGCTCGCCGCCATAGGCTTCCGCCAGCGCCTGCAGGCCGAGGCAGACGCCGAAGATCGGCAGAGCGCGCGCCCGCGCCTTGTCGATGGTCGCCTTGCAGTCGAAGTCCTTCGGCATGCCCGGCCCGGGCGACAGCACGACGAGGTCGGGCTTCAGCCGGTCGAATGCCTCGTCGGGCACCGGCGTGCGCACGGTCGAGACCTTCGCGCCGGTCTGGCGGAAATAGTTGGCAAGGGTGTGGACGAAGCTGTCCTCGTGGTCGACCAGCAGGATCGACAGCCCCTCGCCCACCCGCGCCGTCAGCCGCTCGGCGTCGCCGGCGTTCTTCGCGCCCGCCTCGCGGATCGCCGAGAGCATGGCAGACGCCTTGAGCTCGGTCTCGGCCTCCTCCTCGGCCGGGTCGGAATCGTAGAGCAGCGTCGCGCCGGCCCGCACCTCGGCGATGCCGTCCTTGATGCGGATGGTGCGCAGCGTCAGCCCGGTGTTCATGTCGCCGTTGAAATGCACCATGCCGATCGCGCCGCCATACCAGGCGCGCGGGCTCTTCTCGTGGTTCTCGATGAAGCGCATCGCCCACAGCTTCGGCGCGCCGGTGACGGTGACGGCCCAGGCGTGCGACAGGAACGCGTCGAACGCGTCCATGCCCTCGCGCAGCCGGCCCTCGATGTGGTCGACCGTGTGGATCAGCCGCGAATACATCTCGATCTGGCGCCGGCCGATGACGCGCACCGAGCCCGGCTCGCAGATGCGGCTCTTGTCGTTGCGGTCGACGTCCGAGCACATGGTGAGCTCGCTCTCGTCCTTCTTGGAGTTGAGCAGCTTGAGGATCTGCTCGCTGTCCGAAATCGCGTCGTCGCCGCGCCGGATCGTGCCCGAGATCGGGCAGGTCTCGACGCGCCGGCCCGACACCCGCACGAACATCTCCGGCGAGGCGCCGACCAGATACTCGCCCTCGCCCAGATTGATGAAGAAGGAATAGGGCGACGGGTTGATCGTCTTCAGCCGCCGGCTGATGTCGGAGGGCTTCGTCTCGCAGCGCTCGAAGAACATCTGCCCCGGCACCACTTCGAACAGGTCGCCGCGGCGGAAGCTTTCCTTCGCCGTCTCGACCAGCTTCGCATACTCGCCCGGCTCGTGGTCGCTGCGCGGCGGGATGCGGTCGGCCTGCCGGAACGGCTCGGCCTTCGTCTCGCGCGGCAGGCCCTCGGTGGAGAAGCCGTCGCCGGCATAGTCGTAGCGGTCGGTCCAGGCCTTGGCCGAATAGTGGTCGACCACCAGTACCTCGTCGGGCAGATAGAGCACGAGGTCGCGCTGGCTTTCGGCGCGCGTCAGCTTCTGCGCGACATGGTCGAACTGGAAGGCGAGGTCGTAGCCGAAGGCGCCGTAGAAGCCGAGATTGGCGTCGTCCGAGGTGCGGAACAGGTCCACCAGCGCGCGCAGCACGGTGAACACGGTCGGCACGCGCGAGCGCTCCTCCTCGGCGAAGACGCGGCCCGGCTGGGCGACCTCCAGCGCGACGAGCTTCGGCCCGACCCTAGTCACCGAGACGTCCGCAAGGGCTGCGACCGCCTTGCGCATGGCCGGCAGCAGCGCCTCGCCGCGCCGGTTCAGCGCCTCGATGCGCATCGAGCGGCCGCGCGCGCTGATCGCCAGCGGCGGGTCGACCATCGCCGTGTCCCAGCGCGTGTAGCGGCCCGGATATTCGTAGTTGGAGGAGAAGACGCAGCCGCGCCGGGAGTCCAGCGCGTCGATGTAGCTCTCGATCGCCCCGGCATAGGCCACCTCGTGCCTCTGCCGCGTGATCGCGATCCCGCCCGCGGTGACGAAACGCTCCGCGCCGCCCTGCAATTGTTCAACCGACATTCAACCTCTCCGTTCCTTCCCTGGAGCATCGGACCGAAAAGTGGAATCCGGTTTTCGGATCAGTCCGATGCTCGATCAAAGTGCCGGGTCCGGGAAGGCTGGAAAAGCAAATGGCCGCCCGGATTCCCGTTGCGGCCATCTTCCGTTCACGCGCACGCGCTTCGTCAGGCCGCTCTAGCAGCCCCACCACCACGCGGTGTTGGACGAACGCATTTGCATGGCGATTTCCTTAGAAGAGAATGGCGCTTCCGGCAAGCAGGATTTGCTGCGATGCGCCGGCCGTCGAGGCTTGCCTCCGCCCCGCCCCGCTGCTTTGCTGCCCCGATGCATCTGGTCGAACTGTTCCTGCCCACCAGCCGCGGCGACGGCGAGCCCGTCCCGCCCGAGCGTCCGGAGGCCATCGTCGCCGAACTGGCGGACCGCTTCGGCGGCGCCACCGCCTTCCTGCGCTCGCCGGCCAAGGGCCTGTGGAAGGCCGCGCCCGACCGGGTGACGGAGGACCGCATCGTCATCGTCCAGATCATGGTGGAGGCGATCGACGAAGGCTGGTGGCGCGACTTCCGGACACGGCTCGAGCGCGAGTTCCAGCAGGAGGAAATCCTGATCCGCGCCACCGCCTGCCGGGTGCTGTAAGAGCGGGAACACCCTCACCCCTTCCCCAGCGGCAGCATCCATTCGGCGACCGCCAGATAGTATTCCGCCAGCGCCCGCTTGGTGATGCCCTGTTCGGGATAGAGCAGCTTGTCGGGACGGGTCAGCCGCACGCCCGCGAGCTCGATCGCCTCGTCCGCCATCAGGCCTCCACCACCTCGCCGATGATCAGGCCCGGCCGCGCCTCGCGCTCGATCTGCGCGAAGGTGCATTGCCGCGGCGCCTTGTCCGGCCGCCAGCGCAGCAGCTTCGTGCCGTGGCGGAAGCGGTCGCCGGTGACGTGGTCGTAGCGCACCTCGACCACCAGCTCGTGCGGCAGCGGCTCCCATTCGCCGGAGCGCTCGGTCGACCAGCGGCTCGGCCCGCCCGGTGCCTTGCCGGTGAAGCCCGGCGGTCCCTTGAGGCGTTCCAGCCGCCGCGTCAGCGCCGCGCGCTCCTCGTCGCGGATGGTCGAGGTGAAGCCGACATGGTCGAGCAGCCCGGCCTCGTCGTAGAGGCCGAGCAGCAGCGAGCCGACCAGCCGCTCCTTCGTGCCGTAGCGGAAGCCGCCGACGACGCAGTCGGCCGAGCGCAGCCGCTTGATCTTGAGCATCGCCCGTTCGCCGCCCTCATAGGCGCCGTCGATGCGCTTGGCGACGACGCCGTCGAGCGCCCCGCCGGCCTTGCGCAGCCAGCGCTGAGCTTCCGCGCGCTCGCACGTGTGGGGCGAGAGGCGGAAGCTCGCGCCGCCCTCGAAGCCTGCGACGAACTTTTCCAGCGCCGCGCGGCGCTCGGCGAGCGGCCGGCCGGTCAGGTCCTCGCCGCCGGGCGCGGCCAGCATGTCGAACAGCACGTATTTGGCCGGCGTCTCGCGCGCCAGCCTGCGGATGCGGCTCTCGGCCGGGTGGAGGCGCATCTGCAGCGCGTCGAAGGACAGCGTCCCGCCCTGCGGGATGACGAGCTCGCCGTCGATGACCAAACCGTCGCCCGGCAGCGCCCGCACCGCCGCCACGACCTCGGGAAAATAGCGGCCGAGCGGCTTGCCGGACTTGGCCCTCAGGTCGACCGCCTCGCCCTTGCGGTAGGCCACGCAGCGGAAGCCGTCCCATTTGGGCTCGAACTGCCAGCCGGGGTCGCGCGGCAGCTCGTCGACGAACCGCGCTTCCATCGGCTCGACGATTCCCGCTCCGGTCGACGTTCGTTCCTGCATCGGCGCGTCCGCGTGCTCTCAGTACCCGAAACCCGCGCCGGGCCGCCGCGGTTCCGCCCGCGACGGCAGGTTCGTGCGCCGTTATTCGGCGGGCGCGGCGCCCATCCTCACGTCCGCCGTGCGCGCCGAGGCGTTCATCAGCACGATCGCCAGGAACAGCAGCATCGAGGCGAGCGTGCAGAACGAGCCGATCACTACCGGCACCTCGGTCTTGCCCAGGATCGCCAGCGCGATGCCCGGCGCCATCAGCCACACGCCGATCGTCGCCAGCGCGAAATGAAGCGTCGCCAGCCGCCCCTGGGCGGCCGGCACCAGATGGTAGTAGACGCCGAACAGCGCCATCGTCACCCAGCCGACGAGGTTGAGGTGGGCATGGGCCGGCGCCAGCATATGGTCGCCCGACGCCGACATCCACAGTCCGAAGATCATCCCGAGCGACACGTAGACGACGGCCGACGCGAAGAACCACAGGGCAACACCGCGCATTTCAGTCTCTCCCCCTTGAAATGACAGCTTGCAAAAAGGCCGCGACGCAGCGCGGCCGGCGCGCGAATCTAGACCCTTACGTTGGGTTAGGCCAGTGGCCGTCGCGGCCTCTCACCGGCCGTTCGGCGGCAGCTCGGCGCCGTTGCCGCCGGTCCGCGCGCGCAGCCGCCGCAGGCTCGACACGACGAGCCAGGAAAGGCTCGCCCAGGCGACGCCCAGCGCCCAGCCGGCGGCGACGTCGCTCGGCCAGTGCACGCCGAGATAGAGGCGGCTCAGCCCGACCGCCAGCGACAGCAGCACGGCCACGCAGATGACGTAGGCGCGCACGCGCCAGTCCTCGACGAGCCGCGCGATCAGCGCCGCGAGCGTCAGGTAGACCAGCGTGCTCATCGTCGCATGGCCGCTCGGGAAGCTCGCCGTGTGGATCGCCACGAGGTGGTTGACGACGTCCGGCCGCGGCCGGTCGTAGGCGAGCTTGAGAAGCTGCCCGACGAGCGTGCCCAGCCCGACCGACAACGCCACGAACAGGGCCGGGCCGTATCTGCGCGCCACGACGAGGTAGCCGACGACGATCGCGACCAGCACGGTCAGGATCGTGTAGCCGCCGAGCGCGGTGATCTCCTCCACCGACTGCTCGAACCAGGCGGGGCCGAGCGGGTCGGTCGGGTCGGCCGGGTTGCGGAAGGCGAGCAGCACCGCGCGGTCGAAGCCGGCGAGCTCGCCCTCCTGCATCTCGCCGGCGAGCTTGAGGAAGGCGTAGACGGCGACGCCCCCGACCGCGGTCACCGCCACCGGCAGCACGGAGCGCCGCAGGTCGACCATGCCGCGCACGAGATCGGTGATCGAGCCTGCCATTGCCATCTTCCCGCTGCTTCCGCATTGCGCGTAGCAGCGGCGGCGAGCGAATTCAACGCGGGCCGGTCGCGCCGGCCCGCTTCGCTCAGGCGGCGCGGCCGAGGCCCATGCGGGAAAGCAGCCGGTCGCGCAGCACGAACTGGTGGTAGAGCGCGGCCGCGACGTGCAGCCCGATCAGCGCCATCAGCGTCCAGGCGAACAGCCCGTGCGCCAGCCGCGGCGGATACCGCATGAAGTCGGGCAGCGGCCCCGGCGCGCCGGAAAACAGGATGTCGCCCGCACCCGAGAGCAGGATGGTGGCGATGCCGCTCGCACCCATCACCACGATCACCACGTAGAACAGCCCGTGCACGGCCCTGGCCGCGAGCGCCTGCCAGCGCGGCTGCCCGCCCGGCTCGTCCGGCTTGCGGTCCGCGAGCAGCCACCAGGCCAGCCGCAGCAGCGTCAGCAGCACGACCAGCGCGCCGATGATCACATGCGTGCGCACGATCGATTGCTTGGCAGGATCGGCGCCCGCCATGTCGGCCATCGTCAGTCCCGAGACGAGCAGGCCGAGGATCGCGACCGCCGTCACCCAATGCATCGCCATCGCCACCGCGCCATAGCGGTGGGCATTGCTCTTCCAGGCCATGGTGAAATTCCTTGCGTCGGCTTCAGCGCCGGTATTTATATAGCATGCAATGTAATTGGATAGCAAGCTATATATGATGCAGTTCGACCGCAGCCGCTCCTCCGGCTACATGACCAACTGGGCCGCGCGGCTGTTCGCCCGCGCCATCGATCTCAGGCTGAAGCCGCTCGGCCTGTCCTCGGCCTACATGCCGGTGATCTTCGCGCTGGCGCATGGCGAGGCGCTGTCGCAGCGCGCGCTGACGCTGGCTGCCGCGATCGAGCAGCCGACCATGGCCGGCACGCTGAAGCGGATGGAGCGCGACGGGCTGGTGATCCGCCAGCCCGACCCGAAGGACGGCCGCGGCGCGCTCTACTCGCTCTCGTCGGCCGGAATGGAGATGACGCAGAAGGTCCGCGCCGCCGGCCACGCCGTCAACGACCAGGCCATGCGCGGCCTGAGCGAGGCCGAGCAGCAGGCCTATCTCGACCTGCTCGGCAAGGTGGTGGGCAACCTGTCGGGCGGGGGCGAGTCCTAAGGCCCGCCCTTATTCCGCCATCGCGTGCGCCGGATCGGGCTTCGCCACGAGCTTCGGCCGGCGCAGCATCAGCACGATCGGTGCAGACGCCAGCGTGACGAGCACCATCAGCCAGAAATCGTCGAGATAGGCGATCATCGCCGCCTGCTGCTGGACCAGCCCGCTGATCTGGGCGATCACCGTCGGCACGCCGGACAGCATGCCCGGAATGTCGCGGATCTGCGGCGCGTCCATCGTCACCCGCGAGGCGAGTTCCGAGGTGTTGACCTGAATCATGTGGGCGAGAACGGCCGTCACCAGCGATATGCCGACGCCCTGGCCGACATTGCGCACTAGGCTGAACATGGCGGTGGCGTCGACGCGGTGGTGCGGCCTGATCGTCGCGAAGGCGAGCGTCGACAGCGGCACGAAGACGAGACCGAGCCCGATGCCCTGCAGGAAGCCGGAATATTCGATCGGCCACG
>Ga0066256_1002265_pt1 | contig 22013 bp, 17 predicted proteins | sample ThiBio_1000_biof_FD_87107 | JGI IMG/M metagenome (GOLD analysis project Ga0066256, IMG submission 87107) | Wastewater bioreactor microbial communities from Cape Town, South Africa - Thiocy_expt_1000_biof (version 2) | ecosystem: Engineered > Bioreactor > Thiocyanate-remediating >... | reverse complement strand
CGCCGCCGCCATGGGCAGCGAGCGCGGAGTTCTGCGAAGCCGATGCCGCGCAGATGGCGCGTTTCCAAGCCATAGGCAACCGCAACTGGCTCGGCACGGACGACCAGGGGCGCGATGTCGTCGCGCGCGTCATCTACGGCTTCCGAATATCCGTGCTCTTCGGCTTGATCCTCACGATCCTCTCGGCGGCGGTCGGCGTCACGGCGGGTGCCGTGCAGGGGTATTTCGGCGGGCGCACGGATCTCGTCTTCCAGCGTGTTCTCGAGGTGTGGTCGTCGATCCCGTCGCTCTATGTGCTGATCATCATCTCGGCGGTGCTGGTGCCGGGCTTCTGGACGCTGCTCTTCATCCTGCTGCTGTTCCACTGGGTCTATCTCGTCGGCGTGGTGCGCGCCGAGTTCCTGCGCGGGCGCAATTTCGAGTACATCACTGCGGCCCGCGCGCTCGGTCTCTCGAACGCCAAGATCATGTTCAAGCACCTGCTGCCGAACGCGATGGTGGCGACGCTGACCTTCCTGCCCTTCAAGCTTTCGGGCTCGATCCCGGCCCTCACCGCGCTCGATTTCCTCGGCCTCGGGCTGCCGCCGGGCTCTCCCTCGCTCGGGGAGCTCCTTTCTCAAGGCAAGGCCAATCTGCAGGCGCCGTGGCTCGGGCTCGCCGGGTTCTTCTCGATCGCGATCACGCTTTCGCTGCTGATCTTCGTCGGCGAGGCCGTCCGCGACGCGCTCGATCCGAGGAAGACCTTCAAATGAGCGCGCAGGCCAAAGCCCACTCCCAGACGCTCGTCACCGTGCGCAATCTCTCGGTCGAGTTCCGCTCGGGCGAGAAGCGCCATGCTGCCGTGCGCGGCATCGACTTCACGATCTGCAAGGGCGAGACGGTGGCGCTCGTCGGCGAGTCCGGATCGGGCAAGAGCGTCTCCGCGCTTTCCATCATGCGCCTGCTGCCTTATCCGGCGGCGCACCACCCGACAGGCGAGATCTTTTTCGAAGGCAAGGATCTGCTGAAGGTTCCGGGTCCGGTCATGCGCCATATCCGCGGCGGCCGCATCTCGATCATTTTCCAGGAGCCGATGACCTCGCTCAATCCGCTGCACACCATCGAGCAGCAGGTTGGCGAGATTCTGCGCCTGCACATGGGACTGAGCGAAGCCGAGGCCAGGACACGCACGCTCGACCTCCTGCGCAAGGTCGGCATCCGCGATGCCGAGAAGCGTCTCGGCGCCTATCCGCATCAGCTCTCGGGCGGCCAGCGCCAGCGCGTCATGATCGCCATGGCGCTTGCCAACGAGCCGGACCTCCTGATCGCCGACGAGCCGACGACGGCGCTCGACGTCACCATCCAGGCCCAGATCCTCGCGCTGCTCAAGCGGTTGCAGCGCGAGCTCGGCATGGCCATGCTGCTCATCACGCACGATCTCGGCATCGTGCGGAAGATGGCGGACCGCGTGTACGTGATGAACGCCGGGGCGATCGTCGAGCGCGGCACCGTCCGCCAGATCTTCGAGGCGCCGCAGCACGCTTACACGCGCCACCTGCTTGCCGCCGAGCCCAAGGGCGAGCCGCCGCCCGGCAACCCGCATGGACCGGTGGTCGTCGAGACGGACAATCTCAAGGTCTGGTTCCCGGTCAAGCGCGGGCTGATGAGACGCACGGTCGATCACGTGCGCGCCGTCGACGGGGTCTCGCTGAAGCTCCGGGCCGGCGAGACGATCGGCGTGGTCGGCGAGTCCGGCTCGGGCAAGACGTCGCTCGGGCTCGCGATCCTCCGTCTGATCAGCTCGCAGGGCCCGGTCGTGTACATGGGCAAGCGGATCGACGGGCTCGGCGCAAAGCAGATGCGCCCGCTGCGCCACGAGATGCAGATCGTTTTCCAGGACCCCTATGGCTCGCTCTCGCCGCGCCTCTCGGTGAGCCAGATCGTCGAGGAAGGGCTGCACATCCAGGCCGCCGGATTGACCTTCGATCAGCGCCGCGCGCGCGTCAGTCAGGCCCTGGCCGAGGTCGGTATCGACCCTTCTGCGCAGGATCGATATCCGCACGAGTTCTCGGGCGGCCAGCGCCAGCGCATCGCCATCGCGCGCGCCATGGTGCTGGAGCCGCGCTTCGTGATGCTCGACGAACCGCCCAGCGCGCTCGACATCAGCGTGCAGGCCCAGATCGTCGACCTCCTGCGGGACCTGCAGCGCAAACGCGATCTCTCGTACCTCTTCATCAGCCACGACCTGCGTGTCGTCAGAGCGCTGAGCAACTACGTGATCGTGCTGCGAAATGGGGTCGTGGTGGAGGAGGGGCGGACCGCCGAGATCTTCGAGCGCCCCCGCGAGTCCTACACGCAGGCCCTGCTGGCCGCGGCACTCAATCTCGAGGTCACGCACGAGGAAGTGCTGGCAACCTGAACGCGCCGACAAGGCGATGCATGCGCGCAACGGTCGTGGCGGGCTTAGCCTGACGATACGTGATCGGCTCAAGGCGGCGCCACAGCCCTAAGACACTGAAGAAGCGTTGATAAAAGAAAAGCCGGGCACGAGGCCCGGCTGAAGTTTGATCCGTATCGCCTAAGCAACACGGTTGAAGGCGTCAAAGGGAGGGAACTGCCTTCAGTAGCTGTCCGTCACAGCTAAAGAGGTATATGTGAGGTATCGGACTTCAGTTCAATCCGGTGCGGGAGCAGGTGCCCATGCAGAAAGCGCATGTCTAGCGCCGCGTGCGGAACGACCTCCCCCTCAGTACTTCCACTGCCGACCCTTCGCGACCATGAAGTCCCTGAAAACCTGAACCTTTTTCGCCGTCTTCAGCTCTTCCGGGTAGACGAAGTACACAGGCAGCTTCGGAAGCTCGAGGTCCGGCAGGACGGGCACGAGGTCCGTTTCTTCCTGGGTGAGGTAATCCGGGATCATCCCAATGCCGATGCCAGAGCGGATCGCGTACTTCAGGGCCAGTATGGCACTCGCGCGCATCACCGGGATTCGCGGGGCGCGACCCTCGCGCCCGAGCGATTCGAGCATGTTGATGTGGGAGAGATGCGGCGCCGGATTGCCGACGAACGACACGATCCGGTGGCGGTCGAGATCGGCAATGCTCTGCGGCGTCCCGAACTTGCGGATGTACTGGCTCGATGCGTAGCAGTGCGTCTGCATCGTGAAGAGCGGGCGGCGGATGAGATCGCCCTGCGCCGGCTCGCGCGCCCAGATGGCGACGTCCGCGACGCGCATGGAAAGATCGACCGGCTCGTCGTTGAGGATGAGCTCGACGCGGATGTCGGGATAGAGCTCGAGGAACTCGCGCAGGCGCTGGGTGATCCAGACCGAGCCGAGGCCGACCGTCGCGGTGACGCGGAGGTCACCGGCCGGCTTCGTCGTCGAGTCGGAAAGAAGCGACTCGGCGGTCTGCAGCTTGTTCATCACCTCGCTGGCGGTGCGGAAGAGCATCTCGCCCTGCTCGGTGAGCACGAGGCCGCGCGCGTGGCGATGAAAGAGCGATACGCCGAGCTCTTTCTCGAGCGCGGAGACCTGCCGGCTGACTGCCGACTGGCTCATCCGCAGGCTCTCGCCGGCATGGGTAAAGCTCCCAGCTTCGGCCGCCGAATGGAAAATGCGCAACTTGTCCCAGTCCATATGCCCCGGCACGCGACCGTTTCCTCCGTCTATCGTTTATTGAGCAGCTTCGAGGTGCTCGCCCGCATGGGCGAGGAACCGCTCGGCTTCGAGTGCCGCCATGCAGCCCATGCCGGCGGCCGTGACCGCCTGGCGATAGACTTCGTCCTTGACGTCACCGGCGGCAAAGACGCCGGGGATGTCGGTGGCGGTCGAATCTGGCTTCGTGATCAGATAGCCGCCCTTGGTCATGGGTAGCTGTCCGACAAAGAGTTCGGTGGCTGGCGCGTGGCCGATGGCGATGAACACGCCGTCGACAGCCCGGCTGACGAGGGCGCCCGTCCGCACATTGCGCAGGCGCACGCCGGTAACGCTCTTCACCGGGTCGGTGTCGCCGGTGATCTCATCGAGCGCGGTGTCCCAGAGGACTTCGATCTTGGGGTTCTTGAACAGGCGGTCCTGGAGGATGCGCTCGGCGCGGAAGCTGTCGCGGCGATGCACGACGGTGACCTTCTTCGCGAAGTTCGTGAGGAAGATCGCTTCCTCGACCGCGGTATTGCCGCCGCCGACGACGATCACCTCCTTGTCGCGATAGAAGAAGCCATCGCAGGTGGCGCAGGCCGAGACACCATGGCCCTGGAAGGCCTCCTCGCTCGGCATCCCGAGCCAGCGCGCCTGGGCGCCTGTGCAGATGATCAGCGCGTCGCAGGTGTAGCTGTCGCCCGAATCGCATTCGAGCAGGAAGGGGCGCTTCGAGAGTGTGACCTTGACTACATGGTCCATGACCACCTCGGTGCCGACGTGCTCGGCCTGGGCCTGCATCTCCTCCATGAGCCAGGGGCCCTGGATGACCTTGGCGAATCCGGGATAATTCTCGACATCGGTCGTGATGGTGAGCTGCCCGCCGGGCTGATTGCCCTGGATGATCAGCGGTTTGAGCATTGCTCGTGCGGCATAGATTGCGGCCGTGTAGCCGGCCGGGCCTGAGCCGAGAATGATCACTTTGGCGTGGCGCGGGCTGGTCATGGGCTCACTTTCTGGCGCTTCCGAGTTTCGTGTTGTCTTTCAGCTATGCGTTAAACGCATATGGCCTAGGTTGGCAAGCCCTTCAAGTGTGGCAGGGGAGCTTCCGAACCGGATTCCAGTCGGCGTGGTCAAAAATCGGCGAGCCTGGCCGAAGGCTAATGTGGTTATCGAGAAATTCGCGAGATCTCGCGGCACGGTGCGAAGCGCATTTCTCGGTCTGAATCACACGAGCAAGTCTATGTTTCTAGTGCCCCTTTTTGCTTCCGAAGTGCGCTCGGGATGCCAGCATCGAGGTCGAGCGGACTTCGGAATCGGGACACTAGCGCGTGAAGCGGCTGGCGTTACAACTTTAAGGCTTGATGCGGCAGCCTGAAGGCAGGGGCGGGAGCGAGAGGCCCTACTGGGCGGGGGCCTTACTGAGCGACGCGGCGGTCCATGGACGTCCAGCGCAGGTCCAGGCCTTCGTTGAGAGGGCTGAACAGCAGGCCGGAGAGACCGCTTTTGAAGACGCCGGACCGCACGGCCGTGCCGATCCACAGCTCAGCGGCGTCGGCTTCGATCAGGGTCGCAGCGGCCTTGTAGTTGCGCCAGCGGGCACCTTGATCCGTGGTGCGGCGCGCCTCGGCGACGAGGGCGTCGACCGCCTCATTGCAGTAGCCGCTGTAGTTCGTGCGCCCGATCGCCTTGCAGCCGAAACGGGCGCCGATCCACGGATCGGGATCGGGCGGCAGGCGCGTCTCGGCCATGAACAGCACGTCGTACATCTGCTTTTCGTCGTGCGAGCGCGCGAAGATAGCCTCTGCCGGCTCGGCGACGACGCGGGACTTCACCCCGAGCTGGTCGAGGCCCTGCTTCAGGGTGGCGGCCGCCATCTCGGCGTGAACCTGCCCGGCCACGGCGCCGATGGTGATCTCCGGGAGCGGACCTGGCACACGCTCGAGGTATTCGCGCGCGCGCACCAGATCGAAGCGGTAGCCACGCGTCGCGCTCGGCCCGCCCCAGATGAGATCGGGGAGCGGCGAGCCGTTCCGGGCCATGGTCCCGGCGAGGAGGCCTTGAACCAGTCCGTCGTAGTCGAAGGCGTGCGACAGGACGCGGCGGAAGTCGATGTTGTTCCCCGGCGGACGGCGGTTGTGAATGACGCCGCGTACGAGGCGCAGCGTCGGCTGCTCGACCACCTGGAAGCCGGGCGTATTGCGCAGGTTCGTCAGCTGGTCGATGGCCAGATGTCCGAGAATGCCGCCGAGGTCGCCCCTCAGCAGGGCGGCGATCCGCTCGGCCGCATCAGCAACCGGATAGACCTCGAACTCGTCGATGGCGTTGGGGCCCCAGTCCGGGATGAAGTGCTCGAGATTGCGCGAGGCGATGAAGGCCCCTTCGCGATCACGCCGGAAGGGAATGTATGAGCCCGAGCCGGCGCTGTTGCGCTGCAGCCATTCCTGGCCCCAGTCGTTGTTCTTCTCGTTCGCGGCGACGAGCGCGCGATTGACGATCGCAAGCTCGGGAAGCAGCGTCGCGAAGCCCTGCATGGGCTGCGTGAGATTGAACACCACCGTGCTCTCGCCGACGGCCCGCGTGCCACCCGGCGCGATCACGCCGGCGAAGAGCGCGTAGGGCCCCTGCTTCAGCGCCAGCAGTCGCTCCATGGAGTAGGCGACATCGGCCGCGCGGACCGGACTGCCATCATGGAATTTCGCGTCGTCGCGCAGATGGAAGGTGTGGATCTGCCCGTCCGGCGACATCTCGTGGCGGGCAGCGAGCCAGAGCTGGAGGTGCGGCGGGGAGCCGACCCAGCGCAGCAGGCTGTCGTAGAAATTGAGGCGAATTATATTCTGTCCGGGATCGTCGACCACGTGGGGATCGAAGGTCCCGTAGGTCGTGGCCGTCCCGAGCACGAGGCGGCGCTTCTCCTCGGGCGAGGCGCGAGCAGGAGCGAGGCACAGCATCACGCCGGCCAGGATAATCAAAATCCAGCCTGCAATTCCAGTTCGGCCGATCGCGCCCATCCCGCAGCCCAGCTTCATGCCACACGCGATCTTGACGCTCAGGCGCGCGTGGGTCAATGAGGCGCCGGCGAATTGGTGACCGGCGCTGTGTGCACGTGGCAGAAGCGCCATCACTGCGGCAATTTTTGGATGACGGGTGTCGATGACAGAGCTTCTGTGGACAGGCCCGGACGATGCCGACGCGACGCTGCTGCTCGCCCACGGCGCGGGCGCGCCCATGGACAGCCCGTTCATGACGCTCATCAGTGACATGCTGGCCATGCGAGGGATCCGCGTCGCGCGCTTCGAGTTCACCTACATGGCCGCGCGGCGCAAGGGTGGAAAACGCAGACCTCCTCCTAAAGCAGAGACGCTCGACGGCGAGATGACAGTGGCTGCGCGAGCAGCGGCCGCGGGGGCTTCGGGCAAGCTCGCGATCGGCGGCAAGTCGATGGGCGGTCGCGTCGCGAGCCACGTTGCGGAAAATTTGCACAAAACGGGTGAGGTCGCTGGCCTTGTCTGCCTCGGCTATCCCTTTCACCCGCCGAATACGCCGGAGCGCCTGCGTGTTGCGCACCTCGAAACACTCACGTGCCCGACGCTGATCATCCAGGGCGAGCGCGATCCCTTCGGGACGCGCGCGGAGGTCGAGGCGCTCACGCTCCCGCCCGCCATCCGCATTCACTGGGCGCACGACGGCGATCACGACCTCGGGCCGCGCGGCGGCTCAGGTACAACCCGGCGCGGCAATCTCGAAGCCGCCGCCGATGCCATCGCGGCGTTCCTCAAGGCGCTGTAGGTCGCGACGGCGCGCGCGTGGCGGTTCGCGCTTTCAGCGCGAGTGGGGCCCTGGCCCCACGCCCCAATCGGGGGACACCCCCGAACCCCGTCTTTTATGGACTTGGAGCGAGCCGGGAGCACGACAGATCCCTTCTCCCCGTCCTTGTCGCGCTGGAAGCGCGCCTCTGGCGCGACGAGAAGGTCGGGATGAGGGGCGGCTACAAATGAGACGTCAGCGTATGCTGCTGCCCCTCACCCTAACCCTCTCCCCGTAAGCACGGGGAGAGGGGATGAGCTGCAGCTCTGGCCCCGGCCCGTCACTCAACCCCTTACCGCCATCTCGGTCTTTCCGTCGAAGAAATGCGCCCGATGCGGGTTGAAGGCAAGGCGGATCTTCTCGCCAGGCTTGACGCGCACGGTCGGATCGACGCTCGCGACCATGCTGCTCGGTCCGCATGAAACATCGAGCAGGATCTCAGAGCCGAGCTGCTCGGCGACCTCGACCACGGCCTCGAAGGTGTGGTGCGCGGGCTCGGAGCCATCCGCGAGCCGCAGATCCTCGGGGCGGATGCCGAATGTAGCTGGCCGCCCGACATGGGGCCCGAGCGGAGCGGCGAGATGCTCCGGCACGCCGATGTTCATGGCGCTGTTGGACGCGATGAGCCCGCTGCCGTTCTGCGCGATCGTCACGTCGGCGAAGTTCATGGCCGGCGAGCCGATGAAGCCGCCAACGTACTTGTTGGCCGGATGATTGTAGAGCTCGAGCGGCTCGCCCACCTGCTGAATGAGCCCGTCCTTCATCACGACGACACGGTCGCCGAGCGTCATGGCCTCGACCTGATCGTGCGTGACGTAGACGGCCGTCGTGCCGAGACGCTGGTGCAGCTTCTTCAGCTCGACGCGCATCTGCACGCGCAGCTTGGCATCGAGGTTCGACAGCGGCTCGTCGAACAGGAAGACCTGCGGATTGCGCACGATCGCGCGGCCGAGCGCAACGCGCTGGCGCTGGCCACCCGAGAGCTGCCGCGGCTTCCTGTGCAGGTGATCCTTGATGCCGAGGATATCGGCTGCCTCAGTGACCCGCCGCTTGATCTCGGCCTTGTCGAACTTCCGCATTTTCAGGCCGAAGGCCATGTTGTCGTAGACGCTCATGTGCGGATAGAGCGCGTAGTTCTGGAAGACCATCGCGATGTCGCGATCCATCGGCGGCAGCTCGTTCACCACCGTATCGCCGATGAGGATCGTGCCTTCGGTGATCGTCTCGAGGCCCGCGACCATTCTGAGCGTCGTCGTCTTGCCGCAACCCGAAGGCCCGACGAGGACGACGAACTCCTTGTCCTTGATCTCGAGGCTTACACCCTTGACGGCGTGGAAGTCGTCGTAGCGCTTGTGAACCCCACGGATGCTGACTGTTGCCATGCTTCTATCCTTTGACCGAACCCGTGAGGCCCGAAACGTAGTGTTCGACGAAGAAGGAGTAGGCGATCGCCACCGGGATCGACCCGAGCAGCGCGCCCGCCATCAGTGGTCCCCAGAAGAAGACATCGCCGCGTATGAGCTCCGAGACAACGCCGACCGGCACGGTCTTCTGCTCGGGGCTCGAGAGGAACACGAGCGCGTAGATGAACTCGTTCCACGAGAGCGTGAAGGCGAAGATGCCGGCTGAGAGAATGCCCGGAATGGCGACAGGGATGATGATGTAGAGCATCGCCTGCCATCGCGAGGCGCCGTCTATTCGGGCGCATTCCTCGAGCTCCTTCGGCACGGCCTTGAAGTAGCCCATCATGAGCCACGTACAGAAGGGTATGAGGAATGTCGGGTAGGTCAGGATCAGCGACCATGGTGTGTCGCCGAGCTTGTAGTTCCGGATGATCTCCGAGAGCGGAATGAAGAGCAGTGTCTGCGGAACGAGGTACGTGATGAAGATGCCCGTGCCGAGGCTGCCGGCGAATGGGAAGTTCAACCGCGCGAGCGCGTAGCCCGCGAGCACGCCGCAGATAAGCGAGATGATGGTCGAGGCGGTCGCGATGAACATGGTGTTCCAGAGCCACGTCGCGAACATCGTCTCCCGGAAGAGATACTTGATGTGGTCGAGCGTGGGGTTCCACGTCCAGAAGGGCGTGTAGTTGGCCGCACGCCACGGCCGGTAGAGCTCGCCGTCCGGCCGGAATGTCGTGATCAGCATCCAGTAGAACGGGAAGAGCAGGAAGATCAGGAAGAGCGCGAGGGGAATGTAGAAGAACACCCAGCGGCGCCAGATCGCACCTTCGATCATCAGCGGACCTCCACGCGGCGGATATAGAGGAGCTGGATGATCACGATCAGCAGCAGGATCGGGAACATCGCGAGCGAGACGGCCGCACCCTGGCTCAGCAAGCCGGTGCCGACGCCGAGCTGATAGGCGTAGGTCGCAAAGAGATGGGTCGCGTTGGCTGGCCCGCCGCCCGTCATCACGTAGACGATCTGGAAGTCGGCGAACGTCTGGATGACCGAGAAGAGCATCACGACCATGGTGACCGGCAGAAGCAGCGGCCAGGTGATGTACCAGAAGCGTTGCCAGGGCCGCGCGCCATCGATGGCGGCGGCCTCGTTGAGGTCAGGGCTGATCGTCTGCAGACCGGCGAGCAGCGAGATCGCGAAGAAGGGCACGCCGCGCCAGATATTGACGATGATGATCGAGAGCATGGCGAGATCGCCATCGCCGAGCCAGTTGATGGCGCCGCGGATGAGGCCCGTCTGGTAGAGCATCCAGTTGAGGACGCTGAAGGTCGGGTCGAACATCCACTTCCACGCGAACGTGGAGAGCACCGTCGGGATGATGAACGGCAGCAGGATGAAAGCGCGCGTGAAGGCCTTGAACCTGAAAGAGCGGTTCAGCAGCAGCGCCAGCCAGAGCCCGAGGGCCAGCTTGAAGATCGTCGTGACGAACGTGTACCAGCAGGTGTTCCACACGACGGCGTGGAAGATCGGGTCCGACGCGAGACGGCGGAAGTTGTCGAGACCGACGAACTCTCCCGGCACGCCGACGCGCGTATCCGTGACGGACAGCAGCAGGCCGCGCATGAATGGATAGGCGATGAAAAGGCCGAGCAGCACCATCGTCGGCAACAGGAGAAGCCATGCGAGATTGCGCTCGTTCTCGAGCGGCCGCCATTTGGCCTTCGGTACGATCACACGTTGAGGTGTGGAAGTGGACGCCGCAACAGCCATCGGCGTTTTGTCCTTTCGGAAGATGTGATGGACGTCGGCGGCAGGCCGCGCCTGCCGACCGCCCTAAAGCGTCGGACCTCAAATGCGACCCACGGTTCGGATCGGGCTCGAAGTCGCATTTGAGGTCCAAAGACGCTTTAGACCTTTGGGTTCTAAAGCAACTTTGGACTTGAAATTCGCTCCCTGCCCGCCTCGAGGCGAGGCGAATTTCAAGTCCGTTGCTTTAGCCACGCGAGACCGGAGCGCCACGCACTCCGGTCCACGCCATTCCGATCAGAGTGCCTCAGCCCTCGTAGATCTTCTTGAGCTGGGCCTCGCAGGCCGCGACCGCATCCTCGGCTTTCTGGCCGCGGATCGCGCCGGCGAACATGTTGCCGATGAGGTACTTCGTGAGCACCTCGGCGGCCTTGGCATTCGGCTCGCCTGGATAGCCGGGCGTCAGGCCGAGCTTGCCGGCGACCGCGAACGGCGCCATCACCGGATCCTTCTTCCACAGGTCATGGTTTTCCCAGGACATGGTGCCGGGCGTGTAGAAGCCGAGCCCGGTCGTGAACCACTGGTCGTAGTTCTCTTTCTTGTGAATGAAGCGAAGGAGATCCTTCGTCGCCTGCTGGTTCTTCGAGTAGCTCGGCATCACGTGCGAGGTATACGTGTGGAAGCCGAACTGCCCGGCAGGGCCGGCCGGCAGCGGTGCGTGGAGGATGTCTTCCTTGAGCGGTTTGCCGTTCGCCTGCTTGTACTGCTCAGGCTTGCGCATGGACTCGATGTAGATCGAGGCGCCGTTCAGCGTCGAGCAGATCGTACCTGCGAGGAAGGCGCGGTTGTTCGAGGCGTCGTCCCAGGCGAGGCCGCCTTCGTCGAAGGCATCCGTCCAGGCCGCTGCCATCCACTTCACGGCATCAACGGTCGCCTTGGAGTTGATGACGACCTTGCCCTTGTCGTCGATCTCGGCGCCGCCGAACGACCACAGCAGCGGGTAGGCGAACGTCGGCGGATCGCCGAACGACTGGCCGAACGACTGGCCGATGGGATAGCCCTTGGCCTTCAACTTCTTGCCGACATCCCGATACTGATCCCACGTCTTCGGGAACTCGTTGTAGCCGACCTCGGCGAACCACGATTTGCGGTAGGCATTCATGGCGCCGATGATTGCCATCGGCATCGAGAAGTACTTGCCGCCCGAAGAGCTGTTCGCTGTGCAGAGCTTGTACCAGCCGCCCTGCGCCTTGCCGATTTCGTCAGCCACGTCGCTGACATCGGCGAGGCTCGCCTTGTAGAGATGCGGGTGGTTGTTGAAGAGCATGATCAGGTCGGGGCCGGCGCCCGACTGAATGCCCGATGTGATGCGCGGCTGGAGATCGTTGCCGTTCACCGTCTCGTAGCGGACCTTGATCCCGAGCGCCTTCTCGGCTTCGGGGAGGAGCTTCTGGCGGAGAAGCTGATCGCAAGCCGGAACGAAGTCATTCCATCTCAGCCAGTGAACGGTGGTCTGCTGCGCGTATGCCGGTGCACGGCCGGTCGCCAGAATGCCGGCAAGGCCACCCGAACCTGCGGCGAGTGCACCGGCACTCGTCGTCTTGAGGAATTTTCGACGTGATACGCCCGTCATTCTAGAAACCTCCCTAATGAGCACCTTGTTTGTTGATGGCGCTGTTATGGTTTTTTGTATTGAGCACGCGTAGCCTACGCGCACGCTGATATTTCAGCAAGCGGTTGCATGAAGGCGCAAAGACGGCGCCGCCGCCCCTGAGGGCAGCGGCATCTTTGCGGCGCAGCAATCTAGAAAGTGGCGTTCAGCGCCCTTGCCAGTTGGGCTTCCGTTTTTCGAGGAAGGCCGCCATGCCTTCCTTGAAGTCGGCACTCGTGTAGACCATGCCGATCAAATCGTCGTCATCGACGACCGGGAGGCGGTGGCGCAGCCGGCGCAATAGTTCTTTGGTCACGCGCAGCGTCAGTGGTGCATGGCCGGCGATCTGGCGTGCGAGCGCATCGGAGCGCGCCACCACGGCCTCGTGATCCTCGACGACCTCGTTCACGAGGCCGATCCTCAGCGCCTCATCCGCCTCGATCAGCCGCGAGGTGTAGAGCATGTCGATGACGGTTGCCTCGCCCAATAGGCCGACGAGGCGCGCGAGCGTTGCCGCCGACAGGCAATTGCCGAGCGTGCGCGCGATCGGAAATCCGTACTTCAGCGAACGTGTGGCGATGCGCATGTCGCAGCACGCCGCGATGCCCGCGCCGCCGCCAGTACAGGCGCCCGTGATCGCCGCGATCGTCGGCACGGGACAGCGCTCGAGCGCGGTGAAGACCTTGTCGCCATTCTTCTCGTAGGCAATGCCCTGCTCGGGCGTCTCGAAGCTGCGGAAGAGCGAGATGTCGGTGCCTGCCGCGAACGCCTTGCCGCCCGCCCCGCGAAAGACGATCGCCTTCACCGAACCATCCGCCGGCACATTCGAGCAGAGGTCGGCGATCGCGTCGTACATCTCGAATGTGAGCGCGTTGTACTTCTCCGGCCGGTTGAGCGTCACCGTGAGCACGCCGCCATCGAGTGCTTTCAGAATGTGGTCGGCCATTAGTGTCCCGATTCCGAAGTTCGCCTATCCTCAATGCTAGCGTCCCGAGCGAACTTCGGAATCAAAAGGGACACTAGAATCACAATCTTGCCAGTGTGATTCAGATCGAGAAATTCGCTTGGTACCGTGCCGCGACGTGTGGCGAATTTCTCGATCATCATACTGGGCGTACTCCCAGGCTTGAACTTCGTTGTTGGTCAGCCGACATGCGCGACGTTCTGAACGGCCGCGACGATATCACCGACGATCGCATTGACGAGCCGCTCGTCCTCACCCTCGGCCATGACGCGAATGACGGGCTCCGTGCCCGACGGGCGGATGAGCAGGCGTCCCTTGTCGCCAAGCTTGGCCTTCGCGGCGTCGATCGCGGCGAGAACGCGGCCATCCTCGAGCGGCGAGCCATTGGCATAGCGCACATTGCGCAAAAGCTGCGGGATCCTCTCGAACCGATTGCAGACCTCGCTGACCGGCCGATCCGTCGTCACGACAGTCGCCAGAATCTGCAGGGCCGCGACGAGCCCGTCGCCCGTCGTGCCGAAGTCGGAAAGAACGATGTGCCCCGACTGCTCGCCGCCCACATTGTAGTTGTGCCGGCGCATGTGCTCGACGACATGGCGGTCCCCGACCGGCGTGCGGATCATGGTGAGGCCGAGCGTACCGAGATAGCGCTCGAGCCCGAGGTTCGACATGACCGTTGCCACGACGCCGCCGCCGAGCAGACGCCCACGTCGGCGCCAGCTCTCCGCGATCACGGCCAGGAGCTGATCACCGTCGACGATCGCGCCCTTCTCGTCGATGATCACGACGCGGTCGGCATCACCGTCGAGCGCGATGCCGATGTCGGCCCTGAGCTCGCGGACCTTGGCCTGAAGGGACTCCGGCGCCGTCCAGCCGCACTTCTCGTTGATGTTGAAACCATTCGGCTCGACGCCGATGCGGATCACCTCGGCACCGAGCTCCCACAGCGCCTGCGGCGCCACCTTGTAGCCGGCACCGTGCGCGCAATCGATGACGATCCTGAGCCCGTCGAGGCGCAGGTTCTTCGGCAGCGTACGCTTGGCATATTCGATATAGCGCTCCTGGGCGCTCTCGATGCGCGTCGCGCGGCCGATCTTGTCGGAGGGCACCAGCAGCTCGGCGGCGGGCGTGTCAATCAGCGACTCGATCTCGAGCTCGGCTTCGTCGGACAGCTTGAAGCCGTTGGCATCGAAAAGCTTGATGCCATTGTCGGCGAACTGATTGTGCGAGGCCGAGATCATGACGCCGATATCGGCGCGCAGAGACCGCGTGAGCATGGCGACCGCGGGCGTCGGCATGGGGCCGAGCTGGAACACATCGACGCCGACGGCCGTGAAGCCCGACATCAGCGCATTCTCGATCATGTAGCCCGAGAGCCGGGTGTCCTTGCCGATCACCGCCCTTTGCCGGTGGCCGCCCGCCTGCGCGAGCACCTTGCCCGCCGCCATGCCGACCTTGAGCGCGACTTCGGCAGTCATCGGCGGCGTATTGGCAAGCCCCCGGATGCCGTCCGTGCCAAAATACTGGCGCGCCATCTCACATCCCTCCTAGCCGGACGCAGCGCCACGGGCGCGGAGCGTCGGGATCATTCCGCACGGGTAGTCGCGCCGCGCCCCGGCCGCAAGCGCGAACTATCCACCGCAAGACGTCTATACTTCAATCCCGGCTGCGAAAGCGGAAATACATTGTGAAGAAACAGCACTATCCCCGCTGCCCACGGGGGCTTGGATCCGCCGGTTGGCCTAGTCGGGCTCGCGGCACGACGCGCATGGCCTTATGCGCGCGCCTGGTGTATTGAGCGGGCGCCCGCTCCGCCCATTAAAGCCACCAGCCAAGAGATCCCGCCATGCCGACGCTGCCCGTGACGATCGAGATGATCCGTGCTGCCGCCGAGCGGCTCGCGCCTCACATCGTCGCGACGCCCGTTCTCGAGCACCCCGCCCTCAACAAGCAGGTCGGCGGGCGCGTGTTCCTGAAGTGCGAGAACCTCCAGCGGGTCGGCGCCTTCAAGTTCCGCGGCGCTTACAACAAGATCTCCAAGGTCGACCCGAAGGCCTATCCGGGCGGTGTCGTCGCCTCCTCCTCGGGCAACCACGCCCAGGGCGTCGCCGCCGCCGCCACGCTCTGCGGTCTGAAGTCCGCGATCGTCATGCCGAAGGACGCCCCGCCGATCAAGGTTGCGCGCACCAAGGCCTTCGGCGGCGAGGTCGTGCCCTATGATCGCGAGCGCGAAGACCGCGACGCCATTGCCCGCGCGCTCTGCGAGGAGCGCAAGGCCATCTTCGTGCCGCCCTTCGACGACCCGGATGTCATCGCCGGCCAGGGCACGGCCGGGCTCGAGATGATGGCCGAGGTCGCGCGCCGCGGCGTGAAGCTCGACGCCGTGCTGATCAACGTCTCGGGTGGCGGTCTCGCGAGCGGCATCGCCGTCGCGGTCAAGGACGCGAGCCCGGCGACGGACGTGTGGACCGTCGAGCCCGCCGGCTTCGACGACTTCGCCCGCTCGCTCGCGAGCGGCAAGCCCGAGCGCAATGACCGCCTCTCCGGCTCGATCTGCGACGCACTGATGGCCGAGACACCCGGCAAGCATACGTTCGCCATCGGAACAGCTCTCATGAAGGGCGGTGTCTCGGTGACGGATGACGAGGTCCGCGACGCCATGCGCTTTGCCTTCGAGGAGCTGAAGCTGGTCGCCGAGCCGGGCGGTGCCGCAAGCCTCGCGGCGATCCTCACGGGCAAGGTTCCGGTCGAGGGCCGCGCCGTTGCCGCGCTCATCTCCGGCGGCAATGCCGATCCGACCCAGTTTGCGAAGATCATCACGCGCGCGGCCTGATCGGGGCCGCGCCTTCCATCAGCGGGGCAGCCCCGCCGAGAGCGAGACCGCCTAGTGTGATGATCGAGAAATTCGCCGGATCACGCAGCACGGTAGAGAGCGAATTTCTCGATCTGAATCACACTAAAGCAACGGACTTGAAATTCACCTCAGTTCGAGGCTAGGCGGGGAGTGAATTTCAAGTCCAAAGTTGCTTTAGAAGACTATGGCGCTGAAGCGTCTTTGGACCTTAAATGCGACTTTGAGATCGGCCCAGGCGTGGGTCGCATTTAAGGTCCGACGCTTTAGCGAGGCTATGATTCTAGTGTCCCTTTTAATTCCGCAGTTCGCTCGGCATCCCAGCCGCGATGTGTGGCGAACTGCGGAATTGGGACACTAGCGCCATGCTCGCCGCCCGGATCTCGCTCTTCTACTGGGCGATTTTCCTGATCATCGGCCTGCAGACGCCCTTCCTGCCGCTCTGGCTCGATGCGCGCGGCCTCAGCGTCACCGAGATCAGCATCGCCGGCGCACTGCCGCTGTTCATACGCATCGTCGCGACGCCGATGGTCGCCTATGTCGCCGACCGCTCGGGCGACCACCGCCGCATGGTCATCACGCTCGCCTGGAGCGGCCTCGCCTGTACGGTCCTGCTTTCGCAGAGCCATCACCTATGGCCGATCATTCTGCTCTCCACGCTTATGATGCTCACGACATCGAGCATCATGCCGCTCACCGAGACGCTCGCCATGCGGGCCGTGCGCGCCCACGGTCTCGACTATGGCCGAATGCGGCTTTGGGGATCGATCAGCTTCATCGTTGCGACGCTCATCGGCGGCGCGGCCATCGAGCGCTGGACCGGCAGCGTCGTCATCTGGCTCATCATCGGTGCCGTCGCGCTGACGGCTCTGGCCGCCCATGCCCTGCCAAGGCCCGATGGCGCAGCCACAGGAAGCGCCCGCCCGCGCATCTCGCGCGCCGATGTGGCAGAGCTCGTCACCTCGCCGCTCTTCCTGCTTTTCCTCGCGGCAGCCGGCCTCGTGCAGGCCGCGCACGCCGTCTTCTACGTCTATGGCGTGTTGCACTGGCGCGGCCTCGGCCTTTCCGCCACCTGGACCGGTGCGCTCTGGGCCATTGCCGTCATCGCCGAGATCGCGCTCTTCGCCCGCTCCGGCGCGGTGCTGAAAATCCTGAGCCCGCTCAGCCTCATCGCACTCGGCGCGATCGCTGCCATCGTGCGCTGGATCGCCATGGCCTTCGATCCGCCACTGGCGGCGCTCGTCGTGCTGCAGGTCCTGCACGCGCTCACCTTCGGCGCGACGCACATCGGGACCGTTCACTTCATCGCGCAGAACATTCCGCCGGAGCGCGCGGGCACGGCTCAGGCCCTGCAGGCGAGCGTCACCGCCGGCATCGCCATGGGCGGCGCGACGCTGCTCGCGGGGCAGCTCTATGGTCCCTTCGGTGCGAAGGCTTATCTCGCCATGGCCGTGCTCGGCGCGCTCGGGCTCGTCGCCGCGCTTACGGCGCAGAGGCGGTTGCGCGCTTAGTTGCACCTTCGGTGCAAGTGGGGCCTCAGCCCCACACCCCGATCGGGGGACACCCCCGAACCCCCGTCTTTTATTGATTTGGAGCGAACCGCGGACACGACAGGTCCCTTCTCCCCGTCCTACACGGGGAGAAGGTTAGGATGAGGGGCGGGAACTTGCGCGACGTTAGCGTATGCCGCCGCCCCTCACCCTAACCCTCTCCCCGCAAGAGCGGGGAGAGGGGATTCTCACACCCCCAACAACCGCGCCACCGCATCGATGTACACGCGCGCGCCCATGACGATGTCGGCGTCGGACGTGTTCTCCGTCCAATGGTGCGAGATGCCGCCGATCGAGGGCACGAACAGCATTCCCGAAGGCATATGGCGTGAGAAAACCATCGCGTCGTGCCCGGCGCCGCTCGGCATATCGACATGACGGCCGGGCACGTCCGCCTCTGCAGCGCCGCGCACGGCATCCATGAAGTGGGGCGCCATGGCAGCCGGCTCCGTGCGGCGCGTCTGCCGGATAGCTGCGCGGCATGGGCCGCTCTTATCCGCCTCGGCGACGATCTCGCGCACCTTCCCTTCGAGACGATCGAGCACCGCGTTGTCGGCATCGCGCATCTGGAGCACGAGCTCGGCACGACCGGGAATGACGGCCGGCGCGCCGGGTTCCAGCGTGATGCGGCCCATGGTCCAAACCGTACGCTCGCCCGCGAGCGCCGGAAACTGGTCCGAGATCGCAACGGCAATGCGCGCCGCGGCAACGCCGGCGTCCTTGCGGATGGCCATGCGCGTCGTGCCAGCGTGGTTCTGCGCGCCTTCGGTCGTGATCACGTACTGCCGAATGCCCACAATGCTCGTCACGACGCCGATTTTGAGATCGTTCGCTTCAAGCCAGTCGCCCTGCTCGATATGCGCTTCGAGAAAGCCGACATAGCGCTTGGGGTCGATGACATGGCGCGGCACACCGGCGAGACCGGCCGCGGCGAGTGCATCACGCATGGGAATGCCGCTCGTGCGATCGACTGCCCCATCGATGAGCGCGTCATTCACTTCACCAACGGCTGAACGGCTGCCCAGGAAAAAGCCGTAGTGCCCTTCCTCGTCACAGCAGGCGACCACATCGACCCCGCAGTTCGTGAAGGCGGGATCGGCCTTCACGGCGCGCGCCGCTTCGAGCGCGTAGACCACGCCGAGCGGCCCATCGAGCCAGCCCGCATGGTTCTGGCTTTCGAGATGCGAGCCGCCGAGCAGTTTCGGTCCCGTGACCTTGGAAATGCCGAACACGTTGGCAATGCCGTCGATCTTCGCCTCGTGCCCGATGGCCCTCAGCTCGGTCTCCAGCCACTTGAGCGAGGCCACGTGCTCGGGCGACAGCGTCGGACGATGCACACCGCTCTCGAAGGGCGCGAGCGCCTTGAGCGCGCGGAGGTCGGCGAGCACGCGTTCGCCATTGATCTCGGGCATTTCTGATCGAACTCCTCAGTTGCTTTTCTTGATGACGTCGAAATCCGCGGAGTACTCCGCGGCGCAGAACGTGCCGCCCTGATAGTGCTCCGCCACCGGATCCTTGCCGACCTTGGGCTCGGCTGCGAGCACCTGCACGGCATAATCCTCGCCGCGGCTCTGGGGTGCATAGCCGAGCGCCGCAGCGTGTCTGTTGTCGTACCAGGAGCGCGCGTTGTCGGAGACGCCGTACATGACTTCGTACACGATACCCGGCCGCTCGAGACCAATGCGAATGAGGCGGACCAGATCCTCGGGCGAAAGCCAGATGGCAAGGCGCCGCGCATCGATGGGCGCGTCCGCGACATTGCCGATCCTGAGCGACGTGACGCCGATGCCATGCTTCATGGCATAGAGCGCGCCGAGCCCTTCGCCGAAAACCTTCGAGAGACCATAGCGGCTGTCCGGCCGCGGAATGACTTCCGGTGGAATCGTCGTGCTGCGCGGATAGAAGCCGACAGCATGGTTGGACGAGGCAAAGACGATGCGTTTCACGCCCGCCTTGCGCGCGCCCTCGAACAAGTTGTAGGCGCCGATGATGTTCGACTGCAGGATCTCGTCCCACGTGCCCTCGATCGACTTGCCGCCGAGATGCACAATGCCGTCGATGCCGCGACACAGCCCTTCGACCGCCACGGCGTCCGTCAGATCCGCGGCGATAAACGTCTCGTCCACGCGTAGATCCGCCGGGCGGACGCGGTCGCTGACGACGAGCTGGCGATAGACCGGTTTGAGCAGAACCCGGAGACGCGACCCGATGTCGCCCGCAGCTCCTGTAATCAGGACACGTTCCATATCGCTACCTCCCAATTTGGTTATTTGAGACAGTATCTTGCCCGCGCGCGACCGCCACCCCAGGACCGAAACGCCACACCATCAGCCTTCAGCGTAATATCCGTAGGCATCGCGTCATACCTGCGCCATTGTTGGGGGCGCCTTTACGGTTCAGCGGGCCAGCCAAGCAGCGGCGCCGTTCGGCTATTCGTTCCCGAGCCACCGCAAGAACATGACACCCAAGATTATTTTCACCATCCCTTATTTCCGCTACCTGCCTCCTGAGGGGAACAAATGCGACTGACTGCCTGCGAGATTGCCGGATATCGTTCCCTGCGTGCCGTCAGGCTGCCGCTCGGGCCGGTCAGCGTCCTCCTCGGGGAGAACGGCGCCGGCAAGACCAACTTGTTGCGCGCGCTGGAGCTGCTGCAGGCAGCGGCGACCGGAACGATCTGCCGGATGCTGGTGGAAGAAGGCGGACTGGAGCGCGTGCTCTGGTCGGGACGCCCCTCGGCGAGCGACGGCCCCGCGCCGACGAGCCTCAGGTTCACAGCGCATTTCGCCAACATGCGCTATTCAACGGAGATCGGGGCGCCGAACGCTGGTGATGCGGCTCTCGCCGGCGAACCGATCGTGCGTGAAGAAGTGCTCGCGCATACGGGCATCGGCCCGGATGGCACCGGCGAGCGGATCGTCATGCACCGCGAGGGTGCGAGCGTACGCCTGCGCGATGCCAAGGGCGAGCGCCAGCACCTCAAGCAGCACCTGGCGCCCGCCGAAACCGCCCTCCATGCCATCCGCGATAGCGCGAGCTATCCCGAACTTGCTTATGTCCGGGAGCTGCTCGAGGGCTGGCGGATCTACCATCGCTTCAATCTGGCCGCCGATGCCCCCTCGCGGGCCCCCGCGCTGGCTGCCATGACGCCGGCACTCGCAACCGATGGACGCGATCTTGCCGCAGCCATCGCCACGATCTCGAATATGCGGCGGGGCCCCGATGCGCTGCTCGGCCCTCTGCGCGACGCCTTTCCCGGCGCAACACTCGAGCCTGCCGTCGCCGACGGCCGCGCGAGCTTCCAGCTCCGGCTCTCGGATATGGATCGCCCGCTCACGGCACGCGAGATGTCCGATGGTACGCTGCAGTACCTCTGTCTGCTCGCGGTGCTCATGGCCTATCGCAAGCCGGCGCTCATCGCCATCAACGAGCCCGAGGCGAGCCTGCACGAGAGCTTCCTGCCGCCGCTCGCCCGCCTCATCGCGAAGGCCAATGGCGACGGCCAGATCTGCATCGTCACGCAGTCGGCTGCACTCGCCCGCGAGATCGCCAAGGCTGCCGACGTCCGTCCTATGAAGGTGCTCCGCGAGAACGGGCAAACGCGCATTGACGGCGTGGCTGCGCCCGTAGCGCTCGCGCGGCCTGAGCCCGAGGCGTCATCGTCCCCTCCGGCGGCAGCGGGCAGCAAGGCCTCGGCCGAAGAGCCTGCGCTGGATACCCAGATCGAGGAAGTCCGCAGCCTCACGGCCGCACGAGATGTGCTCGCCGAGATCCGCAAGCTGATCGCGCGCCTGAGAGAGCATCCCGAGGAGCTCTCTGAAATTCATCCGAAGATCGAGGCACGTCTTGCGCGCTTGCGCTCGACGGCCGTGGCGCTCCCGCCGGAGTTCTCATCGCTCACCGGACGGCTCGACGAGGAGCTGCGCGCGATCGTCGCCAAGCCCGCCGGAGGCAAGCGGTCCGCGTCGCTCTCCTGACTATTCGGCAGAAAGCCAGTCATCGAGGAAGTGGCGCCCAGCGCGATCCTCGACCTCGATGACCCAGATATCGCGGTCCATGTTGCGCTCGCGGGCTATGAGGGCATCGACGTCGCTCTCGGCCGCGGCCTGGCGGACAGGCACCCATTCCCGGTCGAGACGATCGACGAGACCGGCCGGCGCCGGCCCGTAGAGATCGGCCGTGCCGTTCAAGTGCGCAATCTTGATGAAGATGACGCCGGCATCCTCATCGCCGCGATTGACGACGACGGCGGGCACGCCTTCGGTCGCGCAGCGTCTGATGTAGGCCTTCACCCAGATTTCGGACTTGAGGCGCACGAGCGAACTCCCCTTGGCTCAGGTCCCCGCCCTGCCGGAGAGCAAGGCCCGCCGGCGCTCCCCGCGCTCGGCAACAGCCCGGGCCAGACACACCCCCGCCCAGCCCCGA
>Ga0066256_1002260_pt1 | contig 22078 bp, 19 predicted proteins | sample ThiBio_1000_biof_FD_87107 | JGI IMG/M metagenome (GOLD analysis project Ga0066256, IMG submission 87107) | Wastewater bioreactor microbial communities from Cape Town, South Africa - Thiocy_expt_1000_biof (version 2) | ecosystem: Engineered > Bioreactor > Thiocyanate-remediating >... | reverse complement strand
CCGAGAGCGGCGTCGCGATGGCGCTGGCGATCAGGTAGGAGGTCAGGACCCAGACCACCTGGTCGGCCGAGGCCGAGAGCGAGGACTGCATGTGCGGCAGGGCGACGTTGGCGATCGTGATGTCGACCGCGACCATGGTCGAGGCCAGCATCGACGGGATCGTGATCAGCAGGCGCCGTACCGGATCGGGATAGTCCCCCTGGCTTGCCGGCTGGCTCACGACCGGGGTGCCTGACCCGCCTTTCCGGCGCGGGGCGCGCTGGGCGGCGTATCCGCCCCGAACAGGTGCCGCTGGTGGCCCGTGTCGACCTTGACGTTGACGCTGAGCCCGGCGCTGAGCGGCAGGCCGGCGGGCACCTGGTCGATCGAGATCTCGATCGGCAGGCGCTGCACGACCTTGACCCAGTTGCCCGTGGCGTTCTCCGCCGGCAGGACCGAGAAGCTGGAGCCGGTGCCCGGGCTGAAGCTCGCCACGCGGCCCTTCAGCTTGTGGTCGGGGAAGGCGTCGATCTCGATCTCGGCGGGCTGGCCCGGGCGCATGTAGTGGAGCTGGTTCTCCTTGAAGTTCGCCTGGACCCAGAAGCGCAGGCCCGTCAGCACGAAGACCGTCCGCCCGGTGATGACGTAGCTGCCGACCTGGAGCTGGTTGACGCGGGTGACGATGCCGTCCTGCGGTGCGCGGACCACCGTGTTGCCGAGCTTGATCTGCGCGCGCTGGAGCGCGGCGGCGGCCTCGCGCACGGCGGGCTGGCTGTCGAGCGCGCCGTCGACGTTGCCCGAAAGCTCGGCGCGCAGGCTCTCGGCCTTGGCGCGCGCCGCGGCGACGGCGCTGGCGGCGGTCCGGGCCGAGGCCTGGGCCTGGTCGGCCTGCGAGCGCGAAGAGATGCCCTCTGCCAGCAGTGAGCGCTGCCGTCCTGCCTCGCCCTGGGCGAAGGCGAGCTGCGCCTCGGCCGCCTGGACGTCGGAAAGGGCGGCGCGATAGGCCTGGTGCTTGGCGCCGAGGGCGGTGCGGGGGGGGGGGGGCTTCGCCTCGCCCTCGGCCGGGGCGGCGAGGGGCGTGTCGCGGGCGATGCGGAACAGCCCCTGGCCCTTGGTCACGCGCTGGTTCTCGTGGCCCTCGATCGAGACGACCTTGCCGTCGATATCCGGCGCGATGCCGACCTGGCCCGACTGGATCGGGGCGTTGTCGGTCGACTCGTAGCGCCCGCCGGTCAGGTAGAAGTAGAGGACGCCGAGCAGCACCACGACCGGCGCGGCCAGCAGCAGCGGCCCCCGCCAGCGTGAGCGGGAACGCGCGGTTTCCTCGACCGGGGCGGTCTCCTCGACCCGGATGGCGGCAGCATCGCCTTCAGCCACAATTGTCTTCCTCGAATCCTCGCGATTTGATTTGCTATGCATACCGATAGTAAGCATGGCAAGTATCAATCCCGAAGGAACCCCCTGCATGGCCGATGGCCGTATCCTGACGCTCGAAGGCATCCACAATTTTCGCGATTTCGGCGGTTATCCCGTGGCCGGCGGCAGGCGCCTCAAGACCGGCAGGCTGTGGCGCTCCGGCCAGCACCATGGCGCGACCGATGCGGATCTGGCCCAGGTCGCCACTCTCGGCCTGACCGCGGTCTATGACCTGCGCACCGATAAGGAGCGCGCGCTGCATCCCTGCCGCCGTCCGGAGGGCTTCGCGGCGGCGATCCACCATGCGGCAAGCCCGTCCCTCGAGAATGCCCCGCATATCGCTGCCGCCCGCGCCGTACCGCGCCAGCGCGATGCGGCCTCGGCGCGCGAGGGGCTGCGGCGCAACTACGGCCGGATTGCCTTCCGCCCGGAGCTGACCGCGCTGGTCGGCCGGATGCTGGCCGATCTCGCCAACGGCGAGCAGGCGATCCTGATTAACTGCATGGCGGGCAAGGACCGCACAGGCATCGCCGTCGCGGCGGTCCACCTGGCGGCGGGCGTCCACAAGGACGACATCATCGCCGACTACCTGCTGACCAATACCGCTGGCGACGTCGAGGCGCGCATCCGCGCCGGCGCGGAGACGATCAAGGCGACCACAGGCACGATAGACGAGGACGTGCTGCGCGTCCTGATGGGCGTAGAGGCCGAATATCTCGAAGCCGCCTTCGCCGAGATGCGCGAGAAATACGGTTCGGAACGCGGCTGGCTGGAGCAGGAGCTCGGCGCCGGCGCGGCTCTGCGCGAGCGGCTGCGCGAGAACCTGACCGAGGCCTGATCTTCGCGCTCGATCCGGGTCAGAGGAAGGCCCGCAGGTCGTCCATGAACCGCTCGAACTGGTCGTGGTGCAGCCAGTGCCCGGCGTTCTCGTACTCGATCACCCGGGCCGTGCTGAAATGCCGGATGCGCCCGTCCTTCTCCGGGTTGGTGGCGAAGCTGTCCTGGCCGTAGAACAGCAGCATCGGGCAGGTGATCGCGTGCCACAGGCTGTCGATGTCGCTCTGCGGCGTGTAGTCGACCGGCCAGACGTTCAGGTAGTTGTCGAACTTCCAGCTCCAGGTCCCGTCCTCGTTGCGGGCGACGCCGTGGATGGTGAGGTGGCGGGCCTGCTCGTCTGTGAGATAGGCATTCTCCTCCTTCATCCGCTCGTAGGCCGCCTTGAGCGTGGGATAGCGCCGCGGCATCCGCCCGGCGGCGGCGCGCTTGTTGTCGATCCATTCGCGCAGCCGTGCCGCATAGCCGGCCTCGTCGCGCTCGGCGAGGATCGTCGGCGAGGGACCCAGGCCCTCGATATTGGCGAGCTTGCGGACCTTGTCGGGATAGAGTCCGGTGAACCGCGTCGCGATGTTGCCGCCCAGCGAATGGGCGACGATCGTCACCTCGCGATAGCCCAGCGTGTGGACGAGTTGGGCGAAGTCGTAGACGTAGGCGTTCATCGTGTAGTCGCCGTCGGGCGACCAGGCGCTGTCGCCGTGGCCGCGCAGGTCGGCGGCGATGACGTGCCAGTCGTGCCGCAGCTCCTGCGCCACCCAGTCCCACGAGCGGCAGTGATCGCGCCCGCCGTGCTGGAGGATCAGCGGCGGCGCGTCCGGGTTGCCCCAGTCGACGTAGTGGAGCCGCAGCCGCTGCGACATGAAGCTGTTGGAGGTCGGTCCGGATAAGATCATGCGCGGCGGTTTGCGCGTCCTGCGCCACCGCGTCAATCGAACCCCACTTGGGACTCGATTTCCCCGGCACGAATACCTATCTGCGGCGGCACTATCGGAGGGCCCACATGACGACGCACACCACCCGCATGCTGATTATCGGCTCCGGCCCGGCCGGGCTTTCGGCGGCGATCTACGGGGCGCGGGCCGGGCTCCAGCCGATCGTCGTCCAGGGCCTCCAGCCCGGCGGGCAGCTCACTATCACCACCGATGTCGAGAACTATCCCGGCTTCCGCGAGGTGATCCAAGGGCCCTGGCTGATGCAGGAGATGCAGGCTCAGGCCGAGCATGTCGGCACACGGATGATGTGGGACACGATCGTCTCGGTCGACACCACAAGCTGGCCGTTCCGCGCCGTGGGCGACGGCGGCGACGTCTACGAGGGCGAGACCCTGGTCATCGCCACCGGCGCCCAAGCCAAGTGGCTCGGCGTGCCGGGCGAGCATGAGCTGGGCGGCAAGGGCGTCTCGGCCTGCGCCACCTGCGACGGGTTCTTCTACCGCGGCAAGAAGGTCGTGGTGATCGGCGGCGGCAACACCGCGGTCGAGGAGGCGCTGTACCTCACCACCCACAGCCAGGACGTGACCCTGGTCCACCGCCGCGATTCGCTGCGGGCCGAGAAGATCCTCCAGGACCGGCTGTTCGCTCACCCGAACATCACCGTCATCTGGAACAAGGCGGTCGACCGTTTTCTCGGCGATCCGCTCGCCGGCGGTCTCACCGGCCTGGCCCTGACCGACACCGTGACCGGCGAGAAGTCCGAGCTTTCGACCGAAGGCGCCTTCGTCGCCATCGGCCACGCCCCGGCGACCGAGCTGTTCAAAGGCCAGCTCGAACTCGACGACAGCGGCTATATCCTGGTCCAGCCCGGCACGCCCAAGACGGCGGTCCCCGGCGTCTTCGCCTGCGGCGACGTGATGGACCACGTCTACCGCCAGGCGGTGACGGCGGCCGGCACCGGCTGCATGGCCGCGCTCGACGCCGAGCGCTTCCTTGCCGCGCGCGAGTTCGAGGAAGCCCGGGCGGTGGTCGCCGCGGCTTCATGACGTCATCCCGGGTTCAGCCCCGGGATGACGAAAGCATTTCCAGCACCTGGGCTTCCAGCCATTCCCGCGCCTCGGGCTCGACATAGCTGTGCGAGGCCCCGGCACAGCGCCGGATGCGCGGATCGGCCTTGTCCCAGGCGCCGAGGAAGGCGATTCCCGTCCGGTCGCGCTCGGCGATGAGGATCGCGATCGGCCCGGCAAAACCTGCGATTCCCGCGGCCATATCCTGCGCCAGCGAGGTCGGGGCGGGCGCGGGGCGCAGGGCGGCCAGCAGGCTGCGCAGGAGCTTGCCGATCGGGATCTGCCCGGTGAGTAGCCGCTTGAGTGCCTCGGGGCTGGCCAGGCGCCGCTTGTAGTGATCGCGCAGGACCTCGGGGGAGGGCTCGTCCGCGCTCTCCTCGATGGTCCAGGGGTTGGACAGGGTCAGCGCGTCGCAGCCCGCGCCTCCGGCCAGCATCAGGCTGCTTGCCGCATCGCAGTTGCCCATGGCGACGATCCGCGCGACCTGCGGCGCGGCCTCGCGGAACGCGGTGAGGGCGGCGGCGATGTCCGGGCCGGCGCTGCGGAACTCGCCGTTCGGCCCGTCGCTGTCGCCAACGCCGCGGCGGTCGTAGCGGAACACGGGAAAGCCCCGCGCCGCGATCCGGGCCGCGAGCTGCGCTTGTCCCGACCAGGCGCCCGAGCGCAGCTCGTTGCCGCCGGAGACCAGCAGCAGGCCGGTCGCGCCGTTCGCCTCGTCCAGCGTGCCGACCAGGGTCGAGCCCTCGCAGGGGAAGGTCAGGTGTCGCCGGATCATGCCTTGAGGCCCACGGCGACGATGGCGGCGAGGGCGTCGGCCTGGGCGCGGTCCTCGCCCGGCTCGGCGCGCAGCCAGAGGCCGCCGCCGCCCACCATGTCCTGCGGAATGTCGCTGGCGGGGGCTGGCTCGGCGGCCTGAAGCTGGCCGAGCAGGCCCGCGCCGAGCCGATAGCCGACCAGCTCCAGTCCCTCGCGCGATCCGGCCTCCAGCAGGCTCTCCTGGGTCTCGCTCAGGCCCTGCTCGCGCGAGACCACGATCCGCGCGCGGAGCATCTGCCGTAGCAGGTTCGCGCCCTTGACCGGGGCATAGCGCCAGCCCGGCAGCTCCGGCTGGAGCAGCGCGCCGCCGCGAACGCCCAGTACGTGGGTCGCCGCGAAGTGCCGCGCCGCCGCCGTCATTGCCGTGCGCCAGCTATCCAGCGTCTGGCCCTCCAGCGGTTGCAGGCTTTCGTTGCAGCCGGGCAGGTCGGGCAGGAAGCAGTCGATTCCCGCCGCGTCGAGCCGGCGCATGACCTCCACGGTCAGCCGCCGCAGGCGGTTGGCTTCCTCGAACAGCGCGGGGACGATCAGCAGGCGGCGCTCCCGCCCGCGATCGAAGGCCAGGGTGAATTCGTCGGCGGCCCCGCCGGGGCAGGGATAGCTGGCGATCACGCCGCGGCGCGTTTCGCCTCGGCGAAGGCCTGCAGGGACCCGAACGTCTCAAGCAGCTCGCCATCGACCTCGTCGTCCTCGATCACGATGTCGAGGCGGTCCTCCATCTCGGTCAGGAGGCCGGCGACGGCCATCGAATCCAGCTCGGGCAGGTCGCCGAACAAGCCGGTCTCCCCGGTGAACTTGTCCGCCTGGCCCGCCTTGAGCCCGAGCACGTCGGTCAGGATCTTGCGAAGCAACTGATCGGTATTCTGGCTCATCGGCCCCCTCGGTCCTTTAGCGGCCCTATTTTCCGCGCCTCTAGCCACGCCCTGCCGCCACCGCAAGCCGCCGTAGCCCGGCCTTGGCGATCGCGGGCCAGTTTTTCGGCCGCAAGGGCTGCAGCAGCTCGATCCGGTAGCGGGTGCGGACCTCCTCCATCCAGTCGCGCTTGTAGCCGTCGTTGCCGGTGCCGAAATCGACCAGCGTCACGCCGTCGCGGTCGATCACCTGCTCGAACAGCGCGGCGCTGAGCGTCGTGCCGGGGGAGAGCGGCTTGGCCTCCTCGACATGGGCGAGCTTGTGGATGAAGGCCGTGCCGGCCTCGACGGTCCAGAACTGCGCGGCGACGGGCTGACCCTCGGCCAGGGCCAGGGCGAAGCGGAGGCGGCCCGGAGCGCCTTCCTCGCGGGCGAAGCGGCGCAGGAACGCGGGCGAGCCCTCCTCGGGCTTCCAGCTTCGCGCATAGATCGCCTCGTAGGCGTCCCAGGCCGCATCGTCGAACTGCGTCAGCAGGCGGACTTCGACCTTGCCTGCCTTGCGCTTGAGCGTGGTGCGGACCTGGCCCGGGCGGCCGGCAAGGTATTCGGCATAGGTCCGGCCGTTGACCCGCAGGACGTGGTTCACGTCGCATGGCGTCATGGTGGCGAACCATCCGGCGGCGCGGAATGCCTCGGCCAGGATCGCGGCGTCTTCCTCCGATACCTTCGACAGGACGATCCGCCCGGCGCGCTCGCCGATGTCGCGGGCGATCGTGCTTAACAGGGCCACGGCATCGGCCCCTTGGCTGACGATCGGCGCGACCCGAAAGCTGTACCAGTTGCCGAGTTCCTGAAGTGCGTCCTGTTCCCGGCGCAGCGGCAGGACGGCCCGCGCTTTGCCGTCGCGGGCGACCGCAAGCAGCGGTCTTATGCCGCATTCCTCGGCCAGGGCGCGCCACCAGGCGAGCCGGTGGAAGGGCGGGGCGGCGGCGGGCGCGTCGAGCAGGCGCCCCAGCAGGGGGTCGCCTTGCACTTCGTTAAGATCGTCGTGATATTCGACCGCCATTGGCCTTGAACAACCCCTTGGACACCGTGCCCGCACCATCCGCAACCGCGATCCTGCCGCTCGACCGTCTCGCCCTGAGGGGAGCGGACGGTGATCCCGCGCTCGTGCTGCGTGGGGAGACGCTTAGCTACAAGGACTTAAGATCGCGTGTCTCTCGCCTGGCCGCCTGGCTGCGGGCCCAGGTCGACGAGGACGGCGCGCGGATCGCCACCTGGGCCGCCAAGGGCGAGCTGACCTGCCTGATGCCGCTGGTGACGGCGCGGGCGCGCCTGGTCCACGTGCCGGTCAATCCCCTGCTCAAGCGGGCCCAGGTCGGCCATATCCTGGCCGATAGCGGTGCGCGCCTGCTGATCGGCACCCCGGCCCGGCTCGCGAGCCTCGAGGACGGAGACGTGCCCGAGGACTGCCGGACGATCGGCGAGGCCGAAGCGCTCGGCGAGGCGGCGGCCATGAACGCCGATCTTGCAGAATCGTCTAGTGATCCAAATGAGTTGGCGGCGATCCTTTATACATCGGGTTCGACCGGGAAGCCCAAGGGCGTGATGCTCAGCCACGCCAATATGTGGCTGGGGGCCGAGAGCGTCGCGACCTATCTCGGCCTCGCGCCCGACGACCGGACGCTCGCCGTCCTGCCGCTGTCCTTCGACTACGGCCAGAACCAGCTTCTCTCGACCTGGTACGCCGGGGCCTGCGCGATTCCCCTGGACTACCTGACCCCGCGCGACGTCGTGAAGGCGGTGGAGCGCCACGGCGTCACGACGCTCGCCGCCGTTCCGCCGCTCTGGGTCCAGCTCACCGAGCAGGACTGGCCCGCCGCGGTCGCCGCTAGCCTGCGCCGCCTGACCAACAGCGGCGGTGCGTTGACGCCGGACCTCGTCCGCCGCCTGCGCGTGTTGTTCCCGCAGGCCCGGCTGTTCGCCATGTACGGCCTGACCGAGGCCTTCCGCTCGACCTTCCTCGACCCCGCGCTGATCGACACGCATCCGACCTCGATGGGCAAGGCGATTCCCCATGCCGAAATCCTGGTCGTCAACGACGCGGGAGAAATTGCCGCGGACGACGAGGAGGGCGAACTGGTCCATTGCGGCCCGCTCGTGGCGCAGGGCTATTGGCAGGACGCTGCCCGTACCGCCGAGCGCTACAAGCCCGCCCCGGCCGCCTCGCGCTACGGCGGCATGGCCGTCTGGTCGGGCGACCGGGTGCGGCGCGACGCCGGGGGGCTGCTCTATTTCGTCGGACGGCGTGACGCCATGATCAAGAGCGCGGGCAACCGGATCAGCCCGCAGGAGATCGAGGAGGCCGCGCTCGCCACCGGGCTCGTCGCCGAAGCGGTGGCTCTGGGCATTCCCGACGAGCGCCTGGGCCAGGCCGTCCACCTGATCGTCCGCGCGGCGCCCGGCTATCCTCTTGCAGGAACTGCCGAATTTCATGCAACCGAAAGTTATCCACTGGCGCGAAGCCATGCCGATCGGTCCCAACGGCAAGATCGACCGGACGGGCCTCTATGCGGAGCTCGCCGCGTGAAGCCGCTCGGCCCGATCCCCGCCGGCTATGATGCGCGCGACGGCGTGCTGGTCATCGACGGTCGTCCCGCTACCGAATTGGTCGAGGCGGCCGGCGGCACCCCTCTGTTCGTCTATTCGACCTCCCGCATCCGTGACCGCGTGACGTCGCTGCGCCAGCATCTGCCCGAGCGGGTGGCGATACATTACGCCGTCAAGGCAAACCCTTATGGGCCAATTCTCAAGCTGTTCGACACTCTTGTCGACGGCTTCGACATCGCCTCCGGCGGCGAGCTGGAGCTGGTCCGCGCGGCCGGCATCGATCCCGCCGTGGTCAGCTTCGCCGGCCCCGGCAAGCGCGATGCCGAGCTGGAGGCCGCGATCCTCGCCGGCGTCACGCTCAATCTCGAATCCGAGGCCGAGGCCGACCGGGCCCTGCGGATCGCCGAACGCTTCGGCAAGGCGCCGCGCTTGGCGATTCGGGTGAACCCCGAGTTCGACCTCAAGGGCTCCGGCATGAAGATGGGCGGCGGGGCCAAGCCCTTCGGCCTCGACGCCGAACGGGTACCCGCCCTGGCCTGCAGGATCATCGCCGCGGGCGCACAGTGGCGGGGCTTCCATATCTTCGCCGGCAGCCAGGCGCTCGACGCCGAGGCGATCGTCGAGACCCAGCGCCAGACGCTCGACCTGGCGGCCAGGCTGGCGCGGGAGAGCGGCGCGCCGCTGCCGCACTGCAATCTCGGCGGCGGCTTCGGCATCCCCTATTTCCCGGGCGACGAGCCGCTCGATACCGCCCGGATCGGGCAGGCCCTCGGCGAGCGGCTTGTGGCCTTGCCGCCCGAGCTTGCCGATACCGAGTTCTGCATCGAGCTTGGCCGGCATCTGGTGGGAGAAGCGGGCGTCTATCTCTGCCGCGTCGTCGACCGCAAGGTCAGCCACGGCGAGGTCTTTCTCGTCACCGACGGCGGCCTCCACCACCAGCTCGCCGCCTCGGGCAACTTCGGGACCGTGGTCCGCCGCAACTATCCGGTTGCCGTGGCGACGCGCTTCGGCGCCGCGGTCGAGGAGGAGGCGAGCGTCGTCGGCTGCCTCTGCACCCCGCTCGATGTTCTCGCCAACAAGGGCGGTTTTCCGCGGGCCGAGGTCGGCGACCTGATCGCGGTGTTCTGCGCCGGGGCCTATGGTGCCAGCGCCAGCCCGGCCATGTTCCTCGGCCAGGGGCCGGCGCTGGAGATGCTCGTTTAACCTTCCGGCAAGGCGCTGTCCCGCTTTGGGACCGGCTTCGCAAAACCCTCGTGGACTTCGGCACTTGGGCTCAAGGCTAACGCTATGTTCACCCTTTCGGATCATAGCGAAGGCTGAATAGCCGGCTCGCGCCCGGACCCGAGCGGTTCGAGGCGGGGCGGTCGCTGCGAGGACGCCGTCGATGATCACCAGTCGTTTTGCCCGCCTGCTTGCCGGTAGCGCCGTGGCGGCCCTATCGATCTCGGGCCCGGCGATCTCCAGCGCGGCCGCCTCCGGTAAGGCCCCGCAGCTTCCGCCCGCCTCCTTCGTCGCCATGCAGGAAGGGCCGGGCGAGGAATACGTGATCGGCCCGCTCGACGAGCTGACGATCTTCGTCTGGCGCAATCCCGAGCTGGGCGCGAGCGTCCAGGTTCGGCCGGACGGGCGGATCACCACGCCGCTGATCACCGACATGCCGGCCGTGGGCAAGACGCCCTCGATGCTGGCCGAGGACATCAAGCTCCAGCTCTCGCAATATATCCAGGAGCCGCTGGTCTCGGTGATCGTCAACAAGTTCGCCGGCACCTTCAGCCAGCAGGTCCGCATCGTCGGCGCGACCGAGAAGCCCGCTTCGCTGCCTTACCGCGCCAACATGACGCTGCTCGACGCGATGATCGCGGTAGGCGGCCTATCCGAATATGCAGCCGGCAACCGGGCCAAGCTGATCCGCTTCGACAAGGAGTCGGGCCGGCAGCAGGAATATGCGGTCAAGCTGGGCGACCTGCTCAAGAAGGGCGACAGCCGCGCCAACGTGATGCTGAAGCCGGGCGACGTCATCATCATCCCCGAGAGCATGTTCTGAGCGGGGCGCGCGGGGGGATATGACCAACCTTTTCGACGAACTGCGCACCGCGCTCTACGCCGTCTGGCATCGCCGCTGGCTGGCGCTCGGGGTTGCCTGGGCGATCTGCCTGCTCGGCTGGCTGGTCGTGGCGATGATCCCGAACAAGTACGAGGCGAAGACGCGCATCTTCGTCCAGCTCGACGATCCGCTGGCCGCCAAGATCGGGATCAATTCCGATGACCAGAAGCGCGCGGTGGAGAAGGTCCGCCAGACCCTGGTCAGCGCGATCAACCTGGAGAAGGTGGTCCGCGGCACGCGCATCGGCGACGACGTCAAGACGCCCAAGGACATGGAGAGCGCGGTGGGTGGCCTGACCAAGGCGGTCAAGGTCGTCAGCGCGCAGGACAACCTGTTCGAGATCACCGCGACCTCGGGCCGCGGCAACCTGTCCGACGCCGAGAACGCCAAGCTCGCCCAGGACATCGTCCAGAAGCTGATCGACATCTTCCGTGACGACAATGTCGCCGGCAACCGCGGCGAGATGGCCCAGACGTTGGAATTCATGAACCAGCAGCTTGCCGACCGCCAGAAGCAACTCGAAGCGGCCGAGCAGCGTCGCATGGAGTTCGAGGCACACAATCCCGACCTCGCCCAGGGTGGGGCCACCTTGCAGCAGCGGATGGAGGCGAGCCGCGCCGAGATGCGCGGGCTCGATGCCGATCTCGCCGCCGCCCAGTCCGCGCTGGCCGCGATCAACGGCCAGCTTGCCGGCACGCCCCAGACCCTGCCGGGCGCGGGGCCGACCGGCGGCGCGCGGGCCGCGCTGGGCCAGGCTCAGGCCGACCTCGCCGCGATGCGCTCGCGGGGGCTCACCGACAGCCATCCCGACGTGATCTCCGCGCGCAACCAGGTCAACGCCCTGCGGGCCCAGGTCCAGGCCGAGGGCAACAACCCCTCGGGCGGCATCCCGAACCCCGCCTATGCCTCGCTCCAGTCGATCAAGGCCGAGCGCCAGGCCAACGTCCAGGCGCTGATGGCGCGGCGCGCGGCGATCCAGGGGGATTCGGCGCAGCTCACCGCGCGCCAGATCGCCAACCCGGAGCTGGCCGCCGAGGCCGCGCGGATCAGCCGCGACTACAACGTGCTCAAGGAACAGTACGACAAGATGCTCCAGGACCGCGAGGAGCTGCGCCTGCGCGGCCAGGTCGAGACCGAGCGCTCCATCGTCAAGTTCCAGGTCATCGATCCGCCGATCCTGCCGCGCGCGCCGGCTGCGCCGAACCGGATGCTGCTCCTGCTCGGAGTGTTCTTCATCGGCCTGGCCGGGGGCTGCGGCGCGGCCTTCGCCATGAGCCAGATTCGCTCGACCTTCGCGACGGCAGGCAAGCTGGAGAAGGCGCTCGGCCTGCCGGTGCTCGGCGCGATCTCCGAGACCGTGACCGAGGCGGCGCAGGTGGTGCGCCGGCAGAGGCAGAAGCGGTTCTATGCGGCCAGTGCCGCGCTGGGCGGACTGTTCGTGATCCTGCTCGCCGCAGAGACGATGCAGTTGCGGATGGTGGGATGAGACGATGACCGAGCACAGCAAGATTCCCCTGCCGTCCGCCGACACCCGCTCACTGATCGAGCGGGCTGTCAGCCGTTTCGACCTCGGCGGCCTCGCGCCGCCGCCGGTCCCGGCCGACCTCGCGCCGGCGCCGGTCAAGCCGGGCCTGCGCCATCGCGCGCCCGCGCCGGTTGCGGCTCCGGTCGTGCCCGTTGCCCCGCCCGCAGCGCCGGTTCCGGCGGCTGAGGCCGCTCCCGTGGCGGCGGTCGTCCCGGCTCCGGTCGTCGAGACGCCTGCGGCCCCCGCGCCGGCTGTTCCGGTGCCTCCCGCTGCCGCGCCGGCCGTGTTCTCCGCGGTCCGCCATCCGATCGACCGCGCCCACCTCCGCGACCAGGGGCTGATCGTGCCCGAGGGCGCCGTCAGCGCGCTCCTGGAGGAGTTCCGCATCGTCAAGCGCCAGCTCTTGCTCCAGGCCGCCGAGTTGCGGTGCGAGGGCGCGGGAGCAGCCGCTCAGCGGGTGCTGATCTGCTCGCCCCATCCGGGCGAGGGGAAGACCTACTGCGCGCTGAACCTCGCCCTGGCGATGGCGGCGGAGAAGGAGAGCGAGGTCATTCTCGTCGATGCCGACTTCGCCAAGCCCTCGGTGCTTTCGGCGCTCGGCCTGCCGGGCGGCCCGGGCCTGATGGACGCCCTGGCCGATCCCGCGATCGACGTCGCCGATTGCGTGGTCGGCACGGATGTTCCCGGCCTCTGGGTCCTGCCCGCGGGCGAGGCGACGACGTCGGATTCCGAATATCTCTCGACCTCGCGGGCCAGGACCGTGCTCGATCGCTTGAGCGAAGGCGCGCCGAACCGCATCGTGATCTTCGATTCGCCTCCGGCGCTGGCGGCCTCGCCCGCGGCGGAGTTGGCGAAATATGTCGGCCAGGCGCTCGTCGTCGTGCGCGCCGACCGGACGGGGCAGGGCGCCCTGGAGGATGCGGTCTCGCTCCTCTCGGCCTGCCCCAACATCCAGTTGCTGTTGAATGGGGTCCAGTTCAGCCCGAGCGGCCGCCGCTTCGGAGCCTACTACGGGTATGGAGGGTGACGATGCGCAATCGTCTTGCAATCGGTTTCCTGGGCGGCGCGGCCTTGCTCGCGCTGGCCGGGCCGGCTCATGCGCAGTCGATCGGCTATGGTGACGGTGACGGAGCTTCGAGCGAGGCTGCGCCGGGCGACGGCGGGGATATCCGCAAGGATGCCCCGCGTCGCGGCAAGCGTGGCGGCCCCCGCGTGGGCCATGTGAGCGTCACGCCCTATATCGAGGCCGCGCAGATCGTCGATGCCGAGCTGGCGCCGGGCAGCGACACGCTGACCTATACCACGCTCGCCGCGGGCGTCGATGCGACGGTCAACGGCCGCAACAACGCGGCCTCGGTCTCGCTGCGGTACGAGCGCCGCTTCGGCTACGGCCGGGCCGAGGACAGCGACACGATCAGCGGCGTCGCGCGGGCCTCGCTCGGCGTGGTCCAGAAGTCCGTCCGCTTCGACGTGGGCGCGATGGCCCAGCGGACCCGCGTGGAAGGCAACGGCGCCTCGATCGCCGCGCCGCTCGACGACGTGGGCAACACCAGCAAGATCTACTCCTTCTATGCCGGCCCCTCGGTCTCGACCTATGCCGGCGACGTCAAGATCGATGGCCATTACCACTTCGGCTATACCAAGGTGACGGAGCCGGATTCGTTGGTCGTGACGCCCGGCGCGGCGCCGGTCGACGTGTTCGACAGTTCGACCGTCCACAACGCCGAGGTCCATGTCGGGACCAGGCCGCATGACGTGCTTCCCGTCGGGATCGGCGCGGGCGCCGGCTATTACCAGGAAGACGTCTCCAACCTCGACCAGCGGGTGAAGGACTTCCACGCCCGCGCCGACGTGACCGTGCCGGTGGGCCAGAGCGTCGCCCTGGTCGGCGGTATCGGTTACGAGGACGTCGAGATATCGAGCCGCGACGCGGTGATCGTCGGCGGCGTGCCGGTGGTCGGCAGCGACGGCCGCCTCGTCACGGACAAGTCCGCCCCGCGGCGGATCGCCTACGAGGCCGAAGGGATCATCTGGGACGTCGGCGTACTGTGGAAGCCCAGCCCGCGGACCAACCTGGAGGCCCATATCGGCCGCCGCTACGGCTCGACCAGCTTCTACGGCACCTTCGGCTGGGCGCCGAGCCGCCGCCAGAGCGTGAACATCTCGGTTTACGATAACGTTGCCGGCTTCGGCGGCCAGGTGAACCGCGCGCTGGAGAACCTGCCGACCCAGTTCCAGGCGATCCGCAACCCGCTGTCGGGCGACATCACCAACTGCGTCGCCTCGCTCGACCAGGGCTCGTGCCTGGGCGGCGCGCTCGGCTCGATCCGTTCCTCGACCTTCCGCGCCCGCGGCGTGGCGGCGACCTGGGGCCTCGACCTCGGCCGCATCCAGACCGGGATCGGGGTGGGCTACGACCGCCGCAAGTTCTTCGCCGCGCCGGGCACGGTCCTGGCCAGCGCCAACGGCGTGATCGACGAGAACTTCTGGCTCGCCGCCTATCTCGACGCGCAACTCGACCAGCGGTCGAGCCTGAGCGGCAACATCTACGCCAACTGGTTCCAGAGCGGATTTGCCGGTACGGGCAACGCGAGCGCGCTCGGCGCCACGGTCGCTTACCGCCGCTGGCTGACCAGCCGGCTCTCCGGCACCGTCGCGCTGGGGATCGACGGGGTCAGCCGCCAGTACGAAGACGATTACTGGACCGCCTCCGCCCTCGCGGGCGTGCGGTACAGCTTCTAGAGCCCGATGGAGTAGGCTGCATGTTCGACGATTTCTTCGGGCTCACGGGTCGCCCCTTCCAGCTCACGCCGGACCCGGGCTTCTATTTCGAGAGCGCGACCCACCGCAAGGCGCTGTCCTATCTCGGCTACGGCCTGGCCCAGGGCGAGGGCTTCATCGTCATCACCGGCGAGGTCGGCGCGGGCAAGTCCACGTTGGTCGCCCACCTGATGGCGACGATCGACGCCAACCGCCTGACCGCGGCGCAGATCGTCACCAGCAAGCTCGGTGGCGAGGAGCTGGTCCATGTCGTGGCGCAGGCCTTCGGCTTGCCGGTCGAGGGCCACGACAAGGCCTCCGCGCTCGGCGCCATCGAGTCCTTCCTCCACGAGGAGGCCCGGGCCGGGCGGCGCTGCCTGCTGATCGTCGACGAGTCGCAGAACCTCTCGATCGAGGCGCTCGAGGAGCTGCGGATGTTCTCGAACTTCCAACTCGGGGCCCATCCGCTGTTGCAGACCCTGCTCCTCGGCCAGCCCGAGTTCCGCGATACGCTCAATCATCATCCGGGGCTGGAGCAGCTCCGGCAGCGGGTGATCGCGACCCATCACCTGGAAGCGATGGAGCCGGGCGAGATCCAGCCCTATGTCGAGCACCGGCTGGCCCTGGTTGGCTGGACCGGCAATCCGCTGATCGACCCGCGCGTCTATCCCGCCCTCTACGAGGCTTCGGCGGGCGTGCCGCGGCGGATCAACCAGATCGCGAACCGGCTGCTGCTGCTCGGCGCGGTCGAGCAGCGCCGCGAGATCGACGCGGCCATGCTCGCGCAGGTCGTGGAGGAGCTGAAGCGCGACGGCACGCTCGGTGCGGCCCGTCCGGCCGAGGCTCCGGCGGCGCAGCCCGCCGCCGCGCCCGAGGAGCCCGATTTCTTCGTCGAGACACCGCCTGCGCCCGCCGCGCCGGACCACGGCCATATCCTCGCCGAGATGCAGGCGGCGCTGGCCGAGCGGGACGCGCAGATCGCCGAATTGCAGCAGGCCGTGATCGAGCTGGCCAACGGCGATCACCAGGCGTCCTTGCCGGAGGTGGATACCGCCGCCCAGGTCGCCGTGCTGACCGAACGGCTGGGGGCGCTGGAGAACCGCCTCACCGAGCAGGACCGCACGATCCGCCACACGCTGACCATGCTGATCGAGTGGATCGAAGGCGACGACGCCCAGCGCGCCGCTGCCTGATCCCTTCGTCGAGGCGCCCGTCATGCCCCCGCAGCCTCCCATCAACGGCCTCTCGGTCGACGTCGAGGACTGGTTCCACGTCGGCGCCTTCGAGCATGTGATCGCGAAGGATAGCTGGGACGGCCTGGCCGACCGGGTCGAGCGCAATTGCGACGCGATCCTGGCGATGTTCGCCGAGGCCGGGGTCAAGGCGACCTTCTTCACCCTGGGCTGGGTGGCCGAGCGCCATCCCGCGCTGATGCGGCGGATCGCGGCGGCGGGGCACGAGCTTGCCAGCCACGGCTGGGACCACGCGCGGGTCTTCACTTTCGACGCCAAGGGCTTCGCCGCCGACCTCCACCGCAGCCGCAAGACCATCGAGGCTACGGGCGGCATGGCCGAGACCGGCTATCGCGCGCCGAGCTTCTCGATCGACCGGCGCACCCCCTGGGCCTACGAGGCCCCGGCCGAGCAGGGCGTCGCCTACAGTTCCAGCGTCGCCCCGATCGCGCACGACCACTACGGCTGGCGCGAGGCGCCGCGCTTCGCCTTCAGGCCGCTGCCGGGGGCGGACCTGATCGAGATCCCCGTCACCACCGCCGAGTTCGCCGGGCGCCGCCTGGCCGCGGGCGGGGGCGGCTTCTTCCGTGTCCTGCCCTACGCCTTCTCGCGCTGGGCGATCCGCCAGGTCAATCGCCGCGATCGCCGCCCGGCGGTGTTCTACTTCCATCCGTGGGAGATCGATCCCGGCCAGCCCCGCGTCGGCAATGCCCCGCTCAAGTCGCGGCTGCGCCACTATTCGCGGCTGGAGCAGATGTCGGGCAAGCTGCGCCAGCTCGTCGGCGAGTTCGCCTGGGGCCGGATGGACGCGCTGGCCGCACGCGAGGCCGCGCTGGCCGAGCCCGTGCCGGAGTTGCTCGCCGCATGAACGCGCCCTTCCTCCACGCGCGCCAACAGGTTCGCCTGGCGGACCTCGGCGATGCCCACGAACGCCGCCGGATTGAATCCTGGCTGGAGGGACAGCCCGAGGCCACCCCGTTCCACCGGCCCGACTGGCTGCTCGCGGTCGCGGCCGGGACGGGCAACCCTGCGCTGGCCCTGACGCTGGAGCAGGGCGGGGAGCTTGCCGGCTACCTTCCGCTCAGCGAGGTTCATTACAGGTGAATCGGCCGAGATCTCGCCTCCGTCGGTATCGCGGTGGGGGACGGCATGATGATAGCCGAGGGCGACGACGCCGGCACGGTCTTCGCCGCGGTCAAGGGTCTTGCCCGCAGCCGTTCCTGCCCCCCCGTGGTACTGCGCGGCGGCCGCCTGCCGGAGGCGAGGGCGGGGTGGTCGCTCAAGAGCGAGGCGCACTGCGGCTTCGTCCGCCCGCTCGCCGAGGAGGACGAGGCCCTGCTCCTCGCGATCCCGCGCAAGCAACGGGCCGAGGTCCGCAAGGGGCTGGACTGCGACCTGACCATCGAGGTCGGCGCGTCGCCCGCCGATCGCACCGCGCATTACCAGGTCTATGCCGAAAGTGTCCGCAATCTCGGCACCCCGGTCTTCCCGCGCGCGCTGTTCGATGCGGTGCTGGACAATTTCGGCGGCGATGCGGACATCCTGACCGTCCGCAGCCAGGGCCGGCCGGTGGCGAGCGTGCTCTCGCTCTACCATCGCGGCGCGGTCCTGCCTTACTGGGGCGGCGGCACCCGCGACGCGCGGCGGCTGCGCGCCAACGATCGGATGTATTTCGAGCTGATGCGCCACGCCCGCGCCCGCGGCTGCGAGTGCTTCGACTTCGGCCGCTCCAAGACCGGCAGCGGCGCCTATCACTTCAAGCGCAACTGGGGCTTCGAGCCGCAGCCGCTGACCTATGCGGTCTGGACCGCGCCGGGCGCGCCGGTGCGTGACGCCAACCCCAACAGCGCCGGCAACGCGGCCCTGGCCTCCTTGTGGAGCCGCCTGCCGCTGGCCGTGGCCAACCGCCTCGGCCCGATGATCGCGCGCGGGCTGGGCTGATGCGCGAGATCCTGTTCCTTGCCCACCGGATTCCCTTTCCGCCCAACCGCGGTGACAAGATCCGCTCGCACAACCTGCTCAAGCGTCTGGTCCAGATCGCCCCGGTCCATGTCGCCACCTTCGCTGAGGACGACGCCGACATGGCCGAGGAGGTCTAGCTGGCGGGGCTTGCGAGGAGCTATCGGCTCGTCCCCCGGTCCCGGCCGTTGATCCTCGCCGGGCTGCGCTCGCTGGTCTCGGGCAGGCCGGTCAGCCTTCACGCCTTCTACGATCCCGCGCTGGCGCACTATGTCGGCACGGTTCTGCGCGAGCGCCCGATCGGCACTATCTTCATCTTCTCCGGCCAGATGGGGCAATATGTCCCGGACGACTTCGCCGGCCGGGTCGTCGCCGATTTCGTCGACTGCGATTCCCTGAAGTTCGAGAACTACGCCAAGCGCCCACGCAACTTCGCCCGGCGGGTGTACGAGCGCGAGGGCCGCCTGCTGCGCGACGAGGAGGCGCGGATCGCCACGCGCGCGGAGGTCAGCTTGCTGATCAGCGCGGAGGAAGCGGCCCTGTTCTCCTCCCGGCTCACCCCGGAAGAGCTGGCACAGGCTGATGTTAGGGTGCTGCGCAACGGCATCGACAGCGCCGCGTTCGATCCCGGGGGCTGCCTCGCGGAGCCGCGCCTGGAAGACCTGCCGGGGCCGCGCCTGATCTTCACCGGGCAGATGGACTATCCGCCCAACATCGACGCCGTGGCCCGGGCCGCCCAGCGGGTGATGCCGCTGATCCGCGAGGACTGCCCCGCGGCGAGCTTCCATGTCGTCGGCCGCAACCCGACCGACCGGGTTAAGTCGCTGCATGGGCTCAACGGCACCCATGTCTGGGGCAGTGTCGACGATGTCCGGCCCTGGCTCAAGGGCGCGGATGCCGCGCTGGTGCCGCTGGAGATCGGCCGTGGCGTCCAGAACAAGGTGCTGGAGGCGATGGCCATGGCCTTGCCGACCGTCCTCACCTCCGCCGCCGCGACCGGCATTCCGGCCACCGACGGCAAGCACTTCGTGGTCGCCGACAGCGACGCCGACCTGGCGCTGGCCGTCCGTCGCCTCGCCGCCGATCCCGCCTCGGCCCGCGCATTGGGCCAGGATGCCCGGCGCTTCATCGTTGAGCGGTTCAGCTGGGCGAGCGCTCTCGCGGACCTGCCCGAGATTCTCGGCGCCCGCCGACTGGCTGCCCAGGATGCGGCCTGAGGCCTTGTCGCGGATAGGCTCCCTGGGCTGGGCCGAGGCCTGGCCGGCGCCGTGGCGTGCTGCCGTGGCGCGTCTGGCGATAGCCTGGGCGGCCCTGATCGCGCTGTTCCATGGCGAATGGACGGCCATGGCCGGGCAGTGGTGGAACAGCTCGACCTATACGCACATCCTGGTCGTGCCGGCGATCGTCGCCTGGCTGGTCTGGACCCGCGCGCCGCGGCTTGCGCAGCTTCGGCCGGTTGCCTGGTGGCCCGGCCTGGTCGCCTTTGCCGCTGCCGCCTTCCTCTGGCTGCTCGGCGAGTTCGCCGGCTTCTCCCTCGCTAGCCAGGCGGGGGCCGTCGCCATGCTGGTCGGCGCCGCGCTGACCTTGCTCGGCCCCAAGGCCGGCGCGGGCCTGGCCTTTCCGCTGGCCTACATGGCGTTCCTCGTGCCCTTCGGCGACGAGCTGGTGCCGCCGTTGCAACTGGTCACGGCGAGGCTGACGATCGCCCTGGTCGGGATCAGCGGCGTTCCCGCGGTGATCGACGGCGTGTTCATCTCGACGCCGGCCGGCCTGTTCGAGGTCGCCGAAGCCTGCTCGGGCGTGAAGTTCCTCATCGCCATGACCGCCTTCGGGGTGCTGGTCGGCAACGTCTGCTTCCGGTCCTGGCCGCGCCGGATCGCCTTCCTCGCGCTCGCGATGGTCCTGCCGGTCCTCGCCAACGGGGTGCGGGCCTGGGGGACGATCTTCGTCGCCCAATATGTCGGCGCGGAGAAGGCGACCGGGATCGACCACCTGATCTATGGCTGGGTCTTCTTCGCGGTGGTCATGGCCCTGACCCTGGCGCTGGCCTGGCGGTTCTTCGACCGCGCGGCCGATGATCCGATGATCGACGCGGCGGCGATCGAGGCCTCGCCCTTCCTGACCCGCCTCGAACGCCTGGTGCTGGCCCCGCTGCCCGCGTTAGGCGCGCTATGCGCGATCATCGTGGTGGTCCTGGCCTGGGCGAGCGCGGCGGATCGCCTCCGCGCGCCGCTTCCGGAGCGGATCTCGCTGCCCGAGGTCGCCGGGTGGCAGCGCGTACCCTATGCCCCGAAGATCTGGTGGGAGCCGCGGGCGCGGGGGGCGGAGCATCGCTTGCTCGGGCGCTATCGCGATGCGGAGGGGCGGCAGGTCGACGTATTTCTGGCGCTCTACGCCTCGCAGGACGAGGGCAAGGAAGCCGGCGGCTTCGGCGAGGGCGCCCTGACGCCGGGCACGGCCTGGGCCTGGCTGTCCCCCGGACCCGCCTTCGGCGAGGCCAAGTCCGACCGGCTGCTGGGCGAGGGCCGCTATGGCCGCGTGGCCGCGACGACCTATCGCACCGGCAGCCTGCTGACCGGCAGCAACCTGCGGCTCAAGCTGGCCAATATCGCCGACCGGCTGCGTCTGCGCGCCCGGCCGACCGTGCTGCTGATCCTTTCCAGCGAGGAGCCGCACGCCCAGGCATCGCTCCGGGCGTTCCGGGCGTCGGTCGGTCCGCTAGGCGAGTGGATGGACCGCGCTACGGCTATTCGCTAGGGCAGGCGCGAATGTGCGGGATCGCGGGAATATTCCATCTGTCGACGCCCAAGCCGGTCGATCCTGCCCGGATCGAGCGGATGTGCGACGCCATGATCCATCGCGGCCCTGACGGGCACGGGGTCTGGACCGCGCCGGGCGTAGGGCTCGGCCATCGCCGCCTCTCGATCATCGACGTCGCCGGCTCGCCGCAGCCGATGGCCTCGAGTGACGGCCGGGCGATGCTCGTCTTCAACGGCGAGATCTACAACTACCGTGAGCTGCGCGCCGAGCTGAAGGCGCTGGGGGCGGTGTTCCATACCGATGGCGACAGCGAGGTGATCCTCGCCGCCTGGCAGCGCTGGGGCGTCCATTGCCTGCCCCGGCTCCACGGCATGTTCGCGTTCGCGATCTACGACCTGGCGGAGCGGACGCTGTTCCTCGCCCGCGACCGGCTCGGGGTGAAGCCGCTGTTCACCGCCCAGCTCAGCGACGGCAGCCTGGTCTTCGCCTCCGAATTGAAGGGCCTGATGGCCCACCCCCTGCTGCGACGGGAGGTCGATCCGCTGGCGGTCGAGGACTTCCTGACCTGGGGCTACGTGCCCGATACCCGCTCCTTCCTGAGCGGGGTCGAGAAGCTGCCCGCCGGGCACTATCGTCTGCTGCGCCACGATGGCGCGGCCGTCGCGCCGGTGCCCTGGTGGGACGTCTCGTTCCGGGAGCGCCGCAAGGGCAGCGACGCCGATCTCGAGGCCGAGTTGCTGCACCTGTTGCGCGATGCCGTGACCTTGCGGATGGTCGCGGACGTCCCGCTCGGCGCGTTCCTCTCGGGCGGGGTGGACAGCTCGGCCGTGGTCGCGCTGATGGCCGAGGCCAGCGCCGATCCGGTCCGGACCTGCTCGATCGGCTTCGACGTCGCCGCGCTGGACGAGACCTCCTATGCCGATACGGTCGCGCGGCGCTTCGCCACCGAGCATCGCAGCCGCTTGGTCTCGCCCGATGATTTCGCGGCGGTGGATCAGGTCGCCGCGATGTTCGACGAACCCTTTGCCGACGCTTCGGCCCTGCCGACCTGGCGGGTCTGCCAGCTCGCGCGCGAGACCGTGACCGTCGCCCTGTCCGGCGACGGGGCGGACGAGGCATTCGCGGGCTATCGCCGCCACCCGTTCCCGCACCGCGAGGGGCGGGTGCGCCGGGGCCCTCCGCCGGCCCTGCGCGGGCCGCCGTTCCGCCGCCTCCGCGCCCTCCACCCCCACC
>Ga0066256_1002259_pt1 | contig 22088 bp, 23 predicted proteins | sample ThiBio_1000_biof_FD_87107 | JGI IMG/M metagenome (GOLD analysis project Ga0066256, IMG submission 87107) | Wastewater bioreactor microbial communities from Cape Town, South Africa - Thiocy_expt_1000_biof (version 2) | ecosystem: Engineered > Bioreactor > Thiocyanate-remediating >... | reverse complement strand
GTGGCGGTGCGGCCGTGCGCGCCGTGGCGCTCGGCACGCAGCAGTTCGCCACGGGGGCTGCGAACATAATCGTCGCCGGCGGCATGGAATCCATGTCCATGGCGCCGCATTGCGCGCATCTTCGCGGCGGCGTGAAGATGGGCGACTTTAAGATGATCGACACGATGATCAAGGACGGCCTGACGGACGCCTTCTACGGCTACCACATGGGCATCACCGCCGAGAATGTCGCCAAGCAGTGGCAGCTTTCGCGCGAGGAGCAGGACACCTTCGCCGTTTCCTCGCAGAACAAGGCCGAGGCCGCCCAGAAGGAAGGTCGCTTCAGGGACGAGATCGTTCCCTTCATCGTCAAGACCCGCAAGGGCGACGTGACGGTCGATGCCGACGAATATATCCGCCACGGCGCGACGCTGGATTCCATGGCCAAGCTGCGCCCGGCCTTCGACAAGGAGGGCACGGTCACGGCGGCGAACGCCTCCGGTCTCAACGACGGCGCGGCCGCCGCCCTCCTCATGAGCGAAGCGGAAGCCTCGCGCCGGGGTATCCAGCCGCTCGCCCGCATCGTCTCCTGGGCGACGGCCGGCGTCGACCCGAAGATCATGGGCACGGGCCCGATCCCGGCCTCCCGCAAGGCGCTCGAAAGGGCCGGCTGGAAGATCGGCGACCTCGACCTCGTCGAGGCCAACGAAGCCTTCGCGGCCCAGGCCCGAGCCGTCAACAAGGATCTCGGCTGGGATCCTTCGATCGTCAACGTCAACGGGGGCGCCATCGCCATCGGTCATCCGATCGGCGCGTCCGGTGCGCGCATCCTCAACACGCTCCTCTTCGAGATGAAGCGCCGCGGCGCCTCGAAGGGCCTTGCCACGCTCTGCATCGGCGGCGGCATGGGCGTGGCGATGTGCGTCGAGCGCATGTAAGCATCGTCTTGCAAGCTGCTTTGCCATGACCTGCCGCCCGGCAGGGCGACGGGTCGACTCGAAAAACAATAGCGAGGGGAGTGAGCCACATGAGCAGGGTAGCATTGGTAACGGGAGGATCGCGGGGCATCGGCGCAGCCATTTCGGTTGCGCTGAAGGCCGCCGGATACAAGGTCGCCGCGAACTATGCCGGCAACGACGAGGCCGCCAACGCCTTCAAGGCGGAAACCGGCATCCCGGTCTACAAATGGGACGTCTCGAGCTACGAGTCCTGTGTCGAAGGCATCGGCCGTGTGGAGGCGGATCTCGGGCCGGTCGATATTCTCGTCAACAACGCGGGCATCACCCGTGACGCGATGTTCCACAAGATGACGCCGGACCAATGGGGCGCGGTGATCAACACCAACCTCACCGGCCTCTTCAACATGACCCATCCGGTCTGGTCCGGCATGCGCGACCGCAGCTTCGGCCGTGTCGTCAACATCTCCTCGATCAACGGGCAGAAGGGCCAGATGGGCCAGGCGAACTATTCGGCCGCCAAGGCCGGCGACCTCGGCTTCACCAAGGCGCTCGCCCAGGAGGGGGGGGCCAAGGGCATCACGGTCAACGCCATCTGCCCGGGCTATATCGGTACGGAAATGGTGCGCGCCATTCCCGAAAAGGTGCTGAACGAGCGGATCATACCGCAGATTCCCGTCGGGCGCCTCGGCGAGCCGGAGGAGATCGCCCGCATCGTGGTCTTCCTTGCCTCCGACGACGCCGGCTTCATCACCGGGTCGACCATCTCGGCGAACGGCGGCCAGTTCTTCGTGTGAGGCGGAAGCGCAAAACGGAACACGGCGCCTCCGGGCGCCGTTTCCATGTCTGTGAGAAGGAGAGGGCGCCATGAAACAGGAAAAACTGGGCGAGGATGCGATCCGCGAGGCTCTGGCAGCCCTCGACGGCTGGAGCCGTTCGCGGGACGGCATCGCCATCGAGAAAAGCTACAGGTTCAAGTCCTTCCGCGAGGCGTTCGGCTTCATGACCGAGGGCGCGCTCGCGGCGGAGAAGTTCAACCATCATCCCGAATGGTTCAACGTCTACAACCGCGTCGACGTGCGGCTGACCAATCACGATGCGGGCGGGCTGACCGAACTCGACTTCAAGCTGGCGGGTGCGATGGAGGCGGCGGCGGCCTTTCGCACGAAGAGTTGAAGGGATGTGAAGGCATTCCCATATGAACTGCGCCGGGCTGTGCCGGCGTCGCCACCCGAGGGAGGCCCCTGAATGGACGATGTGAAGATCGGTGAAATCCTTCTGCCCGGAGACGAGGCCGAACAGGAACGCCAGAGCGCGCGCGTGAAGAAGCGGTTCTGGCCGGTTCTTCGGCGTGCGATGCGCTATGTGCCGTTCTCCCGCGATCTCGTCGCATCCTACTATTGCGCGCTCGATCCGCGCACGCCGACCAGGGTTCGCGGCATCCTGCTGGCGGCGCTCGCCTATTTCGTGCTGCCGCTCGACGGCATCCCGGATTTCTTCGTGCTGGTCGGCTTTTCCGACGACATCGCCGTGCTGACGGCGGCTTTCGCGGCGATCCGCGGCCATATCCGCCCCGACCATTATGCCGCCGCCGACAAGGCGCTTGCGGAGGAGCCGGACCTGCAACCCGCCGGTTGAGCGGGCCGGCGCGGATTCGGGTCAAATTCTTGCCCTATTCCTTGTGCCTTTAGGCATTTCGACGGGTTCTATCTCACCAAGCGGGAACCGGGCACGCCCGCCTTTGCACGATTTCAGCAGAGTTGCGCAACGGTTTGCGTATGGAGTTGCGCCGGCAACGGAACGGGCATTTTCGCGGCTGATTGAAAGGCCGCGGAAGGCAGCGGCGGATTTCGGCGCGGTCCTGTCCCGGTGAGGCGCGGAAGACCCACGGAAAATGCGTATATGTTGACGGTTTGGTAACCTGAATTAAGTCAAAATAAATCAAATCATCATCATGCATGGCCGAAACCGGCGTGGCAGGCACCTGCCTTCGGCCGGCAAATCACTGGCAAGACAACCGGCAGGAAAACATGTTCGTAAGAAAGCTCGCAACCGCACTCGCCCTCGTCTTCGCGACCGCAGGCGTTGCCTCGGCGCAGACGCCGACGCGCATTCAGCAGTTCAATGCCTGGGGCGCCTATTCCTACCAGGCGAACGGCGGCAAGGTCTGCTACGTCCTTTCCGTTCCCAAGGAGAAGAACCCCGCCGGCGTCGACCATGGCGACGTGTTCTTCCTCGTCTCGCAGCGCCCGGGCCAGAATATCAGCTACGAGCCGCAGGCGATGATGGGCTATCCGCTGCAGGAAAACTCCAAGGTCAATGTCGTGATCGACAACCGCACCTTCGTCATGTTCACCAAGGGCAATTCGGCCTGGGTGGAGAACGCCGCCGAGGAGCCGGCGCTCGTCGCGGCCATGAAGGGCGGCAAGTCCATGACGGTGCAGGCCAAGTCGCGCCGCGGCACCGGCACCTCCTATTCCTATTCGCTCTCCGGCATCTCGGCGGCGCTGAAGCAGATCGAGGGCTGCCGCTGAGGCATCCCAGCCAATCGCTGCAAAAGGGCCGGCATCACGCCGGCCCTTTTCGTTTGCCGGCCTTCAGGCCGCATTTCGCCTGAGGCCGAGGGCCGCAAGAACGAGCGCCGCCAGCACCAGGACAGCGGCGACCGCGAAGGTTGCCTGCATGCCTGCGGCGACGGCTGCGGCGCTGGCGACCGTCGTATCCTTCGTTCCGGCGGCCAGCGTGAAGATCGCCCCCATCAGCGATGCGCCGGTGATGAGGCCGAGATTGCGCGACAGATTGAGCAGGCCCGAGGTGACGCCGCGCCGGTCCGCCGGAACGCCCGTCATGACCGCCGCATTGTTGGCGGCCTGGAAAAGCTGGTAGCCCGGCGTGAGCACGACGATGGCGGCGATATAGCCCGCAAGGCCGAGAAGGGCGGACAGCACGGAAAGGCCCGTGGCGCCCGCCGTCATCGTGGCAAGGCCGGCGAGGGCCATCGGCGCTGCGCCAAGCCGGTCCACCATGCGCCCGGCGATAACGCCGCTCGCCATCGAAACGAAGGGGCCGATGGCCATGACGAGGCCGACGCCCGCCGGGCCGAGGCCGACGGCGCGGGCAAGATAGAACGGGCCGACGACCAGCGTCGCCATCATCACCGTCGCGACCAGCACGTTGGCGGTGAGGCTGGCGCGAAAGCCATGGCGTCTCAGGGCGGCGGGGCGGATCAGCGGAAAGGCGGCCTTGCGCTGCCGGATGACGAAGAGCACGCCGCCGATGGCGGCGGCGGCCAGCAGGGCGGCATTCTGCGGGTCGAGCGTTTCCTGCCCCGCGGTCATGGCCAGCGCATAGGCCGTCAGGCTTGCGGCGAGCAGCCCCGCGCCCGGGAGATCGAACCGGCCGGCCTTCGTCGCCGTGCTGTCCATCGGCAGGAACCGGTGGACGAGGGCGAAGGCGGCAAGGCCGAAGGGGACGGCGACCAGGAACGCCGCCGGCCAGCCGAAGCCGGCGATCAGCAGGCCGCCGAGCGAGGGGCCGAGCGCGGTGCCCACGGCCGACATGGTGCCGAAGAGGCCCATGACGCTGCCGATCCGCTCCTTCGGCACCGTCTCGCTGGCGAAGGCCATGGCGAGCGCCATCATGGCGGCGGCGCCGAGGCCCTGCGCGGCGCGGGCGGCGACGAGGAAGGGTAATGAGGGCGCAAGACCGCAAAGCGCGGAGGCGGCGGTGAAGAGCGCCAGCCCGGCAAGCAGCAGCCGGCGGCGGCCGAGAATGTCGCCGAGCCCGCCGATGCCGACAATCAGCACCGTGCTTGCCAGGAGATAGGCGAGCACCACCCACTGGACCTCGCGGAAGGGCGCGGAAAAAACCTCCGCCAGGGTCGGCAGGGCGACATTGGCGATGCTGGTGCCGAGCGAGGAAAGCAGCAGCGAGAGCGAGAGGCCGGCAAGCGCTCCGGCCGTGTTCCGCTTGACTGTCAGGGTTTGTGCATCGGCCATGGCCTGCTCCTCGGTTCGGGTTCGTTCTTCCCGGCAGATAATCCTTCGGCAGGCATGGCGGAATGCGCATCGCTTGCACTTCATTCGTGCGTTCGACGCCATGCCGTTTTTTCGCGGGCGTGGTAGGATCGCGCCATGACCCGGCCCGATCTCAACCTCCTCGTCACGCTCGACGTGCTTCTAGCCGAAGGCAGCGTCGCGCGTGCGGCGCGGCGGCTGCGGCTCAGCCCTTCGGCGATGAGCCGGGCGCTCGCCCGCCTTCGCGAGGTGACCGGCGACCCGTTGCTGGTGCGCGCCGGGCGCGGTCTCGTGCCGACGCCGCGGGCCGTGGAACTGCGGCGGGATGCCGGGCGGGTCGTGGAGGAGGCGCAAGCCCTGCTCCGCCCGGCCGAAGGGCTCGACCTGAAAGGCCTCGTGCGGACCTTCACCCTGCGCAACCGGGAGGGCTTCGTCGAAACCTTCGGCGTGGCGCTGCTGGCGCGCATCGCGCGGGAAGCGCCCGGCGTGCGGCTGCGTTTCGTGCCCAAGCCCGACAAGGAGAGCACGCCGCTGCGCGATGGGGCGGTGGACCTGGAAACCGGCGTGATCGGCGGCGCGACGGGACCGGAGGTGCGGGCGCAGGCGCTGTTCCGCGATCGTTTCGTCGGCGTCGTGCGGCCGGGGCATCCGCTTCTCGATGCGCCGCTGACGCCGGAGCGGTATGCCGGTGGCGAGCATGTACTGGTGTCCCGGCGCGGGCGCAATGCGGGTCCCGTGGATGCGGCGCTGGAGCGGATCGGGCTGAAGCGCACCATCGCCGTCACCGTTTCGAGCTTTTCCGAGGCGCTGGTTCTGGCGCGGAATTCCGACCTGATCGCCGAGGTGCCGGAGCGCTATACGATGCGGCTTGCGCAGGGCATGGCGCGTTTTGCCCTGCCGGTCGAGCTGCCGGAGCACACGGTTTCCCTGCTCTGGCACCCGCGCATGGACGCCGATCCGGCGCATCGCTGGCTGAGGGCCTGCCTGCGGGAGGTCTGCGCGGAGCGGCAAGGCAGGTGACTTTGCGCCGGAACAATGCTAAAGGGCCCGCAACTGGGCCTCCGCCGCACCTGTCGGCGCCGAAGGGCCCGCTGAACTTCAGTCGAGCATGGACCGCTTGCGGCGCAGGAAGCCTGCGCGGGCGCTCCCTGTTCTTGAGGATGACGCGATGGCAAGCATGGACTTTCTCAATACGGCCGCGCCCGTCAAGGCGCCGGTCGTCCGCAACATCCCGGCCGCAGAAAAGCCGACGCTGATCGGCCTTTCGCGCGAGGAGATGGGCCGCGCGCTCGTCGAAAAGGGCGTCGCCGAGCGGCAGGTGAAGATGCGCGTCAGCCAGCTCTGGCACTGGCTCTATGTGCGCGGCGTCTCCGATTTCGACGACATGACGAATGTCTCCAAGGACATGCGCGAGATGCTGAAGACGCATTTCACCATCGCGCGCCCCGAGATCGTCGATGAGCAGATCTCCAGCGACGGCACGCGCAAGTGGCTGCTGCGCTTTCCCGCGCGCGGCGCCGGCCGTCCGGTCGAGATCGAGACGGTCTACATTCCCGAGGAGGGGCGCGGCACGCTCTGCATCTCCAGCCAGGTCGGCTGCACGCTCACCTGTTCCTTCTGCCATACCGGCACGCAGAAGCTGGTGCGCAACCTGACGGCCGAGGAAATCCTCTCGCAGCTTCTGCTCGCCCGCGACCGGCTCGGCGACTTCCCGGACCGCGACACGCCGGCCGGCGCCATCGTGCCGGCCGAGGGCCGCAAGGTCTCCAACATCGTCATGATGGGCATGGGCGAGCCGCTCTACAATTTCGAGAGCGTCAAGACGGCGCTGCTGATCGCCACCGACGGCGACGGCCTGTCGCTCTCCAAGCGGCGCGTCACGCTGTCGACCTCCGGCATCGTGCCGGAAATCTACCGCACCGGCTCGGAGATCGGCGTCATGCTGGCGATCTCGCTGCATGCGGTGCGCGACGAGCTGCGCGACATGCTGGTGCCGATCAACAAGAAATATCCGCTGAAGGAGCTGCTCGAGGCCTGCCGCGCCTATCCGAGCCTGTCGAACGCGCGGCGCATCACCTTCGAATATGTGATGCTGAAGGACGTCAACGACACGCTGGAGGACGCCAAGCTGCTGGTGCAGCTCCTGAAGGGCATTCCGGCGAAGATCAACCTCATCCCCTTCAATCCCTGGCCGGGCACAAACTACCAGTGTTCGGACTGGGAGCAGATCGAGCGCTTCGCCGACTTCATCAACCAGGCCGGCTATGCCTCGCCGATCCGCACCCCGCGCGGCCGCGACATCCTCGCCGCCTGCGGCCAGCTGAAGTCCGAATCCGAGCGCATGCGCAAGGTCGAGCGCATGGCCTTCGAGGCCATGATGATCGTCGGGCACGGCGAGGACGATTGAGGGGGTTGCGGCGGCGGTGGTTTTCCTTTTCCCATCCGGGAGAAGGTGGCCCGAAAGGGCCGGATGAGGGGGTTATGCCTCCCGGCCCGTCCCTGAGCGCACCCTCCATCAGAAAATATGATCGGCCCAACCGATTCCGAGAATTGATTTGAACGGCCGTTTTGCCTAGAAACGGCGTAAAATCATTCTAGGGAGGACCCTTCATGCGCCATATCCTGCTCGCCGCCGCTGCAACGCTCGTGCTTGCGCTGCCCGCCAAGGCCGAAGACGTCACGGTTGCCGTCACCGCCATCGTCGAACACCCCGCGCTCGACGCCGCCCGCGACGGCGTGAAGGAAGCGCTGGAGGCCGCCGGCTACAAGGAAGGCGAGAACCTCAAGTTCATCTACGAGTCGGCGCAGGGCAACCCCGCGACCGCCGCGCAGATCGCCCGCCAGTTCGTCGGCGAAAACCCCAGCGTCATCGTGCCGATCTCCACGCCCTCGGCCCAGGCCGTCGTTTCCGCGACGAAGGACATCCCGGTCGTCTTCACCGCCGTTTCCGATCCGCTCGGCGCGCAGCTCGTCAAGGACATGGACAAGCCGGGCGGCAACGTCACCGGCCTTTCCGACATGTCGCCGGTCGCCGAGCACCTGGCGCTGATCAAGGAAATCCTGCCAGAGGCCAAGACCATCGGCTTCCTCTACAATTCGGGTGAGGCGAACTCCGTCTCGCTGCTCGCCGTGCTGAAGGAAGAAGCCGGGAAGGCCGGCCTGACGGTCGTCGAATCCGCCGCCACCAAGTCCGCCGAAGTGCAGGGCGCCGCCCGTGCGCTGGCCGGCCGCGCCGACGCGATCTACATCCCGACGGACAACACGATCATCCCCGCCCTCGAAGGCGCGGTCGCCGTTGCCGTGGAGGCCAAGCTGCCGCTCTTCACCGCCGACACGGATTCCGTCTCGCGCGGCGCCATCGCAGCCCTCGGCTTCAACTACAAGGACGTCGGCAAGCAGACGGGCGAAATCGTCGTGCGTATCCTCAAGGGTGAGAATCCGGGCGACATCGCCGTAAAGGTTGCCGCCGGCACCGACCTCGTCGTCAACAAGGGCGCGGCCGCCAAGATGGGCGTCACCCTTCCGGAAGCCGTCGTCGGCCGCGCGACCCGCGTGATCGACTGATCCGGGGTTCCCGGAACATCGCCAACCGGAATCAACCGCTGCCGGATCGCCCGGCAGCGGTTGATCCGTTAGAAAGGCCCATCCGCGCGAGGCGGAAGGGGAACCAAGGAAAGCCGAGAGCCGTGAGCCTGATTGCCTTCTGGGGTGCCGTCGAACTGGGGCTGGTCTATGCCTTCGTGGCGATCGGCGTTTACCTTGCCTTCCGCGTGCTGGATTTTCCGGACCTGACGGTTGACGGGTCGTTTCCGCTGGGCGCGGCCGTCACGGCCGTGCTGATCATCGCCGGCCTCAACCCCTGGCTCGCCGCCGCCGTCGCCATGGTGGCGGGCGCGGTCGCCGGCCTCGTCACGGCCATGCTGAACGTGCGCTTCCGCATCCTCAACCTGCTCGCCTCGATCCTCACCATGATCGCGCTCTTCTCGGTGAACCTGCGCGTCATGGGCAAGCCGAATGTCGCACTCATCAATGCCGACACGATGATCAGCCCGTTCTTCGGCCTCGGCCTCAGGGACTTCTACGTGCGCCCGCTCTTCGTCGGCATCCTCGTCGTCGTCGCCGTCATCGTCGTCTGGCGGTTCCTCGAAAGCGATGCCGGCCTTTCGATGCGCGCGACGGGAGCGAATGCCCGCATGGCCCGCGCGCAGGGCGTCAACACCAACAAGCAGATCTATCTCGGTATCGCGCTCTCCAACGCGCTGGTCGCCCTCGGCGGTGCGCTCTTCGCGCAGACCAACGGCTTTGCCGACGTCACGTCCGGCGTCGGCACCATCGTCGTCGGCCTTGCCGCCGTCATCATCGGCGAGACGCTGTTCGGCGCGCGCGGGATCCTGATGGCGCTGATCGGCTGCGTCATCGGCTCGATCCTCTACCGCATCGCCATCCAGCTCGCGCTCTCCTCGGACGTGCTCGGCCTGCAGGCCTCGGACCTCAACTTCGTGACGGCCCTGCTCGTCACCGTGGCGCTCGTGCTGCCGCGCCTTCGCCGCGGGGGAGCCGCCTGATGATCTCCGTTTCCGATATCAAGGTCGTCTTCGGCAAGGGCACGCCGCTGCAGAAGCAGGCGCTGAACGGCGTCAGCCTCACCATCGAGCAAGGCCAGTTCGTCACCGTCATCGGCTCGAACGGTGCCGGCAAGTCGACGCTGCTCGGGGTTCTGGCCGGCGACGTCATCGCCAGCGAAGGCCAGGTGAAGATCGGCACGACGGACGTCACCCGCCAGGGCACCGCCGCGCGCGCCGGCCGCGTCGCCCGCGTCTTCCAGGACCCGCTGACCGGCAGCTGCGGCGCGCTCTCCATCGAGGAGAACCTTGCGCTCGCCGCCCGGCGCGGCGAACGGCGCGGCCTCGCTTCGGCGCTCGGGCCGCAGCGCCGCGCGCATTTCCGCGAGCGCATCGCCGAGCTCAATCTCGGGCTTGAGAACCGCATGCGCGACCGGATGGATCTTCTGTCCGGCGGCCAGCGGCAGGCGGTCTCGCTCGTCATGGCGACGCTCGCCGGCTCCGACGTGCTGCTGCTCGACGAGCACACCGCCGCACTCGACCCGGGCATGGCCGAATTCATCATGACCCTCACGCAGAAGATCGTCTCCGAGCGCAAGCTGACGACGCTGATGGTGACGCATTCGATGCGCCAGGCGCTCGACTACGGCCACCGCACCGTCATGCTGCACGGTGGCGAGATCGTGCTCGACGTCGCCGGCGACAATCGCAAGACCCTCCAGGTCGAGGACCTGATCGCCATGTTCCGCAAGATGCGCGGCCAGACGCTCGACGACGACGCCTTGCTGATCGGCTGACATCCCGGATCCGCCCGCAGTCCTGCGGGCGGTTTCCGGTCGTTGCCCTCAAGGCCGTTCGACGAAGGCCTTGAACGTCTCCGCATAATCCGGATGCCAGCGCGAGAGCGGCGGGCGGTTCTCGATGATATCGCCCATCGCCCAGGCCATGCGGCGCTCGTCGAGGGCGCGGGTGACGTCGTTGTCCGGGCAAAGAATATAGAAGTCGCCGCGCGCAAGGCTTTCCAGCATGAAGTCGACGGTCTGGGCCGGCGTCCAGGCGGCGTCGGGCTTTTCCGTGCGCTCGCCCCGCGTCAGGGCGGTGAAGACGAAGCCGGGGATCAGCAGATGGGCGGAGATCCTCGCCCCCGCCGTGTTACGCAATTCGTGCTGGAGGGCTTCGGTGAAGGCCTTCACGCCGGCTTTCGAGACATTGTAGGCCGGATTGCCGGGCGGCGTGGTGATGCCCTGCTTGGAGCCGGTATTGACGATGAGGCCGGGCTCGCCATGGGCCAGCATGTTCGGGCCGAAGACCTGCGTGCCGTGGATGACGCCCATCAGGTTGACCGCGAGGATATGGTCCCAGTTGGCCTCGGCGCTGAAGATGGAGGGGTCCGGCTGGATGCGGGGATTGTTGATCAGCACATGCCAACGGACGAAGCGCTGGAGAACGGCGCGTCCCAGCGTTTCCGGCTCGTGGCGGTGGGCGACGTCGGTCTCGACGGCCATGACATTCGCCTCGCCGGCGATGGCTTCGAGTTCGGCGCGCGCCTCGCCGAGTTGGTCGGGGTTGCGGTCGGCGAGCGCCACGCACATGCCGGCCTCGGCGAAGCGCCTTGCGGCGGCAAGGCCGATGCCGGAGGCGCCGCCGGTGACGACCGCGACATTGGCAGCCTTGATGATGTCCTTGAGATCGGTCATGGGATCACCCCTTCATGGTCCACAGAGGCCGAATATGGGGTCTCCTGCGGCGCCGTCAAACCCGGCGTGCGGCACGATGCGTCGGGCGCCGCCCTTGCGCCGCGCGCCAATCTCGCTAAAAGTGCCGCGACACCGGGCTTTCGCGGGTTTGCCGCGGCCCTTCATGCAACGGACCTCATCATCATGGCATCACATAAAGACGTGAAGAAAGTCGTGCTCGCCTATTCCGGTGGCCTCGATACCTCGATCATCCTGAAGTGGCTTCAGACGGAACTCGGCGCGGAAGTCGTGACCTTCACGGCCGACCTCGGCCAGGGCGAGGAGCTGGAGCCGGCCCGCAGGAAGGCCGAGATGCTCGGCATCAAGGAGATCTTCATCGAGGACGTGCGCGAGGAATTCGTGCGCGATTTCGTCTTCCCGATGTTCCGCGCCAATGCGGTCTATGAAGGCGTCTACCTGCTCGGCACCTCGATTGCCCGCCCGCTGATCTCCAAGCATCTCATCGAGATCGCCGCCAAGACCGGCGCCGACGCCATCGCGCATGGCGCGACCGGCAAGGGCAACGACCAGGTCCGCTTCGAGCTTTCCGCCTATGCGCTGAACCCCGACATCAAGATCATCGCGCCGTGGCGCGACTGGGCGTTCAAGAGCCGCACGCATCTGCTCGAATTCGCCGAGCAGCACCAGATCCCGGTCGCCAAGGACAAGAAGGGCGAAGCGCCGTTCTCGGTCGACGCGAACCTGCTGCACTCCTCCTCCGAGGGCAAGGTGCTGGAAGACCCGGCCGTCGAGGCGCCCGAATACGTGCATATGCGCACCATCTCGCCGGAAACGGCGCCCGACAAGGCGACCGTCATCAAGGTCGGCTTCGAGCGGGGCGACGCCGTCTCGATCAACGGCGTGCGCATGTCGCCGGCGACGATCCTGGCGACGCTCAACAATTACGGCCGCGACAACGGCATCGGCCGCCTCGACCTCGTGGAGAACCGCTTCGTCGGCATGAAGTCGCGCGGCGTCTACGAGACGCCCGGCGGCACGATCCTGCTTGCCGCGCACCGCGCCATCGAGAGCATCACGCTCGACCGCGGCGCCGCCCACCTCAAGGACGAACTGATGCCGCGCTATGCCGAGCTCATCTATTACGGCTTCTGGTTCTCGCCGGAGCGCGAGATGCTGCAGGCCGCGATCGACCGGAGCCAGGAGCATGTCGAGGGCGAAGTGACGCTGAAGCTCTACAAGGGCAATGTCATGGTCACCGGCCGCGAATCGCCGAAGTCGCTCTATTCCGACAAGCTGGTCACCTTCGAGGACGACCAGGGCGCCTACGACCAGAAGGACGCCGCCGGCTTCATCAAGCTGAACGCATTGCGCCTGCGCACGCTCGCCGCCCGCAACAAGCGCGGCTGAGCGATCCGCACCCGGATGAAAAGCCCGCTGCCGGAAACGGCGGCGGGCTTTCTGCGTCCGCCTATTCCGCCGGCTCCGTCACGAGCTGCGCGTCACGGCTGCAGATTGCGCGATACCAGGCGTAGGAAAGGATCGCGATGAGGCCCATCGAGGGGATGATGGTGCCGAAGGCGAAGAGGGGCAGGCCGATGGCGGCGGCGATCAGGCCGGCGAGGAAGCCGGCGCCCATCTGGATGAAGCCCATGGCGGCGGAGGCCGAGCCGGCGATATGCGGGAAGGGTTCCAGGGCGGCCGTCATCATGTAGGGCATGACGAAGGCGATGCCGAAGGCATAGATGCCGACGGGACCCATGACGCTGAGGAAGGTCGGCGGGACGAGGTGCGAGGCGAGCGCGATCAGGATGCTGGCGAGGCCGATGAAGGCAAGGCCCGGCAGGACGATGCGGGCCGGCGCCATCCGGCGCATCAGCAGGCGCACGACGACGGTTCCCGCGAAGAAGAAGCCCGACTGCATGAGCATGCCGACGCCGAACTGGGTGGGCGTCAGGCCGACCCGGTCGATCAGCACGAAGGGCAGCATGGTCGCCTGGCCGTAGAGCGCGCCGACGGCCCCGGCCATGACGAGCGTGGCGGAGACGAAGCGGCTGCTGGCCGCAAGCGCGCCGTAGCCGCGCAGGATGGGGCCGATATGCCCCTTGGCGGGGTCCGGCGTGGTCGTCTCGGCCATGCAGAAATAGACCGTGCCGCAGGCGGCGAGCGCGAAGCCGACCATCAGGAAGAAGATCGACTGCCAGCCGAACAGGCCGAGGAAGAAGCCGCCGAGCGTCGGCGAGACGGCGGGGCCGATGGCGAGCATCATGCCCACCATGTTCATGATCCGCGCGGCCTCGGTGCCGGTGAACTGGTCGCGCACGATGGCGCGCGAGACCGTCATGCCGACGGAGGCGCCGATGCCCTGAACGAGTCGGCCGGCCAGCAGCATGCCGACGCTCGGCGCGAAGGCGGCCATCAGGCTGCCGGCGAGGTAGACGGTCATGAAGATCAGCGTCGTCCGGCGCCGCCCGAGCACGTCCGACATGGTGCCGGAGACGAGCTGGGCGATGGCGAAGCCCGCGAAATAGAGCGAGAGCGTCAGCTTGATCGCCGATTCCGTCGAGGAGAAGGCGTTGACGAGCTGCGGCATGGCGGGCGTGTAGAGCGCCATGGAGATCGGGCCGAGGGCGACGAGGAAGGCGCTGATGATGCTCGTGCGGCGCTCGCTCATGCGCGGGCGCGTCATCGGCCGGCCTCCTTGGCGAGCGCGAGGGCGGCGCTGTCTTCCTCTAGGGCGGCAAGGTTGGCGCGCAGCCGCTTCATGCGCTCGCGCATCAGGGCGAGGTCTTCCTCGCCGATGCCGCTCGTGACCAGTTGCATCAGCTCGATCTGCTCGATGCGGATGCTGGTGATGATGTCGGCGGCCGCCGGGGTCGTGTGGATCAGCTTGGCGCGGCGGTCGGCCGGATCCGGGCGGCGCTCGATGAAGCCGAGGCTCTGGAGGCGGTCGAGATAGGTGGAGAGCGTCATCGGCTCGATGCCCATATGCTGGGCGATCTCGAGCTGGCGGCTGCCCTCCAGCGTAGCGATGCGCACGAGCGTGCGGGCCTCGCCCGGCGTGAGGCCGAGACCGGCGGCGACGATGCGCCGCTCGAAAGCGCTGCGCAACATGCGGGCAACGTCGATGAGGACGAAGCCGAGGGCATCGGGATCGGGGCGGAGGGACATGATCGCTTTCTGCATTATCGTAAGTCTAGCTTACTATGGCGGGCGAGAATGGACAACCGTCAAGCGCGGCGGCAATGCGCGGCCGGACTGCGACGCCAAAAAAATGCCTGCGGCTCCACCTTGACGATAGCGTCCGCGCGGACTGAAACTCGCCGCACGTTTCACGGGGATTTCAGATGACCGGTTCCATGCTCTTCGGCGCCTTCACGGCGGCCCTGCTCTATGTGCTCATCCCCGGCCCGGCGTTCCTCGCCCTGCTCGGCATCGGCGCCGGGCAGGGGCGCAAGGCGGGCGCGCTCTTTCTCGGCGGGCATCTTGCCGGCGACATGGTGTGGTCGACCCTCGCGCTCGTCGCCATCGTCGGGGCCAAGACCAACGGCACCACGGTGTTCGACGTCCTGGGCCTCTTCTGCGGCTTCTATCTCGCCTGGCTCGGCTGGTCGGCGCTGAGGGCCGGCAAGCGCTCGGACGGTTCGGCCATGCTGGCGGTCGAGCGGCCGCTGCGCCGCGGCCTGATCTTCGGCCTCACCAATCCCAAGGGCTATCCCGTGGCGCTCGCGACCTTCACGGCGCTGCTCGCGAGTTCCTCGAACGCGCTGGACTTCCAGGCGCTGCCCTTCCTGCTCAGCGCCTCGCTCGTCGGCTTCCTGCTGGCGGATGCGGTTCTCGTCGTGATCATCGGCGCGAGCCTGGTGCGCCGGTTCTACCGCCGCCACGAGCTCGCCATCGTGCGCATGTCGGGCGTGCTTTTCATGGGCTTTGCCGTGCAGGCCATCTGGCACGCCGCGCCCGGCCTTCTCGGCTGGCGCAAGCCCTAGGGCCGATCGACATTCAGCTCGTGCCGGCGGCCGGGAAGCGGATCGCCACGCGGAGGCCGCGGGCGGCCGGGCCGCTCTCCAGCGTCATCGCCGCGTCGAACAGCGCGGCGATCTCCTCGACGATGGGCAGGCCGAGGCCCATGCCGGGCGCATCGCGATGCTCGCCGCGTGAAAATCGCTGGCGCGCGAGCGTGCGGCGGCTCGGCGGGATGCCGGGGCCGTTGTCCTCGACCGTCAGGCGCACCGCATCCCTTCCCTGCCGCACGCTCACCGTCACCTCCGCGCCGCGGCCGGCATAGGCGATGGCGTTCTCCACGAGGTTGCGCAGCAATTCGCCGAAGAGCAGCGGCTCGACGCGGGCGAAGGCCGGGCCGTCGCCTTCGTAGCCGAGGTCGATGCCGGCCTCTGCGGCGGCGGGCACGCGGTCGGCGGTGAGCCGCTGGGCGAGGGCGGCGATGTCGATGGCGGCGAGTTTCTGCGGCTCGTTGGAGCCGGCGGCGTCGATCTTCGCCATCAGCAGGAGCTGGGCGAGGATGCGCTCGGCATGGGCGACGGCGGCGTCGCCCTTGCGCGCGGCCTCCTGTGCCTCCTCCAGCGTCGCCGCGCGGCCCGCCAGCGCGAGCTGGGTGCGGATGATGGCGAGCGGCGTGCGCAGCTGATGGCTGGCATTGCCGGAGAAGTGGCGCAGCGCATCCAGCGCCGATTGCAGGCGCACCATGAAGGAATTGACCGTGTCGACGAGGCCCTGCACCTCGCTCGGCGCGCGCTGCTCGATGGGGTGCAGGTCGTTCGGGCTGCGCTCGGCGATGGCGTCGCCGAGACGATAGAGCGGGCGCAGCGAGACGGTGACGGCGATCCAGACGATGGCGGCCGCGCCGGCGATCATCATGGCAAGGCGCAGCGCCGAGCGCAGGAGGATCGTCTGCGTCAGCTGGCGGCGGGCGATGGTGGTTTCGGCGACGGTCACGGCGAAGGGCACGGAGTTGATGCCGGTGGAGGCGGAACGCTGGAGCACGGCGATGCGGATCGGCTCGCCGCGGAAGGTCGCATCCGCAAAACCGATCGACCGGCCGCCCATGTCGGCGATGGTCGGCAGGGTCTGGTAGCCGGTGATGAAGCGGCCGGGCGGGCCGTCGACGCGGTAGAAGACGCGGTCCTGCGCGGCTGAGGTCAGCATTTCCAGCGCGACATAGGGGATGTCGACCTCCAGCGCGCCGTTTTCCGTCACCACGACGCGTTCGGCGATGGCGAGCGCCGAGCCGGCCAGCACGCGGTCGGAGACGTTGTTCGCCGTCGTCACCGCCTCGTTATAGGTGTCGACGAGGGCGACGACGCCGATCACCGCCGTCGAGACGAGCAGCCAGAGGAGGAGGCGGCGGCGGAGCGAGGCGGCGGGAAGGAGCGTCACGCGGCCGTCGCCTTGTCGAGATAGTAGCCGATGCCGCGGGCGGTGCGCACGGTGAGGCCGTGCGGGGCGAGGCGCTTCCTGAGCCGGCTGACATATTGTTCGATGGCATTGGCCGACAGGTCGTCGTCGAAGGCGGCGAGCGATTGCATGATGGCTTCCTTGGCGACCACCTTGCCGGCGCGCATGAAAAGGATCTCCAAGAGGCCGAGTTCGCGGGCGGGAATGTCGAGCGGCACGCCCTCGGCCGAGAAGGTGCGGGAATTGAGGTCGAGCGCGATGCCGCCGAAGGCGATGGCGGAGGAGCGCAGCCCCGCCTGCCGGCGCAGCAGCATGCGCACGCGCGCCTCGAATTCGGAGATGTCGAAAGGCTTGATCATGTAGTCGTCGGCGCCGAGATCGAGGCCGCGCACCCGCTCGTCCGGCGCGCCGCGCGCCGTCAGGATCAGGACGGCCGCCTTGCTGGAGCGGGCGCGCATGGCGCGCAGCACGTCGAGCCCGTCCATTTCCGGCAGCGTCAGGTCGAGGATGACGAGGTCGAAATTCTCCGATGCGATGGCCGCGTCGGCCGAGGCGCCGTCGCGCACCACGTCCACGGCATGGCCGGTGCCCTTGAGGATGGCGGAAAGGCCGTCCGCCAGGGCTTCGTTGTCCTCGACCAGCAGAATGCGCACGTCTTCGTCCTCCCACGGCGAATTTAGCGGCGGCGGGCGCTCTTGTGAACGGGCGTCCGCTTTGGCAAGGTCATGCGATGGGTGCTGCCCTCATCGTCCTTGCGTTTCGGGCGGCCTCTTCGCCCGCCCTTGCCGAGCCGGCCTTCTTCGCGGCGCGCGAGGGCAATGCGGACGCGCCCGTCCTCCTCGTCTATTCCTCGCTCGACGAACCGCTCGCCCGGCCGATGATCGAGGGTTTCCAGAAGGCCAATCCGGACGTGGCGGTGCGCTACGAGGAGATGCTGACCGGCGAGGTGCACGACCGCATCGTCAGCGAGACGGATGCCGGGCGGAAGACCGCCGATTTCGCCTTCTCCTCGGCGATGGACCTGCAGGTCAAGCTCAGCAACGACGGCTATGCGCAGCGCAGCGACCTGCCGATGAGCGAGCGCTGGCCGCAATGGGCCAATTGGCGCAACACCGCCTATGCGCTGACCTTCGAGCCCGCCGTCTTCGTCTATCACAAGCCGAGCTTCAAGGGTGAGAAGCCGCCGGCCTCGCGCGCCGAGTTCGTCGACTATCTCAAGCGGCAGGGCGAGAAGGTCCATGGCCGCATCGGCACCTACGACATCGAGCGCTCCGGCGTCGGCTTCCTCTTTATGGCGCGCGACCAGGAGCAGTTCGGCGATATCTGGACCGTGATCCAGGCGATGGGCGCGGCGGGCGTGAAGCTCTATTCGACCAGCTCGGCGATCCTGGAGCGCGTTGCCGACGGGCGCTTCGTGCTCGGCTACAACATCCTCGGCTCCTATGCGGCGGACTGGGCCTCGCGCCACCCGGATGTCGGGATCGTGCTGCCGAAGGACTATACCGTCGTCATGTCGCGCATCGGCCTCGTGCCGCAGGCGGCCGCCTCGCCGGAACTCGGCCGGCGGTACCTCGCCTTCTTCATGTCGAAGGAGGGGCAGGAGATCCTGTCGCGCGAATTGCAGATCGCCGCCGTCAGCCCCGAGGTCTCGGGCTCCAACACGGCACGTACGATGAACGCGCTGCTCGGCGCGCAGTTGAAGCCGGTGCCGGTCAGCCCCGGCCTGATGGTCTATCTCGACCAGGTCAAGCGCGCCCGGCTGATCGCGCGCTGGAACGAGGTCCTGCGCAACCAGTAGCCGGCCGTTCCGCCGCCATGTCAGGTAGATGACAGCTTTCTGTGATCGCTTGGGGGTCTTCATCGTCCGTGGAGGCGGACGGAAGACCGGGAGGAGAATTCTGCCGCAGCCGCGCCCGCCGAAAGGCGGCCCGCGCCGTCATGGCGGCTCTGTCCTCCCGCCACAGGCAACGATGCGCGGGTGAGCCCGCGCCTGACGGAGGACAGACCCTTGAAACATTTCTTCCTGGCATCCCTGATCGCCGGCGCCATGGCGCTTCCGGCCTTCGCCGCGGATTATTCGATCATCGCGCCCGCCGGCCCCGGCGGCGGCTGGGACCAGACGGCCCGGTCGATCCAGACGGTCCTTCAGGACGAGAAGATCGCCGGCAGCGTGCAGGTGGTCAACGTTCCGGGCGCCGGCGGCACGATAGGCCTTGCCCAGTTCGCCAGCCAGAATTCCGGCAACCCGAACGCCCTCATCGTCGGCGGCTACGTGATGGTCGGCGCGATCCTCACCAACCAGTCGCCGGTCACCCTGAAGGACGTGACGCCCATCGCGCGGCTTACCGGCGAATACGAGGCGATCGTCGTTCCGGCCGCCTCGCCAATCCAGACCATGGAAGACCTCGTCACGGCGCTGAAGGCCGATCCCGGCGCGGTCTCCTGGGCGGGCGGCTCGGCCGGCGGCACGGACCACATCACGGCCGGCCTCATCGCCAAGGCGGCGGGCGTCGACCCGACCAGGATCAACTATGTCGCCTATGCCGGCGGCGGCGAGGCGCTTGCCGCGATCCTCGGCAACCAGGTGACGGCGGGCATTTCCGGCTACGGCGAGTTCGAGGCCCAGGTGAAGGCGGGCACGCTGCGCCTGATCGCCATTTCCAGCGGCGAGCGCATCGAGGGCATCGACGCGCCGACCATCAAGGAAAGCGGCCTCGACGTCGTGGTCGAGAACTGGCGCATGATCGCTGCCGCGCCCGGCCTTTCGGACGATGAGGTCGCCTCGATCGACGGCGACATCGAGAAGATGGTGACCTCCGCCGCCTGGAAGGACGTCCTGAAGACCAAGGGCTGGCAGGACACCTATCTCGCCGGCGATGCCTTCAAGGCGCAGCTCGACAAGGATGTCGCCGCGACGGAAAGCATCCTCAAGGACATCGGGCTCGTCAAATGAGCGAGGTTCCCTCCTCCCGCCAAACGCGCCGCCCCGACAGGGCGGCGCTGGTCATCGCTCCCGTCCTCCTCGTCCTTGCCGGCATCATCTGGTGGGATGCCGGGCGGCTTGCGGAGATGACCAACTATTCGCGCATCGGCCCCGCGACGGTGCCGCATGTCATCGCCCTCGGGCTGGCGCTGCTCGCCGTCTGGACGGGCGTCGAGGCCTGGCGCGGCGATTTCCCGGAGCGCGAGCCCGTCGAGGTGCAGCCGGTCGTCTGGATCGTCGCGGGGCTTGCCGGGCAGATGCTGCTGCTCAAGACGGCGGGCTTTTCCATCGCCACGGGCGTGCTGTTCGCGCTGACCGCCTTCGGCTTCGGCCGGCGCAAGCTCTGGATCTCCCTGCCCGTCGGCATCGCCATCAGCTTCGTCGTCTTCATCATCTTCGGCCGCTTCCTGCAACTGTCGCTGCCCGCGGGGCTGCTCGAGCACCTGTTCTTCTGAGGAACTGACGATGAATACATTCGAATTCCTGATGCAGGGCCTCGTCATCGCCGCCCAGCCGATGAACCTGCTCTATGCGCTGATCGGCGTCACGCTCGGCACGGCCGTCGGCGTGCTGCCGGGCATCGGGCCGGCGCTCACGGTGGCGCTGCTCCTGCCCGTCACCTACAAGCTCGATCCGGCGGGCTCGCTCATCATGTTCGCCGGCATCTATTACGGCGGCATGTATGGCGGCTCGACGACCTCGATCCTGCTCAACACGCCGGGCGAAAGCGCCTCGGTCGTCACCGCGCTCGAGGGCAACAAGATGGCCCGGGCCGGGCGCGGCGGGCCGGCGCTCGCCACCGCCGCCATCGGCTCCTTCGTTGCCGGCCTCATCGCCACGCTCGGTCTTGCCTTCATCGCGCCCTTCGTCGTGAAGTTCGCGCTCTCCTTCGGCCCGCGCGAATATTTCGCGCTGATGGTGCTCGCCTTCGTGACCGTCTCGGCGGCCTTCGGCGATTCGACGCTGCGCGGGCTCACGGCGCTCTTCGTCGGCCTCGGTCTTGCCATCATCGGCATCGACCAGCAGACCGGGCAGGCGCGGCTTTCCTTCGGCATTCCCGACCTTCTCGACGGCATCGAGGTGACGACGCTCGCCGTCGCCATGTTCGCCATCGGCGAGACGCTCTACGTCGCCTGCCAGGGCGACCGCATCCCCGAGAAGGTGGAGGCGGTGAAGGGCTCGGTCTGGATGAACGCGCAGGACTGGGCGCGCTCGTGGAAGCCGTGGCTGCGCGGCACCGCCATCGGCTTTCCCATCGGCGCCATGCCGGCCGGCGGCGCCGATATCGCGAGCTTCCTCTCCTATTCGGCGGAAAAGCAGTTCTCCGCCCACAAGGACGAGTTCGGCAAGGGCGCCATCGAGGGCGTGGCGGGGCCGGAGGCGGCCAACAACGCGTCGGCCGCCGGCACGCTGGTGCCGCTGCTCTCGCTCGGCCTGCCGACGACGGCGACGGCGGCCATCATGCTCGCCGGCTTCCAGCAATACGGCCTCCAGCCGGGGCCGCTCCTGTTCGCGACCAATCCGCAGCTCGTCTGGGGCCTCATCGCCAGCCTGCTCATCGCCAATTTCATGCTGCTGGTGCTGAACCTGCCGCTGATCGGCCTGTGGGTGAAGCTGCTGACGATCCCCAAGCCCTGGCTCTATGCCGGCATCCTGCTGTTCGCGACGCTCGGTACCATCGGGGCCAATCCGTCGGTCTTCGAGCTCGGCATGTTGCTGGTCTTCGGCCTGCTCGGCTTTGCCATGCGGCTCTTCGGCTATCCGATCGCACCCGTCGTGGTGGGGCTCATCCTCGGGCCGATGGCGGAGCAGCAGCTGCGCCGGGCGCTCGCCATCAGCCAGGGCGACGTGACGGCGCTCTTCATGTCGCCCATCGCCGCCGTGCTGTTCGGCCTCGCCTTCCTCGCCGTCATCGTCCCGCTCATCCTGCGGGCGCGCGGCAAGGGCGAAGTCCTTTCGCAGTTCGCCGCCAACGAAGACTGACGTTCTTCTTCGACGATCGGAAATATTGCAGGCCGGAAACCTCGTTTCCGGCCTGCATGCGTTGCATGGCTGGGCTGAGATTCCGTCGCTTGTACTTTCGGGCCTGAAGCATCATTTTCCATCCGTAAGCTAGAACAGAAAGCGAGCATTCCAATGACCTCCCTCCGCAACTCCTTCGCCCTGGGCTTCTTCGGCCGGGCCTTCGCCGTACTGAGCGCTGCCCATGCAGCCGCCGCGGCCGTAGAGGGGCACCGCCGCCCGAAGGAACGCGACCTGAAGACCCTCGGCATCAACCCCGCCGATTTCCCGCGCGACTGACGCGGGAGAGGTAATTCCTCGAATGAAAAGGCCCGCCGGTCGCAAGATCGGGGGGCCGTCTCTATTTTGGGCTGCGTGCGTCTTGGGAAAAGCAAGCCCGCCGCGTATGGCGGGCCGCCGCTGGTGTGCCGCGTTCTGACCCAGGCCGCCCGCTGCGGGTGCCGCCCCTCACGCCTCCGCCG
>Ga0066256_1001117_pt3 | contig 22092 bp, 19 predicted proteins | sample ThiBio_1000_biof_FD_87107 | JGI IMG/M metagenome (GOLD analysis project Ga0066256, IMG submission 87107) | Wastewater bioreactor microbial communities from Cape Town, South Africa - Thiocy_expt_1000_biof (version 2) | ecosystem: Engineered > Bioreactor > Thiocyanate-remediating >... | reverse complement strand
GGGGATGGCTGCCAGGGTGCCGTGGCGGCGTCGCGGCGGCTCGGGCTTGGGTACGTTTTTCGGGGAGGGGGGCGGGTGGGAGGGGGTGCGACCGCCTTCACCGGGAGTCCCATGCACATGCCCGACATACGGACAGCGCCGGCGTGGGCCGCCACTTCCCCTTCTCCCCGTGCTTACGGGGAGAAGGTCGGGATGGGGGGCGGGAGCTTGCGCAACGTTGGCGTATGCCGCTAGCCCTCTCCCCGCAAGCGGGGAGAGGGAGAGACTCTTAATTCTTGCTCTTGTCGACGAGCGCGCCGGCCTTGATCCAGGGCATCATGGCACGCAGCTTGGCGCCCACTTCCTCGATCTGATGGGCGTCGTTCAAGCGACGGGTGCCTTTGAAACGAGCCTGCCCGGCCTTGCACTCCTGCATCCACTCGGACGTGAACTTGCCCTTCTGGATGTCGGCGAGAATGCGCTTCATCTCGGCCTTCGTTTCGGCCGTGATCACGCGCGGGCCGCTCATGTACTCGCCCCACTCCGCGGTGTTGGAGATCGAATAGTTCATGTTCGCGATGCCGCCCTCGTAGATGAGGTCGACGATCAGCTTCACTTCGTGGAGGCACTCGAAGTAGGCCATCTCCGGCGCGTAACCCGCCTCGACCAGCGTCTCGAAACCGGCGCGGATCAGCTCGACGAGGCCACCGCAGAGCACGGCCTGCTCGCCGAAGAGATCGGTCTCGCACTCCTCCTTGAAGGTCGTCTCGATGATGCCGGCCTTGCCGCCGCCGATCGCCGAAGCGTACGAGAGGAAAAGGTCGTGCGCGTTGCCGCTGCGGTCCTTGTCGATGGCAATGAGGCAGGGCACGCCGCCGCCGCGCAGGTACTCCGAGCGCACGGTGTGGCCGGGGCCCTTCGGCGCCACCATGCCGACGTCGAGGTCATCGCGCGCCTCGATGAGGTTGAAGTGCACGTTGAGGCCGTGCGCGAACATGATCGCGGCGCCGTCCTTCATGTTCTTGTGCAGGTGCTCGCGGTAGATGTCGGCCTGGAGCTCGTCGGGCGTCAGCATCATGATGATGTCGGCCCACTTGGCGGCCTCGGCAACTTCCATCACCTTGAGCTTCTCGGCCTCGGCCTTCTTCGCGCTCGCCGAGCCCTTGCGAAGGCCTACGGCCACGTTCTTGACGCCGGAGTCGCGGAGGTTGAGCGTGTGGGCATGGCCCTGGCTGCCGTAGCCGATGATGGCGACCTTCTTGCTCTTGATCAGGTTGATGTCGGCATCACGATCGTAATAGACGCGCATGGGTGTTCCCCTCGTCGAGACTGGGCTTTCCGGGTTCGGTTCGAATGATGGAATTCGATGGCCCGAACGCCTAGCGGCTAAAGCGCCCCTGTTGCAAGCGAAAAGGGCGCGGCCGGCACGCGGGGCGGGGCCGCATTTCGCAACTTACCAGAAAGGGGTCGATCCGTACGCGTTCTGAGCGCCGCTCAGCGCTTGATGAAATAGCCGATCGCGGCACCGATCAAGGGCCAGAGGAGGATCTCGAGGCGCGGAACGATCTGAGCCACGGCCTGGGTGATCGGCGGAACGAACGTCAGCGCAGCGAATATGAGCGCCACGATGAGCGATACCGTCAGCGTCCCCGGACCGGGCGTGCGGACACCCTTGAGGACGATCGATCCGACGAAGCCGATCACGAAGACGATGATGGCGAAAAGTACCGCCCAGACGAAGATCTCGACGTTGTAGCCGCCGAACTGCGGGATGGCGGGAAGGTAGCGTTTGATGTGAGGCGCAATGACCCAGGCGCCGCCCATCTGAAGAATGATGAGGATGATGTATCCGAGCATGCCGCTATTCCCCTGATTTCGGCCTCCCGCCTCGGCCGCCGCCGCGCGGCGCCTCGGGCGGCCGGTCGCTCAGGTGGACTGTCTAGCAGCCCAGCGACGAGGGCGCGAGTAGGCTCGGACGATCAGCAGGAAGGTGTGGCCGCGGAAGCGCGATTCGAGCTTCGGGGGGGTGCGGCGAGCGGATCTCAAAAAGCAGAAAGGCTGGAGCAAGCGGCTGCTCCAGCCTTTCCGTCGGGTGTGTGGATACAGACATGAGAACGGAGGAACGGTGCTCAATCGCTCGACCGGCTCGATGACCGACGCATCCTGGAACGCAGAACAGTTTGTTCACTACGGCTCATAAGCTCCCGAGAAGTCCTCTCGCGAGCCCGAGCCACGGACCCGAGCAGCGGAGCCGCTCGCACGTCCTGCAGCGTTGTCCGGCGTGCGCTGCAGCTCGCCCCGGAATGCCGGTCGGTTGGACCGTCCGGAGCAGAGGGCAAAGACGCGCACGCTGCTACACGACGCACAATTCGGGCAGGCCACGTTGCAGTGGCCACCCTGGTGGATTGCGCGACGGCAGAATCACACGCAGCACTACTTGTTCATAATCCGTGGGCGTTCAGCTTGTCACGATCTCAGTGCGGCGCGTGCCGGAAAGCTCACCGCCCGCTGCGGTTCAGCCGATCGCGAAGGTTCCTGAGCGCGTTCGACGCCTGGGCAGGCTGCTGCGGCGCCGCGCCGGCCGGAGCTACCTGGCTGTAGCCCGCCGGCTCGGGAACGCGCGGCCGCTGGCTCGCGCCCTCTGCTCCCGCCGGCGTCGGATAGCGCCGCGCTGCGGGGTCCGCTGGGGTCGCAGGCGCTGCCGGGCGTGGCGCTTGCGCAGGCTCGGCGGAGTTCGTCAGACCCATGGCATCGGCGAAGAGGGCCGTCTGGCTGGTCTCGGTCGCCGCCGATCCGCTGACCGAGAGGCGCCACTTCTCGACGATCTGCTCCAGGAAGCCCGTATCGGTGCTCGGCTGCTGCCACATGGTCGTGAACATGGCCGAGGAGCTTCTCGGCATGGCGTGCTTCGGCAGGTCGTCGAAGCGGATACGGACCGGCAGCGTCACGCCGTCGCCGAAAGCGATGGCCTCGCGCTGGCCGAGCGCGGAGAGGAACTCGAGGAGGCCCGAGCCTGTGTCGGAGATGGCCGACTTGACGATCTCCTGGTCGCGGTCGTTCGACATGCGCAGCGCGAAGACGGTATTGCACTGAGAGAGGATCGTCGGATCGATCTCGGCCGGGCGCTGGGTCACGATGGCGAGCGAGGCGCCGTACTTGCGGCCTTCCTTGGCGATCTTGGCGATCGCGCGCTTGCAGGGCTCGAAGCCGAGCGCGGGGTTGGCGGGCACGTAGCGGTGTGCTTCCTCGCACACGATGGTGACCGGCACCTTGCCCTCGCCCCAGAGCGCGAAGTCGAAGGTCATGCGGCAGAGCACCGAGACGACGACGTTGACGATCTCCGTCGGCAGGCCCGTCAGCTCGAGGATGGTGATCGGCTTGCCCTCGACCGGCACGCGGAAGATGCGCCCGAGGATCTGCGCCATGCCGTCATAGACGGTGAGCGAGCCGAACATGAAGGCGTAGCGCGGGTCGAGCGACAGCGTCTCGATGCGGGTCTTGAGATTGCGGTAGGGCGCAATATCGCGCTTGTTCTCGAGCTTGCCCATGCGCTCGTCGATGAGCGAGGTGAGGTCCGAGAGGCGATAGGGAACGGGCGTGTCGACGGTGAAGCGGCCCGAGTCGCGCGTACGCACGCCCTGGCTCTCTTTGCTGCGTCCGGCGCTATAGCGACCCTTGGCGACCGGGATCAGCTCCTGGAGAATTTCGATCTCCTGCTTCCTTTCCGCGGGGTCGCCGATCAGCACCTCGATGAGCTCGTCGAACGTGAGGAGCCAGAACGGGAGCTGCATATTGCGCGGCGAGATGACCTCGCCCCACTCGGGGAATGCCGTCGCGTACTCGTTGTGCGGGTCGAGCAGAACGATGTGCGCCTGCGGATTCTTCTCGAGAATGGAGCGCAGCAGCAGCGCGGTCGTGCAGGACTTGCCGGTGCCCGTGGTGCCGAGCACGGCGAAGTGCTTGCCGAGCAGGTCGTCGACCCGGACCATCGCCGGAATGGTGTTGTCCTGGCGCAGGCAGCCGACACGGACGGAGCGCTCGATATCGCCGCAGAAGGCCTGATTGAGTTCCATCTTCGAGGCGACGCGCACGCGGTCGCCGAGGCCGGGATAGATCGTGACGCCGCGATTGAAATATCCGGGAGAGCCGCCGCTGCCTTGCCGGAGCTCGCCGACGAGGCCGAGCTCGGCAATCCAGATTTCGCTGTCGCTCTCGCGCTGTGCCGGCACCGGCACGCTGAGGGCGGAGATGATCGCGAGCACGATCGTTTCGCTCGTTTCGATCGCGAGCAGCGTACCCATGTCGGGACGGCTCGCCGTCTCGCGTGGTCCGCGTCCGTCGTTGTCCAGGAGGACGATCGCCTTTGCACCGGTAACCGAGACGATGCGGCCGATGGAGACGTCCGCGGCAGGTGCGGTCTGTTCGGTGGTGGGGGACATCAGCGCCATCGGATTTGCCTCGGCTCGTGCAGTGGTGTCGGTTCGGTCGCGGTGTGGTCGTGTCGGCGTCAGTAGGTGGAAAGCTCGAGTGGGACAGTCGGCAGCTTGACGGTCACCTCTGTTCCTTGGCCCTTGGTGCTTCGGATTTCGATCGTGCCGCCATGAAGGTCTACGAGGGCCTTTGCGATCGGCAGGCCGAGGCCGGAGCCTTCCCGCCAGCGCGTACGGCTGGCGTCGGCCTGGCCGAACGGGGCAAGCGCGATGCGGATTTCTTCCTCGCTCATGCCGACGCCCGTGTCGCGGATCGTGACCACGATGTCACCGTTGGGCGCGTTTGCCGCTTCGACGTTGATGCTGCCGCCGGGCGGCGTGAACTTGATCGCGTTGCCGACGAGATTGGAAAACGTCTGGCGGAGCTTCTGCTCGTCACCCTGGATGATCGGCAGGTTCGAGGCGATGTTGCAGACGAGGTTCAGCCCGTGGTCGCTGATCGATTTCCCGAAGCTCATGAGACAGTCGTCGAGCGCATCGGCAACCTGGACCTCGGCAGGATCGAGCATGAAGCTGCCGCTGTGCAGCTTCGAAATGTCGAGGATGTTGTTGATGACCGTGAGGAGGTGCGTTGCCGCGTCCTGGACGAGACGCGCGTACTCGACGATGTCTTCATCGGTGAGCTTGCGATGCTCGTGCTCGGTGAGCAGCTTCGAGAAGCCGAGCACGGAGTTGAGCGGGGTGCGCAACTCGTGGCTCATGTTCGCAATGAACTCGGACTTGATCTTGTTCGCGAGCTGGGCTTCGAGCTTGGCCGCCCGCTCTGCCTCCCGGGTGCGCTGACGCAGCACAGCCTCGCTGAGGCTGATGGCGTAGGATCCCATGAGGGAACTGCCCTGACCTGCTCCGATAACCGCGTTCAGCATCGCGGACACGCCCTCTCACTCATGAATGAATGAGTAGAGAATAGGGGCGAGAGCATAAGCATCGGTTAATCCGCGACGCTCCGTCTACGCAAGGTTCGGCGGCTCGTGCACGTACACTATATGTGCTAAGTATTCAGGCAGATCGGGCGCCGGCTGTATGGCGGCGTCTGCAACATAAGGCCCGCCAGTGCGGGCTCAGGAACTGCAATGGCTACCGACCAAGCGCTGCACATGCCGGCGGGTGACCTGATTGACCCCTTCGGGCGCCACGTCAGCTACCTTCGCGTGTCCGTGACAGACCGCTGCGACTTCAGATGCGTGTACTGTATGTCCGAGCACATGACGTTCCTGCCCAAGCGGGATCTTCTGACGCTCGAGGAGCTCGATCGCCTGTGCTCGGCCTTCGTGGACCGTGGCGTGCGCAAGCTGCGCATCACGGGCGGGGAGCCGCTCGTGCGCAAGAATATCCTGTGGCTGTTCGAAGCGCTGTCGCGCCATCTCAAGAGCGGGGCCCTCGAGGAGCTGACACTCACCACCAACGGCAGTCAGCTTCCGAAATATGCCCAGGCGCTGGCCGATTGCGGCGTCCGTCGCATTAACGTTTCGCTCGATACGCTCGATCCCGAAACATTTCGCCGGATCACCCGCTGGGGCGATTTCGCCAATGTCATGCAGGGCATCGAGGCGGCGGAGAAGGCGGGGCTCCAGGTCAAGATCAATGCTGTGGCGCTCAAGGACGTCAACGAGCACGAAATCGCAAATCTCGTGCGCTGCGCCATGGGCCGCGGCGCCGTTTGGCCTTGGATGGGGCCTATGCCGCGGGGTGACAGGGAGGGGGATGGCAGGGATCAGTCCCTGCCGCTCTCGATCGTCCGCGCCCGGCTGATGGATACCTTCACCCTGCGCGACATTCCCTATCGGACCGGCGGGCCGGCCCGCTATGTCGAGGTGCAGGAGACGGGCGGCCGGCTCGGCTTCATCACGCCGATGACCCACAACTTCTGCGAGAGCTGCAATCGCGTGCGCCTTACCTGCACGGGTACGCTCTACATGTGCCTCGGCCAGGAGGATGCGGCCGACCTGAGGACACCGCTCCGGGCCTCACCCGACGATGCGCTCCTGCAGGCCGCGATCGACGAGGCCATCTCACGCAAGCCCAAAGGTCACGACTTCGTGATCGACCGGCGCAGCAAGCGCCCGGCCGTCCAGCGGCACATGAGCGTGACTGGGGGCTAAGACAAACAGTTCGTGCCTCCGGCACGAGAGGGGCTGCCGCCCCTTCACCCCGCTCGGGGGACACCCCCGAACCCCCGTTTTTCTGAGACTGGGTGGTAGCTGGGGCTGGCGGCGCCAAGGAATGCGGCTGGGGAGGCCGAGGGGGTGAACGAGCCCGAGGGGCGCAGTCTGCGTCCGGCAGTGGACGACGGCGGGGCGACGGTTGCAGCAGCCAACCTCAGGGCCATCGTGGCGATGTCGCTCGCCATGGGCTCTTTTGCCTGCGGCGACACGCTCATGAAGCTCGCCTCGACGAGCCTTCCGACCAGTGAGCTTCTTTTCATCCGCGGGGCCGTCATCTTCGTCGTCTCGCTCAGCGTGGCGTTCGTGACGGGCGCGCTTCGTGAGCTCCGCCACGTGTTCGAGCGCGCCATGGCCGGGCGCATGGTCGGCGACGTCAGCAGCGGATGGCTCTTCCAGAGCGCACTCGCCCGCTTGCCCTACGCCGATCTCACGGCCATCGGGCAGTTGAGCCCGATGATGCTGACGGCAGCCTCCGCCATCTTTCTCGCTGAGCGCGTCGGCTGGCGACGCTGGACCGCGACGGCCGTCGGCCTCATTGGCATCCTGATCATCGTCCGGCCAGGCGGGTCCACGTTCAGTTGGTGGGCACTGGTGGGGATCGCCTCGGTCTGCTGCACGACGTTGCGCGATCTCTCGACCCGGGGCATCAACCGCCGCGTTCCGGCCATCCTGATCATGACGCTGTCGGCGGGCGCCGTAACCGTCGCTGCTCTCGCGGTCGCGCCATTCTCGAACTGGCAGTGGCCCGATCAGGCACTCATGCTCAAGCTTTCCGGCGCGGCGATGTTCAGCCTGCTCGGCCAGCTCGGCGTCATCATAGCCATGCGCACGGGCGAGGTGTCGGCGGTCGTGCCTTTCCGCTATACGATCATTCTGTTCTCGATCGTCTTGAGCGTGGTCGTCTTCGGGCATCTCCCCGATGCACTGACCTTTCTCGGGATCGCGATCGTCGTCCTTGCCGGCCTCTACACCTTCTATCGGGAGCAGAAGCTACGCCGGCTGGCAGCGCGGCAATCCTGAAGGCAGAAGTGACGTGGCAATCCGGACGAGTGCGATCCGGAAACATGAAAGGCCGGCCGCAAGGCTGGTGAGGGAGGTTGCGACGTGGGGAGCGGTCCGTCCGAGGGGAGCATCCGTGCGCCTGCTCTCGCGCACGCTGCGCCGCGCAACAATCTGCTGGCGATTGCCGCCGTCATCGGCGCCGGCTTCTTCCTCATCTGCTCGGATGCTTGCCTGAGGATCGCGTCCGCCGAGTTGCCGCTCGGGCAGGTCGTTGCCGGGCGCAGTATCGTCGGTTGTGCCTTGCTCGGCTTTGCTGCGTGGACGCAGTCCGCGCTTCGTTGGCATCCTGCCATTCTGACGCCTGCTATGGGCTTGCGCGTGCTCGGCGAGGTCGGCGCAGCGCTGCTTTTCATCGCCGCCATCTTGCGCATGCCCTTTGCCAATGCGGCCGCGATCCTCCAGTTCATTCCGCTTGTCACGACAGTCGTGGCAGCCTGGCTCTTTGCCGAGCGCGTCGGCTGGCAGCGTTGGCTTGCTGGCGCCGTGGGTCTCGTCGGCGTGCTGCTCGTGCTGCAGCCGGGGACGAGCGGGTTCACGTGGTGGTCGCTGCTCGCGGTCGCCGCCATGCTCTGCATGTCGCTGCGCGATCTTGCGACGACACGCATCGATCGCAGCGTCCCGACGCTGCTCGTCGGCACGGCTTCCGCGGCCGGTGTCGCGGTCGGTGGTTTCGCGCTCTTGCCCTTGGCGCCTTGGCCATGGCCGTCGGGGCACGCGGCGCTGCTCGTCGTCGCAAGCGGCGTGTTCGTCGCCGGCGGCTTCTATTGCATGGTCCAGGCCATGCGCCTCGGTGAAATTTCGGCCGTGGCGCCCTTCCGCTATGGCACCATGCTCTGGGCGTTGCTCATCGGCATTCTGCTCTGGGGCGAGACGCCGAACCTGCTCGCTGTCTTCGGCATTCTCGTCGTGGTCGCGGCGGGCCTGGCGGTGCTTGCTCATGAGCGCCGGCTCATGCGGGCGCGACTCGGCGCGGCGCGGAAGTCGTCATGAGGGCCCCCGGCGACCACCACGCGGCGTCGAACCTGCGCGCCATCGCCGCCATGCTCATCGGCCAGGCGAGCTTCACGTTCAACGATGCGCTGATCAAGCTTGCGGCCGCCGGCCTTCCGGGCGGGCAGGCCATCTTCATGCGCGGCGTGATGGCGATCCTGGTTTCGCTTTCGGTTTGTCTGGCCTTCGGCGCCCTCAACTTCGCGCCGCTGCGCGGCCAGGGGCGCATTCTGACGCTGCGCAATATCGGCGAGATCGGCGCGACCTTCTTTTTCCTGTTCGCGCTCTTTCACATGCCGATCGCGACGGCGACCGCCATCCTGCAGTTGACGCCTCTCGCGATCACGGCCGGCGCCGCGCTGTTCCTGGCCGAGCCGGTGGGCTGGCGACGCTGGCTCGCGGCATTCGTGGGTTTCATCGGCGTCATGATCGTCATCCGGCCCGGCAGCGACGCGTTCAATGCCTGGTCGCTGTTCGCGCTGGGCGGCGTCGCCTTCTCCGTCCTGCGCGATCTGTCGACGCGCCGCATCGGCCTTCAGGTTCCGGCCATCCTCCTGGTGACCATCTCCTCGATCACCGTGACGATGTCGGCGGCCGGCTTTGCGCTCGTCGAGACATGGATCGTCCCGGCTCCAAAAAGCCTTCTGCTGCTGTTCGGCTCGGCGGTCTTCCTGCTGTGCGGCTACTACTTCATGGTGCACGCGATGCGCTACGGCGAGGTAGCCGTGGTCGCGCCATTCCGCTACTCGGTGATAATCTGGGCAGTCCTCGCCGGCATCCTCTTATGGGGAGAATGGCCCGATGTCCCGGCACTGATCGGCACGCTCGTCGTCGTGGCGGCAGGTCTCTACACGTTCATGCGCGAGCGCAAGGGGAAGGCGCTCGCAGCTCGGAAAGGCACGAAAAGATGAAGCATGACACGGAGCGCGAGGGCCCCCTCGCCGGCCTCAAGGTGATCGACTGCGCGACCGTGTTCGCGGGACCGCTGACGGCCATGGTGCTCGCCGATTTCGGCGCCGACGTCATCAAGATCGAGCACCCGGACGGCGATCCACTCCGCAAAATGAGCAAGTTGAAGGACGGCCACGGCCTCTGGTTCAAGGTCACCGGGCGCAACAAGCGCGCTATCGTGCTCGACCTGCATGAGGACGACGGCAAGGCGGCCTTCCTCGCCATGGTCAAGGACGCGGACGTTCTCATCGAGAACTTCCGCACGGGCACGCTCGAGCGCTGGGGCCTCGGCTGGGACGTGCTCTCGGAGCTCAATCCGCGCCTCGTCATGCTGCGCGTTACGGGCTTCGGCCAGACGGGTCCCTACAAGCATCGCGCGGGCTTCGGCACCATCGCGGAAGCTTTCTCGGGTTTTGCCCACATCACGGGCGAGGCGAATGGGCCTCCGACCTTGCCGCCCTTTGGCCTTGCCGATGGCGTCGCAGCCTACCACGGTGCCTTCTCGATCATGTTCGCGATCTACGAGCGCGACGTGCAGGGCAGCGCCAAGGGCCAGGTCATCGACCTCTCGCTCTACGAGCCGCTCTTTTCGCTGCTCGGCGGCCAGGCCTCCACGTACGACCAGCTCGGCCTCATCCAGCAGCGCTTGGGGAACCGTTCGGCCAACAATGTGCCGCGCAACGCCTACATGACCAAAGACGGGCGTTGGGTCTCGCTTTCGGCTGCTTCGCCGAGCATCACGCGGCGCGTGCTCGAGCTGACTGGCGGTCCCGGAACGGCTGACGATCCGCGCTTCCGCACGAATGCCGATCGCATTCGCCACGTCGATGAGGTGGACGCCATTGTCGGCGGCTGGATTGCCAGGCACACGCTCACGGAGGTGCTCGACGCCTTCGAGAAGGCGGAGGCCGCGATCGGGCCCGTCTACGACATTGCCCAGATCTTCGAGGATCCCCAGTACCTCGCGCGCGAGAGCATCACGACCGTTCAGGATGCCGATCTCGGTCCGCTCAAGATGCAGAACGTGTTCCCGCGGATGCTGCGCACACCCGGGCGCATCAAGCACGCTGGTCCGCGCATTGGCGAGCATCAGCGGGAGGTGCTCGACGAACTGGTCGAGCGCGGTCTGCCGGCGGAGGTCGCCGCGCGGCTGCGCGCGAAGGGCTCCAAGGCCGACAAGGCCGGTTGACGGACGCCTCTGCAACTCTGGTCGTCGCGATCGGTCGCCCTTGACCTTTCAGGGCGCGGGCCGATCTATTCTCTGCGCACGCGGGCTATGCGGTCCGCGTGGCAGCAGAACAAGGACGCCTCTTGCCCCTTTCTTCCGTCACTCAGGCGACCGGCGCGGCGCTCCGTGAGGCCTCGGGCTATCTCGCCGATCTCGTGACACCGACCGTGCGGCTCGGCGTGACGGGGCTCGCGCGCTCGGGCAAGACGGTTTTCATCGCCGCGCTCGTGCGCAATCTGACGCTCGGCGGGCGGCTCCCGTTCTTCTCGGTCGCGAGCGAGCAGCGGCTCGTGCGCGCCTATCTCGAGCCGCAGCCTGACGACAGCGTGCCGCGCTTTGCCTACGAGGAGCATCTGGCCGCGCTCTCGCGCGATCCGCCGCAGTGGCCGGAGAGCACGCGCCGCATCAGCCAGCTTCGCGTGACCATGGAGTATGCGTCGGCGAGTGCTGTGCGCCGCGCGCTGCTACCGAACCGCCTGCACCTCGACATCGTCGACTATCCTGGCGAGTGGCTGATCGACCTGCCTCTCATGGCGCAAAGCTATGCGGCTTGGTCTGCAGAAGCGCTGGCGCTGGCTTCTGCGCCGCGGCGTTCAGCGCCAGCCGCGGCATTCCTGTCTTTCGTGCGCGCGCTGGACCGCGACGCGCCGCAGGACGAGCAGGTTGCGATCCGCGGTGCGCGCCTCTTCACGGATTATCTTCTCGCGGCACGGGCCGCCGATCCGACGCTCTCCATTACAGGGCCGGGTCGCTTTCTGCTCCCCGGCGATCTCGAAGGTTCGCCGCTGCTGACCTTCTTCCCGCTGCCGGTCGATGGCGAGAAGCGCAGCGGTCTTGCGCAGATGCTCGAGCGTCGCTTCGAGTCCTACAAGACGCATGTCGTGCGACCCTTCTTCCGCGATCATTTCAGTCGCCTCGATCGCCAGATCGTGCTCGTCGATGTGCTTTCCGCACTCAACAGCGGCCCTGAAGGCATTGCTGATCTCGAAGCGACGCTCACCGCTGTGCTGGGAGCCTTCCGCCCAGGTCGCGCGAGCTGGCTCGGCCAGCTCTTCTCGCCGCGCATCGACCGCATTGCTTTCGCGGCGACCAAGGCCGACCATCTGCACAGCGCCAATCACGATCGCCTCGAAGCCATCCTCGGAGCGCTGACCGCGCGCGCTGAAGCCCGCGCCGCGAGTGCCGGCGCCGATATCAAGGCTTTCGCGATTGCCGCCCTTCGTGCGACCAAGGAAGGCGAGGTCATGCGCGATGGTCAGCGCCTGCCCTGCATCATCGGCACGCCGCTTGCCGGCGAGAAGATCGGCGGGGAGACATTCGATGGCCGGCGCTCAGCGGCGGTCTTTCCCGGTGATCTGCCATCACCCGACGTCGTGACCGGCGAGGTTGCTGGCGGTACCTTCAAGCACGATGTGCATGTCGTGCGCTTCGCGCCGCCGCGGATCATCACCGAGACACCATCCGGTCTCGCTGCGCCATGGCCGCACGTCCGCCTCGATCGTGCGCTCGAGTTTCTGATCGGAGACCATCTCGTGTGATGACCGAGAAATTCGCCAGCCATTGCGGCCGGGTACCGAGCGAATTTCTCGGTCTGAATCACACGAGCAAGATTTTGGTCCTAGTGTCCCAGGTGATGCCGAAGTTCGCTCGGGACACCAGCATCGAGTTTGGGCGAACTTCGGCATCGGGACACTAGTATGAACGCGACGTCCGATCCGCGCCGCCCGCGCGCTTTCTCGCCTTCCGAGGCCGAGATCATCGAGCCGGCAGCGCCACAGGCAGAGACCGCAGGCGAGGGCGCGCCGGCCCAGCCCACATTGCCGGCCGGCCTGCAGATGCCGACCTTTGGTGACATCGGCCGCGGCGTGCGCTGGGGCACGTGGCTTCTCTCGGCCATGGGCGCGCTCGCCAGTATCGCGTTCGGCGTCTGGTTCTCGCGCTTCGTCTCCGTCGCCGTCGCGCGCGAGGATTGGATCGGCTGGATCTCGTTCGGTCTCGCGATCATCATTCTCGTCACCCTTCTCATGCTGATCTTGCGCGAGCTCATCGGCTTCGTGCGCCTGCGTCGTCTCGGCAAGATCAAGGCCGTCGCGGAGAAGGCACTGCGCGAGCGCAATGTGGCCGAGGAGCGCGAGACCATTCAGGCCATCAAGCGCCTGCTCGCGGGCCGCGCCGAGCTGCGCTGGCACCTCGCGCGTCTGGATGAGCACGCGCGCGATGTGCGCGATCCGGGCGACCTCATGCGCCTTGCCGATCGCGACCTCATGCTCGTTCTCGACGGCGAGGCGCGCCGGCTCGTTGCCAAGGCCGCCAAGCGCGTGACGGTCGTCACGGCAATCAGCCCGGCAGCGTTCGTGTCGGTCGGTTACGTACTGATCGAAAACCTGCGCCTGCTGCGTAATCTTGCCGGCCTCTATGGCGGCCGTCCTGGATTTGCTGGTACGGCACGTCTCGCGCGCATGGTGCTGACGCACATCGTTGCGACCGGCAGCATCGCGCTTACCGACGATCTGATCGGCCAGTTCCTCGGGCAGGATCTGCTGAGACGCGTTTCGCGGCGCCTCGGCGAAGGCGTGTTCAATGGCGCGCTCACGGCACGCATCGGCGCGGCTGCCGTCGAGGTGACGCGTCCACTCCCCTTCATCGAGGCACCGCCCGTGCGGGTCCGCGATTTCCTCGGCGAGATCATGCGCCGCGCGCCCGGCACGGAAGGCGCCGCCAAGCCTACGACCTGAGCCCCTAAGCGACCACGATGGCTTCCGGCGCTGTCTTGCCGCGGATGAGGTCCGACGCCTTGTCGGCAAGCATCATGGTCGCGGCATTGAGGTTGGCGGACAGCATGGTCGGCATGATCGAGGCATCGACGACGCGCAGGCCTTCGAGGCCGCGGACGCGGAGCTGGTCGTCGACGACAGCGAGCGGGTCATTCGCCGGTCCCATGCGGCACGTGCCGGCCGGATGGAAGGTCGTCGTGCCGCGCTCCTTGGCGGCGCCGAGCAATTCGTCGTCGCTCTGCACGCTCGGACCCGGGAAATCTTCGCGCTCGAAGTAGGGTGCGAGCGGCCGGCTCTGCAGCAGGCGCCGCGCAAGCTTCATCGCGCCGAGCAGGACGCGCCGGTCGATCTCCTCAGCGAGGTAGTTTGGATTGATGATCGGCGCGTCGAAGGGATCGGCGGAGCGCGCGCGAACCGTGCCGCGGCTTTCCGGGCGCTGCTGCCAGGAGGCCACCGTCATGCCCGGCTCGCGCTCGAGCTGGCCCTGTACGCCTTCCATGTAGCTCGCCGGCGTGAACGTGAGCTGCACATCGGAGCTCTCGGCCGTCTCCCCGGAGTGCCAGAAGGCATAAACGAGCGTCGGGCTCAGCGCGAGAATGCCCTTGCGCTGGAAGGCCCATTTGGCGACCTCGGTCGCGAGCTTGAGGCCGCGCGTGCGCTCGTTGATCGTCTCGATGTTCTTCACGCGGGCGGCAAAGCGCGGCGCGTAGTGATCCTTGAGATTCTCGCCGACGCCGGCGAGCGCGTGGCGCACTTGGATGCCCAGGCTGCCGAGCACCTCCGGCGGTCCAATGCCGGAAATCTGCAGGAGCTGTGGCGAATTGTACGAGCCGCCGCACAGGATGACTTCGCGGCTGGCTTTCAGCGTGCGGCGAGCGCCGTTGCGGCCGCCTTTGCGATAGCTGATGCCGGTTGCGCGCCGGCCGTCGAAGTCGATGCTCGTCACATGTACGCCCGTGCGCACGTCGAGGTTCGGCCGCTTCATCGCGGGATGGAGGAACGCGCGGGCCGCGCTCATGCGCCGACCTTTGTAGATCGTGCGCTGGGCGTAGGAGACGCCTTCCTGAATGCGGCCGTTGTAGTCGGGATTGCGCGGGATTCCGGCCTCCACACAGCCCTGAATGAAGGCCTCGCAGAGCGGGTGATGGTAGTCGATGTCCGTGACGGTGAGGGCGCCGTCCCGGCCGCGGTACGTGTCGTCGCCATCGCCGATGCGGCGCTCGAGGCGCTTGAAGTAGGGGAGCACGTCGGCATAGCCCCAGCCGCGATTGCCGTACTGCGCCCAGGTGTCGAAGTCGCCGCGCTGGCCGCGGTTGTAGACGTGCCCGTTGATCGAACTCGAGCCGCCGAGCGTCTTGCCGCGAGGGGCGAGGATCCGGCGGCCGCCCGTCCACGTGCTCGGCTCCATGTCATAGAGCCAATTCACGCGCTTATCGTAGAAGGTCTTGATGAAACCTGCAGGGATATGGATGTAGGGATGCCAGTCCGTAGGGCCGGCCTCGAGCACGGCGACGCGGCATCCCTGGTCCTCGCTCAGCCGGTTGGCGAGCACCGAGCCGGCCGAACCGGCGCCGACGATGATGTAGTCGAACGTCTCCAAGCTTTGTCCCTCCCCATGCCGGGCTTCGTGCTGGTGCACGAGCAGAGGCGGGCTCGTCAAGATTGGCGGCGACGGGTCTGGCGCCTCCGCGGGGCAGGCATGACGCGGCGGCGGGGTGGGTGCGAAGCGGCGATAATGCAATCTTAGATTGTAATAAATCAGTAAGCAACCTGTAATTGTACTGATCGTCGTGTCGCTCTCGCAACGTCATCGTGGCGCGCTTGCATCAGGGGGTTTTCCGGCACCGTGGAGATAGCAGCGAACAGCGCGCGGGCGCGGTATCGGACAGGCGATCGGCGTGGTCCCGTGAGCGCCCCGACAAGCCCACCGTAATGTCGAAGAAATGCCCGGTTTATGGTAGTTTTGCCCAGATCCGCCGCAGCGAGCGCACCTCGGGATGGGCTGTCCTCTTGGCCGTCGAAGACGCTCTCGAGAGCCGTCGGGCAAGGACGGGTGGGGAAACTTGCTCGGATTGTGCAGCGCAGGCCCAGAAATGCTGGTGTGCGAAGGGAAATTGCTACTTCTCGCGATCGATCATTCATTCTAAGCTCAAATGCATAATATTCTGGAATATAAGGAATATTTACTTAATTGAAGTCGATCGTGCATTGCACGCTATGCGTGTATGTGCCTGATTCGCCACTGAACCCTTTGAAACGGCCGATGTCTGGGCATTAACTGTTTACCACCCGTTAGGCCCTGCGTTAATCCTTGAACACCGGCAAGGGGTCGATGGCCGTATCAGTGGCAGTCGAAGGGCTTGATCGGCCAGGGGCGGTCTCACGCGTCATAGTGGCGTGGAGTAGCGTTAGCGAAATGGAGTGGTGTCATATGTATGGGGGACTGTTGAAATCAGCTAGCGCGCTGGCGATCGTCGCTGCCGCTGGTCTGTTTAGCGTTAGCTCAGCGTCGGCTGCCGATCTCGGCGGCGATTGCTGCGCCGACCTCGAGGAGCGGGTTGCCGAGCTCGAGGCAACGACCGCCCGCAAGGGTACCCGCAAGGTCTCGGTCACGATCTCGGGCCAGATCTCGCAGCAGCTCATGTTCTGGGATGATGGCATCCAAAAGGACATGTACATCTCTGGCCCGGCGCAGTCGAACTCGCGCTGGCGCATCACCGGCTCGGCCAAGATCTCGCCTTCGATCAGCGCCGGCTTCATCTACGAGTTCGAGGCCTTCCGCAGCGGCTCGACCTCGCAGAACCAGTCCAATGGTCCCGGTCCGGGCAACACGGTCGGCTCCTCGTTCCCGGTGTCTCGCGACGTGGGTGACGACGGTGGTGCTTCGAGCGCCAACCTTCGTGAAGCCATGGCGTGGATCGAGCACGAGCGTCTCGGCCGCGTGAGCATCGGCTCTGGCTCGTCGGCGGCGAACAACATCATCCTCGTCGATCTCTCCGGCAAGGGTATGGCTGCTTCGAACGACGTCCGCCTGATGAACTCGGGCTTCCGCGTTCGTACTGGCGTTGGCGGCTTCACCACCGGCAATCGCACCTGGGCCAACTTCTTCCAGGGCGGTCAGGACTGGCTGAACGAGCGCAACCAGCACATCCAGTACCGCACCCCGACGATCGCCGGCTTCACGCTCGGCGCCTCGTTCGGTGAGGACAACTACTGGGACGTCGCGCTGCGTTACGCCGGTGAGTTCAACGGCGTCCGCGTTGCTGCCGGCATCGGCTACAGCGTCCGCTCCGAGTACAATGCCTCGGCCATCGCGACGGGTATGAATGGTGCAGTGTCCTTCGCGCCGGGTGGCGGTGGTTTCACCTGCACGATCAACTGCGACAAGGAAGTGAAGCAGCTCGCGGGCTCGCTCTCGGTCCGTCACATGCCGACGGGTCTGTTCTTCACGGGTGCCGCCGGACGTCGTGACAACAACGACTTCCAGATTATGGTCACTGCGACGGGTGATGCAGGCCCGCGTAACTCGTTCGAATCCGACTTCTACTACCTGTCGGGTGGTGTTGCCCGGAACTTCTTCGGGATCGGCGACACGGTGCTCTTCGGTGAGTACAGCCAGTGGAAGGGCGTGGGCCAGGAGTACGCTATCGGTGCTGACTCCAAGGTCGAGCACTGGGGCAGTGGTATCCTCCAGAACGTCGACGCCGCTGCGATGGAGTTCTGGCTGACCTACAAGAACTACTCGCTCAGCGCTACCGACTTCTGCAACGCTAGTGGCCGCGGCGGCTGCCGGGACCTCGACTACATCCTCGCTGGTACCCGCATCCGCTTCTGATCTGTGATCCAGATCGAGAGCCAAAGTTAGGAAAGGGCCGCCCGCAAGGCGGCCCTTTCTCTCGCTGGCAGCCTGGAATGACCGGGTCACCCCAAGGCCTGCTCGGAATGTCGCACCCTTGCGCATTTGGAGGCCGGGCTCGCCCCTTGCGTCTACCCACAGGCTGGGCTAACACCCCGGAAGGCGCAGGCTCACTGGCGCTCGATTCCCGAGCTGCCTTGCCCCGGCCGCCGCCGCGTCAGTCACCCAGGACGGACCGATGCCTGAACTGCTGATGACCTATCTTCCGATCGCCATCTTCATTGGCGTTGCGTTGGTGATCGGTCTGGCGCTGATGATCGCGCCGTTCCTTGTTGCCGTCCGCAATCCCGATCCCGAGAAGGTCTCGGCCTACGAATGCGGCTTCAACGCCTTCGATGACGCACGCATGAAGTTCGACGTGCGCTTCTACCTCGTCGCCATCCTGTTCATCATCTTCGACCTCGAGGTGGCCTTCCTCTTTCCCTGGGCTGTCGCCTTCAAGGAGGTTGGCGCCTTCGGCTTCTGGTCGATGATGATCTTCCTGGGCGTGCTGACCATCGGCTTCATCTACGAGTGGCGCAAAGGAGCGCTCGAATGGGATTGATCGTGCCGCCAGCTCCGGTGTTCGACAAACCGCGCGAGGGCGCCGGTGGCATCGTGAAGCCCGGCGATCGCGGTTTCACCGAGCTCTCCAACGAGCTTGCCGACAAGGGTTTCCTCGTCACGACCACGGATGACCTCATCAACTGGGCGCGCACCGGCTCGCTCATGTGGATGACCTTCGGGCTCGCCTGCTGCGCCGTCGAGATGATGCAGGCCTCCATGCCGCGCTACGATGTCGAGCGCTTCGGTTTCGCGCCGCGCGCGTCGCCGCGCCAGTCGGACGTGATGATCGTCGCCGGCACGCTCACCAACAAGATGGCGCCGGCGCTCCGCAAGGTCTACGACCAGATGCCGGAGCCGCGCTACGTCATCTCCATGGGCTCGTGCGCCAACGGCGGCGGCTATTACCACTACAGCTACGCGGTTGTGCGCGGCTGTGACCGCATCGTGCCGGTCGACATCTACGTGCCGGGTTGCCCGCCGACGGCTGAAGCCCTCGTGTATGGCATTCTGCTCCTGCAGAAGAAGATCCGTCGCACCGGAACCATCGAGCGTTAGAGCACCATGCAGACGACCAGCGACAGCCTCGACGAGCTCAAGGAGCACATCACCGCCGGCCTTGGCGACAGGCTGCGCGAGACGCGCATCGCGTACGGCGAGCTCACGCTCCTCGTTCCGCGCGAGCAGATCGTGCCGGTTCTGACGTACCTGCGCGACAACGGGCGCTGCCAGTTCGAAGTGCTCATTGACATCTGCGGCGTCGATTATCCCGCGCGCGAGCGGCGTTTCGATGTCGTGTACCACCTGCTTTCGGTGCGCCAGAACCAGCGGATCCGCGTCACGCTCGAGACCGACGAGACGACGCCCGTCCCGAGCGTCGTCAACGTCTTTCCTGCCGCCAACTGGTATGAGCGCGAGGCCTATGACATGTACGGGATGCCCTTCTCGGGGCACCCGGACCTCCGCCGGCTTCTGACCGACTACGGCTTCGAAGGCTATCCCCTGCGCAAGGACTTTCCCCTCACGGGCTATGTCGAGGTGCGCTACGACGACGAGCTGAAGCGCGTCGTCTACGACCGCGTGCGGCTCACGCAGGAGTTCCGCAACTTCGACTTCGAGAGCCCTTGGGAAGGCGTCGACTATGTCCTCCCCGGGGACGAGAAGGCGGCAGCCCCGCCGCCCGCGCCGCCGCCTCCCGCGAAGAACTGATCCGGCGGCTTCCGCCGAGCGGCTGCAGGCACCGCGCCCGCATGTCAGGCGCGCGCGTCGACCTTGATCATGTCGGCCGCTTTCTCCGCGATCATGATCGTCGGCGCGTTCGTATTGCCCGAGATCAGGTTTGGCATGATCGAGGCGTCTATCACCCGTAGCCCGCCAATGCCGTGCACGCGCAGCCGCGTATCCACGACAGCCATCGGGTCGCTCCCCATCTTGCAGGTGCCACAGGGGTGAAAGACCGTGGTGCCGCGCTCCATGGCGAACTGCATGAACTCTTCATCGCTCTGGCACTGCAATCCGGGGATGGTCTCGGTCTTGATGAGGGGCTTGAACGAGGGCTGCTCGGCAATGCGCCGGGCGAGCTTCAGGCCGGCGAGCGTGACGCGGCGGTCGCTTTCAGCAGCAAGATAGTTCGCGATGATCGACGGCTTTTCCTTCGGATCGGACGAGACGATGTGCTGGTGCCCACGGCTATCGGGCCTCAGCACGCAGATCGTCGAGGACACGCCAGGATACTTGTGCAAGCCCTTGCCCGGTGCGTCGGCCGAGAACGGAATGAAGTGGAACTGGATGTCGGGCTCGTCGAGCTCGGGGGATGATTTCGCGAAGACGCCCGCCACGGCCGCGCCCGTCGCGAGGATGCCTTGCCGATTGAAGGCATATTGGAGCCCGGTCTTGAACTGCAGCATGGGGCTGTGCCACACCGCATTGAGACTGTAGGGCAGCGTGACCTCGTAGACGGTCCGCACCTGATAGTGGTCCTGCAGGTTCTCGCCGACGCCCTTGAGCTCGTGGCGAACCTCGACGCCCGCCTTCTTCAGCACCTCGCCCTGGCCGATCCCTGAAAGTTCGAGGATTTGCGGGCTGCCGATGGCGCCTGCCGCCAGCAGCACCTCGCGGCGCGCCTTGATGAAGCGCTTCTCGCCACCGACCGAGTAGCGCACGCCCGAGGCGCGCTTGTCGTCGAGCGCAATGGCCTCGACCTCGGCGTGCGTGATGACGCGCAGATTGGGGCGCCCGGCAGCATCCTTGAGATAGGTGACCGCCGTCGAGCCGCGCCTGCCATTGCGGATGGTGGCCTGGTAGTAGCCGGCACCCTCCTGCGAGGCGCCATTGAAGTCGTCCGTCGGGGGGATGCCCGCCTCGATACAGGCCGCGACGAACGCGGAGCACAGCGGATTGTCGACGAGCACGTCCGTGACGGAGAGCGGGCCGCTCGAGCCGTGGAGCTCGCTTTCGCCGCGCTCCTGGCCCTCTGCCTTCTTGAAGTACGGCAGCACGTCCGCGAAGGACCAGCCGACATTGCCGAGCTGGCGCCACACGTCGTAGTCGCGCGCCTGACCGCGTACGTAGAGCAGCCCGTTGATCGCGCTCGAGCCGCCGAGGACGCGTCCGCGCGGCCAGGGGACGTAGCGGCCGCCGAGATGAGGCTCGGGGCCTGCCGCGTACTGCCAGGTGATGTCGGGATTGTACATCGTGCGGAAATAGCCGCCGGGAATGTGGATCCAGGGGTTGGTGTCTTTGCCGCCGGCCTCCAGCAGCGCGACCGTCACGCCCGCCTGCTCGCTCAGCCTGTTGGCGAGCACGCAGCCCGCCGATCCGGCTCCCACGATGACGTAGTCGTAGCTGCCTTCATCCTTCCCAACTGGCATTTTGCCTCCCGGTCGTCGTGTGTCGTCCGCGCCTGCTTGCTGCTGGCCACATGTTGCCGGGAATGTACACCGAATGCCGGAAAGATCGACTCTTCAGGATCGGTGACGGACTAGGGGAAGGGCAGATCGGCCCGTCCCTAGCATGGGGTGATGAACCGCAGCTTGGGCCAGCGCTCACGCCACTTCTTGGTAGTCTGGCGCGCGCAATATTCTTCGCGCCTGGCTGCGAACGCCGGCGTAGGGCGAACGATCAGCCCGAGCAGATCCTGCAGACCGTGCGGGGCGAGGATCTCCACGCGCCCATCCTCAAGGCGCGCCGCGATGGCCGTGGCGGTCTCGGGCCAGCATCGGAGGGCATCAGCCGTATTCCCGTAGGGAGGGTCACCGTTCGTGCTCCACATGCGGGCTTGGTTATGCACCTCCCAGGCGGCGTCCGGCATGTCCGCAAACAGCCGCCTCTGCAACTCGAGGTCCCGCGCAGGGCTCACGTCACTCGGATCGTGGAAGACGACATCGACATCGCTGCCTGGGGTGGGCCTCGCGGGGAAGCCGTGCAACTGATCCCAGATGGCATTGCGGATCGTTCCCGCGCCGATCCAGCAATCTTTGATCTCGAGCGCGGCGACCGCCGTCAGCAGGCGCATGATACCGGCCTGCTGCCCGAGGAACGATACGATCTCGTCCTTGCTTTGCATTCCAGCCAATCGACAAGTGCCATCGCGGCGTCGCGCGCTGCTTTCCTATCGCGCACGCATGACTTCGGGAAAGGGTCCGTAGGAAAGCTTGCCGCACGTGTAGGCGTGCTTCGCCGCGGCCGCCACCAGGCCGCCCGAAGTCAACGGATTGAACCCGATGACTTCATCGATGTGCCCATCCGCGAACGTATAGCCGATGTTGTGCTCCTCCTGGCCGAACGTTCCGTTCGACCGCCATTTCACACAGGCGATAGGCCTCGGCGTACCCAGACCCATCGGCCCGACCCAAAGTCCCGGCGGGGAGATCTCGGCATGGACAATGCTGCTGGGAGCTGCCTTTGCGCGGACGTTGCGCGCTATGATCGCTCGATAATTCGCGGGCACGGCCGTCGAGGCAGGGATGGCAGCGGTCTCCGTGCCCCCGGCATC
>Ga0066256_1002258_pt1 | contig 22119 bp, 23 predicted proteins | sample ThiBio_1000_biof_FD_87107 | JGI IMG/M metagenome (GOLD analysis project Ga0066256, IMG submission 87107) | Wastewater bioreactor microbial communities from Cape Town, South Africa - Thiocy_expt_1000_biof (version 2) | ecosystem: Engineered > Bioreactor > Thiocyanate-remediating >... | reverse complement strand
GCCCCCCCCCACCGCCGGCCCGGGAAATCGCGCGCAAGATGGGGAGGGGGAGAAAACCCCCCCAGGCGGGGGGGGTGTATCCGACGGGAGCGACCCCGGAGCCGGCCCCCCGCCGCATCCCCTCGAAGAAGGCGAATTGCGCCAGCCCGCCGATGATGCCGGTGGCGGCAAGCAGGATCGTTTCCTGGAGATCGGGCGTCTTCCAGTGCCAGAAGAGCATGATTCCGGTCATGACAAGGAAAAACAGGTTGGACATCGTCATCTGCACGATGCTCTTTTCCGCCATCGCCGTCTTGCGCAGGAGGATGGTGGCGCTCGCCCAGAGCACGGCGGCCTGCAGCGTCAGGTAGACCGGCAGCGACAGCGTCAGTCCCGTCGGGTTGCTGGCGATGACCACGCCGGTGAAGCCGACGGCGACGGCCAGCCAGCGTGGCCAGAACACCGTTTCCTTGAGAAAGATCATTGCCAGCACGGTGGCGACCACCGGTGCCGCAAAATAAAGCGTCGTCAGTTCGGCCAGCTGCAGGTGGCGGGCCGCGGTGTAATAGGACAGCCAGGCGGTGAGAAGCAGGATGCTGCGGATCGCCATCGGCCTGATGATCGGCGAATGGACGATGTTGTCGACCAGTTCCAGGCGCCCGACGAAAAAACAGCCGAGCAGGATGGTGACCGTGCGGAAGAACAGGATCTGCCAGACCGACATGGTTTCGACCAGCAGCTTGATGGTGACGTCGTGGCCGGTAAACAGGAAGTAGGCGAGGCTGGTCAGCAGAATGCCGAGACCGATCGAGCTTTTCACGGATGCACCATACGGTAGGCACCCCGGAAATCGGGATGCCGGAAGGGGAATGAAGTCGAAAATCGGCGGCACCTTGGTCAATGGCGGTGTCGCTGTCAATTGTCAGAACCTGCCCTTGCAGGTGAGATTTGACAGTTGTCCTGAGCGATTCTACTGGCGATAAACCGGCCCGAATCAGACTGGCCTAACAGTGGGAAACAAAACGTGACGGTGGCATTTCGGTTGGTTCTTGCAAATTCAATCGATTTAAATAAAGTCCGGCAACGTTATAGGAAGTGAGATCATGGATAATTTGACGACGTCGTCCACGACCGAACGGGCCGGCGGCTTATTTCCGAAAAGCCGTATCGCCGTTTCCCTGCTGTTCCTGATCAATGGATTCATGGTCGGATCCTGGGCGCCGAAGATTCCTGAATTCGCCAGGCGGCTGGAACTGAGCGAGGGCCAACTCGGATTGATGATCCTGATGTTCGGCATCGGCTCGCTGGTGATGATGCCGATCGGTGGGGCTCAGATCGCCCGCCACGGCTCGGCTTCGGTGGTCAAGGTGCTGGCGATCATGCTGGTGCCGGCGCTGCTGTTTGTGACGCTGGCCGGCAATGCCTGGTTCGGCGTCTTCGCCATGGTTTATTTCGGCGGCTTTGCCGGCGCAATGGACGTCGCCATGAATGCAAACGCCGTCGAGGTCGAAAAATCGATGCGCCGCTCGATCATGTCGTCCTGCCATGCCTTCTGGAGTCTCGGTGGCCTGCTCGGTGCGGGAGCCGGCGGTTTTCTCATTTCCCACTTCGGCACGATGACGCATGCGGTCATCCTGACGATTGCGGCAGCGGTCATGCTGGCCGGCGCTTGGCCGATGATTTTTGTCGACGCCCCGCATCCGAGCGAAGGAAGCGCAAGGCCAGGCTGCCGATGACACCGCTGCCCTGGCTGATCGGCATCGTCGCGCTGTTTTCCATGGTACCGGAAGGCGCGATCCTCGATTGGGGCGCGCTCTATCTGCGCCAGGAGCTCGGCGCCTCTGTGACGCTGTCCGGTTTTGCCTTCGCGGCCTTCTCGCTGACCATGGCGGTGATGCGTTTTGCCGGCGACCTCGTCCGCGACCGCCTCGGTGCGGTGCTGACGTTGCGCATCAGCACGACCATGGCGATCGTCGGCATGCTGATTTCCGGGCTCGCCCCGGATGCCATGCTGGTCATCGTCGGTTTTGCCATCGCCGGTATCGGCATTTCCAACATGGTGCCGATCGCCTTTTCGGCGGCCGGCAACATGCCGGGGCTGGCGCCAGGCGTCGGCATTTCGGTAGCGACCTTCCTCGGTTATTCCGGCATGCTGTTTGCGCCGTCGCTGATCGGCTTTATTGCCGAACATACCGGCTTCGCGATCATCTTCGCCACACTTCCGGTGCTTTTTATCGTCGTATTGGTGTTGTCGCATCTCGCCCGCCATGCCGATACCATCCAATGAGGCAGATCCGCAAAAAGTGATGCTCATTGGCGGTTGACAAGGACCATGGCATCATCCACCTGAAAGACTACGAATTCTGCGGGTTTTTTCTCGATGTTGTCTGCCAGTGATTATGATCCGAAACCGCGCCGGGCCTCGGTCGCCGTCGATGTCGGCGGGGTGATCGTCGGCGGCGGCGCCCCCGTCGTCGTCCAGTCGATGACCAATACCGATACGGCCGATATCGACGCCACCGTGGCGCAGGTCGCGGCGCTGTTCCGGGCCGGCTCGGAGATCGTCCGCATCACCGTCGACCGCGACGAAAGTGCCGCGGCGGTGCCGCGGATACGCGAGCGGCTGCTGCGGCTCGGCATGGATGTGCCGCTGGTCGGCGATTTCCACTATATCGGCCACAAGCTGCTCGCCGATCATCCGGGCTGCGCCGAGGCTTTGGCGAAATACCGCATCAATCCCGGCAATGTCGGTTTCAAGGACAAGAAGGACAAGCAGTTCGCCGATATCGTCGAGATGGCGATCCGCTACGACAAGCCGGTGCGCATCGGCGTCAACTGGGGTTCGCTCGACCAGGACCTGCTGACCAGCCTGATGGACCGGAACCAGGCGGAAGGCTTTCCGCTGTCGGCCCGGCAGGTGACGCGCGAGGCGATCGTCCAGTCGGCGATCCTGTCGGCGCACATGGCCGAGGAGATCGGACTGGCGCGCAACCGCATCATCCTCTCCGCCAAGGTCAGCCAGGTTCAGGACCTGATCGCCGTCTATTCGATGATTTCGGAACGCTCCGACCATGCGCTGCATCTCGGCCTCACCGAAGCCGGCATGGGCTCGAAGGGCATCGTTGCCTCGTCCGCCGCCATGGGTTACGTGCTGCAGCAGGGCATCGGCGACACGATCCGCGTGTCGCTGACGCCGGAGCCGAACGGTGACCGCACCCGCGAGGTGCAGGTGGCGCAGGAACTGCTGCAGGTCATGGGCTTCCGCCAGTTCATCCCCGTCGTCGCCGCCTGTCCGGGCTGCGGGCGCACCACCTCCACGGTCTTCCAGGAGCTCGCCCAGAAGATCCAGGACGATATCCGCAAGAACATGCCGGTCTGGCGGGAGAAATATCCGGGCGTCGAGGGGCTGAAGGTCGCGGTCATGGGCTGCATCGTCAACGGGCCCGGCGAAAGCAAACATGCCGATATCGGCATCTCGCTGCCCGGCACCGGCGAACTGCCGATCGCCCCCGTCTATGTCGACGGCAAGAAGGCGATGACGCTGCGCGGTACCGACATTGCCGGCGAGTTCGAGGCGCTGGTCAACGACTATATCGAGAAGCGCTACGGCACAGGGCAGGCGGCGGCCGAATAGCTACAGGCGTGTCGTCAGCAGCTTGAAGCCGGCAAAGGCGAAGAAGGCGGCCATCACGCCCTCGATGCCGCGGCGCGCCTTCAGGTAGGCGCGATGGACCGGGCCGAGCGAGAAGACCAGCGCGAAGCCGAGGAAGACGCAGATCCCGATTGCCATGCAGCCGGCGATGAACGTTGCCATGACGCCGCCCGGCGCGCCCGGCGGCATGCCGAGCGACGTGAGCATGATCCAGGCGAAGATCGCCTTGGGGTTGGTCAGGTGGATGCCGAGGCCCTTGAGATAATACCGCCGCGGCGACAGCGCCGGCATGGCGACCATGCGGGCGTGGTGGCTTTCGTCGCTCCGGCACGCGGAACGCCAGGCATTCCATGCCAGCCACAGCAGATAGCAGCCGCCGACGAGCTTCAGCACGACAATCGCCTCGCCATAGGTGCGGATGAGGGCCGAAAGTCCCGACGCAGTCAGGATCGCCCAGATATAGGAGCCCGTCAGCACGCCGAAGGCGAGCGCGACGCCTGCCTGCCGGCCGCGACTGACCGAGGTCGCGATGATGGCGAGGATCGCCGGACCCGGCGAGGCCGTGGCGATGAGATAGGCCGTCCAGGCGACGGCGAGCTGGGGCAGGTAGGGCGTGAGATCGGTCATGGGGCCACCGGTGAGCGTCGGTGGACGATAGCCGAAGGCTTTTTCCGCTCCAAGCGGGAGAATTGCACCACATGTCCCCCACACCTTTCCTTCTCCCCGAGGGGAGAAGGAAAGGTGTGGGGGCGCTACTGCCTTTACGCCGACGACGAGGGGAGAAAAGAGGGCGCTGCCATCCCTTTCCCCCAACGGGAAGACGGTCCCGGCAGGGAGATGAGTGCGAAGCTCCGAAGCCTCAGACGATCTCTTCGAGCGCCGCCACCAGCCGGTCGCATTCCTCCGGCGTGCCGATGGTGATGCGCAGGAAATCCGAGATGCGGGGTTTTGCGAAGTGGCGCACCAGCACGGCGCGCTCGCGCAGGCTCTTGGCGAAGGCCTCGCCGCTGTGGTCCGGGTGGCGGGCGAAGACAAAGTTCGCCTGCGAGGGCAATACCTCGAAACCGTGCTGGCGCAGCGCGCCGGCGCCGCGCTCGCGCGATTCGATCACCTTGCCGCGCGTCTCGTCGAACCATGCGCGGTCGTCGATGGCCGCGGTCGCGCCGGCCTGGGCGACGCGGTCGAGCGGATAGGAGTTGAAGCTGTCCTTGACGCGCTCCAGCGCATCGATCAGCGGGCGCTGGCCAATGGCGTAGCCGACGCGCAGGCCCGCCAGCGAGCGGGACTTGGAGAGCGTGTGGACGACGAGGAGGTTGTCGTATTTCTTCGTCAGCGGGATCGCGCTCTCGCCGCCGAAATCGATATAGGCCTCGTCGATCACCACCGGCTGGTCCGGATGCGCGGCGACCAGCCTCTCGATGGCGGCGAGCGGCAGGCCGATGCCGGTCGGGGCATTCGGGTTCGGCAGGATGATCGCACCGGCGGGGCGGTCGTAGTCCGCAAGGTCGATGGTGAAATCGTCCTTCAGGGGGACTTCCTCCGACGTGATGCCGAAGAGGCGGCAATAGGTCGGGTAGAAGCTGTAGGTGATGTCGGGGTAAAGCAGCGGCTTCTCATGCTTGAGAAGCGCGACGAAGGCATGCGCCAGCACCTCGTCCGAGCCGTTGCCGACGAAGACCCCGTCGGCTTCCACGCCGTAGAAGCGGGCGATGGACTGGCGCAGCGCCAGCGCGCCCGGGTCGGGGTAGAGCTTCAGGCTGTCGGCGACGGCGCCTCTCATGGCGGCGATGGCTTTCGGCGAGGGGCCGTAGGGGTTTTCGTTGGTGGTGAGCTTGGTGAGGTTTTGGATGCGCGGCTGCTCGCCTGCGACATAGGGCTTGAGCGTGGCGACGATCGGCGACCAGAATTTGCTCATGACGTCAGTTCCTGCGATTGGCGATGAAATGGGCGGTCTCGATAAGGATACCGGCCCGATGGCTGAACGGCGCAAGAAGCGCCTCGGCCTCCGTCACGAGCTCCTTCAGGCGATGTTCCGCCCATGCCTGGCCGCGGCGGGAGACGAGCGTCGCCTTGCCGCGCTCGGCGTCCTTGCCGGTCGCCTTGCCCATGGTCTGCGCATCGGCGGTGAGGTCGAGCAGGTCGTCGGCGATCTGGAAGGCGAGGCCTACCGTCTCGCCGTAGCGGCGCAGCGTGGCGCGGTCCTCCGCCGGGGCGCCGGCGACGATGGCGCCGGCCTCGCAGGCAAAGCGCAGCAGCGCCCCGGTCTTCATCGCCTGCAGCGTGACGATGCCGTCCTCGTCGGGAGCCTCTTTCTCGGCCGCGAGGTCGAGTCCCTGGCCGCCCACCATGCCGCCGATGCCGGCGGCGCGCGATAGCGCCAGCACCAGCGCCGTCCTGGTGGCGTCGGGCAGGCGCGTCTCGGGCGCGGCGACGATGTCGAAGGCGAGCGTCAGCAGGCCGTCGCCGGCAAGGATGGCGGCGGCCTCGTCGAACGCGATGTGCACGGTCGGCTGGCCGCGGCGCAGGTCGTCGTCGTCCATCGCCGGCAGGTCGTCGTGCACGAGCGAGTAGCAGTGGATGCATTCGAGCGCTGCCCCGACGCGCAGCGCCGCCTCGCGCTCCACGTTCGGAAAGAGCGCGGCCGTCTCGATGACGAGGAAGGGACGCAGCCGCTTGCCGCCGTTGAGCACGCCGTGGCGCATGGCGGCCAGCAGCCGTTCGGGACGCGCGATCTCGTCCGTCCGGACGTCGGCCGAAAGCAGGCGGGCGAGCAGAGCTTCCACCGCCTCGGCATTGCTTTTCAGAAGGGTCTGGAATTCAAGGTGACGTTCGCTCATGGCCGCTCTTTGGCATGGGCTCCCCGCCGAAGCAACGGGAATGCCGGGACGGCGGCAAAGAATCGCGGCGCGGCGCTGGCTTTTGAAGAGCCGGAACGGTATGAAGGCGCAACGACGGAAGGATGGGCGCCGGCTCTTGGACATCGTACCGGAAACACGGACAGACATGGAGGTGGAGACCGGCGGGAGGGGCGGCTGGATGAGCCGGCTTCGCCGGAACTGGCGGCGTCTCGTTCTCGCCGTGCTGGCCTTCCTGGCGCTGCCCTATGCGCTGATCCTCGTCTATACCGCCGGGTTCGTCCACCCGGTTTCCACGCTGATGCTGCGCGATCTCGTGCTTTTGCGCGGCTACGACCGGCAATGGGTGGCGTTCGAGGATATTTCGCCCAATCTGGTGCAGGCGGTGATGATGTCCGAGGACGGGCAGTTCTGCCGCCATTCCGGCGTCGACTGGGGCGAGATGCGGGCCGTCGTCAACGAGGCGCTGGCCGGCGAGCAGACGCGTGGCGCCAGCACCATCCCCATGCAGACGGCCAAGAACCTCTTCCTGTGGAACGGCCGCTCCTTCCTGCGCAAGGCGATGGAGGTGCCGCTGGCGGTAACCGCGGATTTCGTCTGGAGCAAGCGGCGGCTGATGGAGATCTATCTCAACATCGCCGACTGGGGACCGGGCATCTACGGTATCGAGGCGGCGGCGCAGCATCATTTCAACGTGCCGGCAGCAAAGCTCTCACGCCGGCAGGCCTCGCTTCTGGCCGTCTCGCTGCCCAATCCCTACGAGCGCAATGCCGGCAAGCCGGGGCGCGGCCTGCAGCGGCTGGCGCATCTGATCGAGCGGCGTTCGAGCCGCTCCGGCGAATATATCAGATGCCTTTATGAGTGAGTTCAGACCTTTTCATTGGCGCTTTTCGCTGTGAGCACCTAGGGTCCGGCTTCCCGCACGGAGCATCCGCATGTCAGACCTCATCCTCTATGTCGGCAACAAGAACTATTCCTCCTGGTCGTTCCGGCCATGGATCGCCATGGCGGCGGCCGGCGTCCCGTTCACGGACCGGGTGATCCCCTTCGATTTTGCCGCCGGCAACCCGGAAATCCGCAAGGTCTCGCCGACCGGCCGGGTGCCGCTGCTGCAGCACGGCGACGTCAGGGTATGGGAATCGCTCGCCATCATCGAATATGTCGCCGAGCTCTTTCCCGATGCCGGCCTCTGGCCGAAGGTCCGCGCGGCACGCGCCGAGGCGCGGGCGATCTCGATGGAGATGCTCTCGGGCTTCCGGGCGCTGCGCAACGCCTGCCCGATGAACATCCGCCGCAAGCCGGGCGGGATCGACCTGCCCGGGGGCGTGACCGACGACGTCGCACGTATCGAGGCGATCTGGAAATCGGCGCTTGCGCGCTCCGGCGGACCGTTCCTGTTCGGCGGCTTCTCGGCGGCGGACGCCATGTATGCGCCTGTCGTCAACCGCCTGGAGATCTATTGCCTGACCGGGGACGACACGGTACGAGGCTACATGGAACGCATGAAAGCGCATCCGGCCTGGCAGGAATGGCAGGCGGCCGCCCTTGCCGAACCGTGGATCGTACCGGAAGACGAGGCCTGAGTGGCGGAATCGAAAAAATCCGGCCGGGGACTGGTCAAGCAGGGGTTTGCCATGTATAAGCCCGCCAAATTTCCGAGATAAAGACATGTCTTTGTCGGCCATTCGGTGGCCTCGCGGATGTGTTCGCCCGATAAGTGGAGTTAGTCAAATGGCTGTACCGAAAAGAAAAACGACCCCGTCCAAGCGCGGTATGCGCCGTTCCGCAGACGCTCTGAAGGGTTCGACCTATATCGAAGACAAGAACTCGGGCGAACTGCGCCGTCCGCACCACATCGACCTGAAGACCGGCATGTATCGCGGTCGCCAGGTCCTGACGCCGAAGGAAAGCGCATAAGCGCTTCGGCATCGGTGAAGATCAGGGGCCGGCTTGTCCGGCCCTTTTCTTTGCGGGCCTGCCTCCCGTCCGGCCCCGCGGCGTTTTCTTGCGCCGATTCTTCGGATAAGACGGCGGGAACGCCGTTTTTCGCGGTTCAAGGGAGCTTGCCCATGCTTTTGGCCATACCGCTGCTGATCATCCCCTTCGCCCTCTACAACCTCGCCATGACGGGGCTGTTCGGCGATGGAGGCGTCGCTGTGCTCGACAGCGAGGTGATGGCGGTCAACATGCTGTCCGGCACGACCTGGACCATGGCCTTCGGCGACCTGCTCATCCTGGTCGCGCTGGTGCTGCTCTTCGTGGAAATCCTGAAGGCCACGCGGCCGGGCTCGCGGGCGCTCCTCGACCACATGCTCTCGATGGTGCTGTTCGTGGTGTTCCTGGTCGAGTTCCTGCTGGTGCAGGGCGCGGCGACGCAGATCTTCTTCATCCTGATGACGATCTGCTTCATCGACGTCATCGCCGGGTTCGCCGTCTCGATCCGCACGGCAAGCCGCGACCTTTCGATCGGGCTCTAAGGTCCCCCGCGGGAGATCGCCCCGCCGACCCGCTTCGTCAGCTCAGGTTGTCGAGCTTGGTCTGGAGCGCGCGCAACTGCTCCTTCAGTTCGTCGAGATCCTTCGCCTCGGCCTTGCGGGGCTCCTTCGCGGGCGCGGCGTTCGCGAAGGGCGAGAACATCTTCATCGCTTGCTGGAACATCTCCGTATTGCGGCGCACCGTCTCCTCGACGAGCTGCATCGGCACCTGCAGGTTCTTGCCGAGCGGGGTGTCGCCGAAGGTCTTGTCGATCTGCTCGCGCATCTGGGCCTGCTGTTCGGTGAAGGCCTGCATCGAATGCTCGAGATAGCTCGGCACGACCATCTGCATCTGGTCGCCGTAATAGGAGATGAGCTGGCGCAGGAAGGAGATGGGCAGCAGCGTGTTGCCGGTCTTGGATTCCTGCTCGAAGATGATCTGCGTCAGCACCGAATGGGTGATGTCCTCGCCGGACTTGGCGTCCTGCACGGTGAAGTCCTCGCCCTTCTTCACCATGACCGCGAGATCGTCGAGTGTGACATAGGTGCTCGTGCCGGTGTTGTAGAGGCGGCGGTTCGCGTATTTCTTGATGACGATCTGACCGTCGTTCCTGGCCATTAGGGTCTCCTCATCCCCGTGTTCCTGTTTCTTTTTTGGTTCCGGGGAGTATCGGCAAAAAGCAGCGCGCTGACAATCGAATTGTGCGATGCGGCGGGTGATGCTGCGCAACATGGATTTTCATGCTGCACGCCCCGTCGATGAAATTTTAGCGGCACCGGATATCCCGTTTGACTCTCCTGCCTCGCTTTGCCAGTTTTGATTTCGGGAGAACCGCCGGGCTCGCGCCGTTCGTGCGCCGGACCCGGTTCCAAGGCCGGCCGTCAGGCCGTCAGAACTGAGGAATCATACCATGAGCACCCCGTCCATCGTCATCGCCAGCGCCGCCCGCACCGCGGTCGGCTCCTTCAACGGAGCCTTCGCCAACACGCCCGCCCACGAACTCGGGGCGGCGGTCATCTCGGCGGCTCTGGAGCGCGCGGGTGTTGCGGCGGGCGAGGTGAACGAGGTGATCCTCGGCCAGGTGCTGCCGGCCGGCGAGGGCCAGAACCCGGCCCGCCAGGCCGCCATGAAGGCCGGCCTGCCGCAGGAAGCCACCGCCTGGGGCATGAACCAGCTCTGCGGTTCGGGTCTGCGCGCCGTCGCGCTCGGCATGCAGCAGATCGCCACGGGCGATGCTGGCATCATCGTTGCCGGCGGCATGGAATCCATGTCGATGGCGCCGCATTGCGCGCATCTGCGCGGCGGCGTGAAGATGGGCGATTTCAAGATGATCGACACGATGATCAAGGACGGCCTGACCGACGCCTTCTACGGCTACCACATGGGCAACACCGCCGAGAACGTCGCCCGCCAGTGGCAGTTGACCCGCGACGAGCAGGACCGCTTCGCCGTCGCCTCGCAGAACAAGGCCGAGGCCGCCCAGAAGGCCGGCCGCTTCAAGGACGAGATCGTCCCGGTCACGATCAAGACCCGCAAGGGCGACGTGGTCGTCGATGCCGACGAATACATCCGCCACGGCGCCACGCTGGAGGCGATGCAGAAGCTCAGGCCCGCCTTCGACAAGGAAGGCACGGTGACCGCCGCCAACGCGTCCGGCATCAATGACGGCGCCGCCGCCGTGGTGCTGATGACGGAGGCGGAAGCCGCCAAGCGCGGCATCGCCCCGCTCGCCCGCATCGTCTCCTGGGCCACCGCCGGCGTCGACCCGCAGGTCATGGGCACGGGCCCGATCCCGTCCTCGCGCAAGGCGCTCAAGAAGGCCGGCTGGAAGGTCGAGGACCTCGACCTCGTCGAGGCCAACGAGGCCTTCGCCGCGCAGGCCTGCGCGGTCAACAAGGACATGGGCTGGAACCCCGAGATCGTCAACGTCAACGGCGGCGCCATCGCCATCGGCCATCCGATCGGCGCCTCGGGCGCGCGCGTCTTCAACACGCTGCTGTTCGAGATGAAGCGCCGCGGCGCCAAGAAGGGTCTGGCCACGCTGTGCATCGGCGGCGGCATGGGCGTCGCCATGTGCGTCGAGGCGATGAACTAGGGCAATATGGGAATAGGGCAGTAGGGCAATAGGTCGATAAATAAGCAGACATACTGCCCTATTGCCCTACTGCCCTATTGCCCCCGAAATGGGAGGAGATTTCACATGACCAGAACGGCACTCGTCACCGGCGGCACCCGCGGCATCGGCGCCGCCATATCGGTGGCGCTGAGGGACGCTGGGTACAAGGTCGCGGCCAACTACGCCGGCAACGACGAGGCGGCGCAGAAGTTCAAGGCCGAGACCGGCGTCGCCGTCTACAAATGGTCGGTCGCCGACTACGACGCCTGCGTCGAAGGCATCAGGAAGGTCGAGGCCGACCTCGGCCCGATCGGCGTGCTGGTCAACAATGCCGGCATCACCCGCGACGCCATGTTCCACCGCATGACGCGCGAACAGTGGCGCGAGGTGATCGACACCAACCTCTCCGGCCTGTTCAACATGACGCATCCGGTCTGGTCGGGCATGCGCGACCGCAAGTTCGGCCGCATCGTCAACATCTCATCGATCAACGGCCAGAAGGGCCAGGCCGGCCAGGCCAACTATTCGGCCGCCAAGGCCGGCGACCTCGGCTTCACCAAGGCGCTCGCCCAGGAAGGGGCGCGAGCCGGCATCACCGTCAACGCCATCTGCCCGGGCTACATCGCCACCGACATGGTGATGGCCGTCGCCGAGGACGTGCGCGCCAAGATCGTCGCGCAGATCCCCGTCGGCCGGCTCGGCGAGGCGGCAGAGATCGCGCGCTGCGTCGTCTTCCTCGCCTCCGACGAGGCCGGTTTTATTACCGGCTCGACGCTGACGGCCAATGGCGGCCAGTACCTCGCCTGATCCGTTCGCACCCGGCCGGCGATAGCCGCCGGCTCAACGGAAAAGGCCCGGAACGCCGTGACGGCGCTCCGGGCCTTTTTCTTTTTCAGCCTCGACGGCGACAGGCGCCGACCGATGGCGGCCAATCTGGCTTACATGGCGCCGATCCAGCCGCAAAGCTCGGTCATCGTGGCGGGATTCGCATTCGCGGTTGCCGAGCTCTCGCCGGATTTCGTCGCGGCGGCCTGCGCCGTGGCCGAGCAGTCCTTCTTCACCTGAGCCTGCTGGTCGGCGTTGAGCTTCGCCCAGTTGGTCTTCACCTCGTCCTGGGTGCGCAGCGTGTGCTGGTCGGCATAGAGCGCCGAGGCGATGTCGCCCTTCCACGCCTCCGGATATGCCGGCGACTCACCGCCCTGCGTGCTGGTCTGGGCAAGCGCGGCGGTGGCCATGCCGAGCGTGATGACGGTGGCGGCGATGATCTTGCGGGTCATTTCGATACCTCGTGTCTGGCGTCCTGGGGTCCTGCCTCGGGGCAGGTCGAAAGCCCAACCGCACCTGGCGCGGAATGTTCCCCCTCGCTGCATGTTTTTGCCGCCGCGCCGCGCGGCCTTCCCGGTCGCGAAACAGTGATGGAACTTTCCGTCCCTTCGTGTGTTCGTGACTTGCCGGGCATTGCCGCTCGAGCGCGCCGGCCGGCCCCGAAACCGGGCTCGCCGGCCGGAATAAGGGACAACAGATGCGACCCGACGAACGCAATCCCGGCGTGCCCAAGCATGGCGTGCCCAAGCCCGGCGGCGTGGAGATCGTGCGGCGTTCCCGCGCCGTGCAGGTCATGCTGTCCATACCCGCCGCGCGGCCGGTCGACCGCCGCGAGGTGATCGGCAAGGCCCGCAACATGCTCGCCCGCGAGCAGGCGCGGCTGGCCCGCGAGAGCGCCGTGGCGGCGGCGAGCCAGGCCTCCCCGCGCAAGGCCCAGCCTGCTCCCGGCTGCGGCGCGTGGTGGGCGTTCTGAACGGCCGTTCCGGCTGGGCGCGGGGCCTTTGTCCCCGCGCTACGCTTGACCTACACTTCCGCCGAGTTCGCGGCGGCTGATTCTCGCCGACGCCGAAGACGCGGAAGCTGCGCATGACCCACCTGCCGCGCGCGCCGGGCGCGCCCGATGCCGGCCCGGCCCCCCTCTCCGCCGGCGCCTGGCAGCGGATCGCGCGGCGCGTCTGGACAGAGATAGGCCGCGACCGCGTCCTCCTCGTCGCCGCAGGCACCACCTTCTATCTCCTGCTCGCCCTTTTCCCCACCATCAGCGCCTTCGTCTCGCTCTACGGCCTGGTCGCCGACCCCGCCGCGATCGCCGACGACATAGAGGGCCTGTCGGCCGTCGTGCCGCAGGTCGGCCTCGACCTGATCCGCGAGCGGCTGGAGATCCTGCTCGCGCAGGACCAGCAGGCGCTCGGCCTGCGTTTCCTGCTCGCCTCCGCGGTCGCGCTGTGGAGCGCCAACAGCGGCGTCAAGGCGCTGTTCGAGGCGATGAACGTCGCCTTCGGCGAACAGGAGAAACGCTCCTTCGTCGGGCTCAACCTGCTCGCCTTCGGCTTCACGCTCGCCGCCATGCTGGCCGCCGCGGTCTTGGTCGCGGCCGTCGCGGTCGTGCCGCTCGCCTTCCACCTGCTGCGGCTCGACGCGCATTCGCAGCTTCTCGTGACGCTGCTGCGCTGGCCGGTCCTGCTGGCGCTGCTCGCCTGCGGCATCTCGCTGCTCTATCGCTACGGCCCCTCCCGCGAGCGGGCGCGCTGGCGCTGGGTGAGCTTCGGCGGCGTCTTCGCGACGGTCGCCTGGCTCGCCGTGTCGATCGGCTTCTCGGTCTACCTGACGCGCTTCGCCCACTACGAGGCGACCTACGGCTCGCTCGGCGCCGTCATCGGCTTCATGGTCTGGACCTGGCTGTCGGTGGTCACCCTGATTGTCGGCGCCGAGATCGACGCCGAGGTCGAGCGGGACGCCGCGCAAGCCATGCTGGAGCCGGTACCCGCAGCCTGAGTCCTAGCGCATCGCCGCGACGCGGCCGCCGCCGTTCGACGGCAGCGGCGCCACGGCCGGTCGCTCCAGCTCGGCGAGGAAGGAGCGCATCCACGCCTGCGCGTCCTGACGCGAGATCGAGGCGAGCAGCGCCCGGTGGCGCTCCTGCCGCTCGGCCAGCGGCATCTCCAGCGCCTGCGCGAGGCTGCGCGCCATCTCGTCGGTGTCGTAGGGGTTGACGATCAGCGCCTCGCGCATCTCCTCGGCCGCGCCGGCGAACTGCGACAGCACCAGCACGCCGGGGTCTTCGGGATCCTGCGCGGCGACATATTCCTTGGCGACGAGGTTCATGCCGTCGCGCAGCGGCGTGACGAAGCCGACCTGGCTGGCGCGGAACAGCGCGGCAAGCGTCTCGCGCGGCACGCTGCGGTGGATGTAGCGGATCGGCGTCCAGTTGAAGTCGGCCAGCCGGCCGTTGATCGAGCCGGTCAGGTGCTCCAGCTCCTCGCGGATCTGCGCATAGGCGGTGACGTCCTCGCGCGTCGGCGGCGCGATCTGCAGGAAGCTCACCTTGCCTTCCAGCTCCGGCTTCAGCGCCAGGAGCCGCGCGAACGCCTTCATCCGCTCCGGCAGGCCCTTGGAATAGTCGAGCCGGTCGACGCCGATGATCTGCCGGCGGCCGAGGATATGGCGCCGCATCGTGTCGATGCGCACGTCCTCCTGCGGGGTTTCGGCCATCTTGCGGAACGCCTCGACGTCGATGCCGATCGGGAAGCGGTCGGCCCGCACGCTGCGGCCGTCGACCACGAAGCTGCCGTCCGGCGCTGGCGCCGCGTCGGTGTGCTGCTCGACATAGCGGCGGAAATTGTTGGCGTCGGTCTGCGTCTGGAAGCCGATCAGGTCGTATTGCAGCAGCGCGTCGACCAGCTCGGCATGGTTGGGCGAGGCCGCCAGCAGCTCCGGCGGCGGGAACGGGATGTGCAGGAAGAAGCCGATCCGCTGGCGGCAGCCATGCTTGCGCAACTGCGCGGCGAGCGGGATCAGATGGTAGTCGTGCGCCCAGATGACGTCTCCCGGCTCGAGGAAGCGCGACAGCACCTTCGCGAACAGCCGGTTCACCCGCAGATAGCCCTTGAAATAGGCCGGGCGGTAGTCGACGAGGTCGAGCCGGTAGTGGAACAGCGGCCACAGCACGCTGTTGGCATAGCCGACATAGTAGTCTGAGAAGTCGCGCTGGGTGACCGGCAGCGACACCGTCTCGACCTTGCCGAGCTGCTCGACCACCGGCTCTTCGGTCGGCTTGTCGACCGTCTCGCCGCTCCAGCCGAACCAGACGCCGCCGCGCTCCTTGAGCGCGTCGGCGAGCCCGACCGCGAGCCCGCCCGACTGCTGCGACTGGCGCAGGTCCGCCACCCGGTTCGAGACGATGACGAGCCGGCTCATCGCGCGCGGCCCTCGCGCGCCGTGCGTCCTCTGGATCGGATTGTCGTGACGTTGCTGGTCATTGGGTCCCTTCTGCATCGTCCAGGCCGGCCATCGCGGCCAGCCAGTCGTGGAATGCGTCGATGCCGGCGAAGCGGAAGGCGGCCGCCGTCTCGCCGTCGCCGATCTTGATCGCCATGCCGCCGCGCCGCACGACTTCGGCGAAGCCGTCCTCGTCGGTGACGTCGTCGCCGGCGAACAGCGGTTTGCGCCCGGCGAAGGGCGGCTCGGCCATGAAGCCGGCGATGGCGTCCGCCTTGCTGCGGCGGGCGAATTTCAGCTCGACCACCTTGCGGCCGCGCAGGAGCTCGATGCGCCCGTCCTCGTCGGCGAGCCGCCGGGCGAGCTCCATGCAGGTTCCGGCGAGCTCCGGCCGCTTGCGGTAGTGCAGCGCGACGGAGCCCGGCTTGACCTCGCGCAGCAGGCCCGGATTGCGCGCCACCAGCGCCGCGACCCGCGACCCGACCCGCTCGGCCAGCGCCGCGTCCCCCGCGCGGCGCGGCCGGCGGCCGGCGGCGTCGGCCCGCTCCGGCCCGTGCACGCCCCCCGCCGGCAGCCGCGGCGGCGCAAGCAGCGCGCCGTCCGGCGCTATGTCGCGGCCCGAGACGAGGGCGAGCGCCCCGTTTGCGGCCGCGGCGAGCCGGCCCAGCGCCTCGGTGACGCGCGGCTTCACCCGCACGGCGCCGGGCTCGTGGGCGATGCCGGCGAGCGTTCCGTCGAAATCGAGGAAGAAGGCCGTGGCGGCGGGATCGACGTCGCGCGGGGGCTCCCGCGACGCCGTCGCGGGCAGGCGCGCGCTCGATTGTTCCGTGGTCACCATGGCTCGGTCGGAAACGCACCCCCCGCCGATCGGTTCCCCTCGCCGGGCGGCCGCATGCCCTCGCCGCGGGAACGGAACCGGGCGCGCGGGGCCGCCGTTGTGGGGTCAGACGAGATGGAGGTCTCCGACATGGCACGCTTCGAGAGCCGCGTGACGCGCCACAGCGATACGCCCACGCCCCGCTACCGCGTCGATTTCATCGGCGACACCGGCGAGAGCGTCTCGGTCGAGTGCGACGCCCCGGGCGTCGAGGGCCCGGCCGCGCGCGACGAGGTGGTGGAGGCCGCCCGCCGGCTGGCCCGCGCCGTCGTCGATGACGCCCCGGCCACAGCGCCCGCCGACGGCGACTGGGCGCATTCGGCCGGGCCGGAGGAGGAGCCGATCTTTCCCGCATGGACGGACGACGACCCCGTGAATCGATGAGTGCGGCAAGGGCCAGGCCGGCAGGGGCAGGCGGCGATTCGCCCGCGACCCGGCGCCAGCTCCTGAAGGACACCGGCCGCGCGGCCGGCGGCGCGCTGCTGTTCTCGCTGCCGATGATGATGACGCAGGAGATGTGGCAGCTCGGCTACACGATGCCGGACGTCCGCCTGCTCGTCCTCGTCGCGCTGATCCTGCCGCTGCTGATGGAGCTGTCGCGGCAGCTCGGCCTGCAGCATTCCTCCGACTGGCGGCAGAACCTGCTGGAGGCGCTCTATGCCTGCGCCGTCGGTGCCGCCGTCAGCGCTGCGATCCTCGTCTGCTTCGGCGTGCTCGACGCCACGATGTCGCTGCGGGAGATCGTCGGCAAGGTTGCGCTGCAGGCCGTGCCGGCGGCGATCGGCGCGCTCCTGGCGCGCAGCCAGATGGGCTCGTCGGCCGGGGACAGGATCGGCGACCGCAAGGAGACCTATGCCGGCGAGCTGTTCCTCATGGCGGTCGGCGCGCTCTTCCTCGGCTTCAACATCGCGCCGACGGAGGAAACGATCCTCATCTCCTTCCGCATGTCGCCCTGGCACGGCGTGGCGACGGTGCTGCTGTCGCTCGCCATCATGCATGGCTTCGTCTTCGCCGTCGGCTTCAAGGGCGGCTCCGAGCTCGAGCCCGACACGCCGTGGTGGGCCGCCTTCGTCCGCTTCACTCTGCCGGGCTATGCGGTCGCGCTTACGATCAGCCTCGCCGTGCTGTGGATGTTCGGCCGCACTTACGACACCTCGCTGATGGAGATCGTCATGGCGACCATCGTTCTGGCCCTTCCGTCTTCCGTCGGCGCCGCCGCGGCGCGGTTGATCCTGTAGGAGGCATGATGGCGACGAAGCGGGCGCCGGCGAGAAAGGCCGCGCAGGGCGGGAAGAAGCAGGGCGACGCGAACGCCGTCTCCGGCGGCCGCCATCCGGTCGAATGGGCGGTCGGCGCGCTCTCGGGCGTGCTGGTCCTGGTCCTCCTCGCCTATCTCGCATGGTCCGCCTTCGCGGCCGGCGACGCCCCGCCCCGCTTCCGCACCACGGTCGAGCGCGTCGCAGCCGTCGACGACGGCTTCCACGCGCTGGTCGCGGTCGCCAACACCGGCGACGGGACCGCCGCCGACGTCGCGGTCGCCGGCATGCTGTCGGCCGGTGGCGACGAGGAGACGGGCGGGTTCCGCATCGACTACCTGCCCGCCGGCTCGACGCGGCGCGGCACGCTGGTCTTCAAGCGCGACCCCCGGCAGGGCGAGCTGCGGATCGCGATCACCGGCTATTCGGAGCCCTGAGCGGCGCCCGGCTCAGCCGAAGACGGAATGCTTGCCGAAGGAATCGACCGGGTGGCTCTCGGCCCGCTCGACCGAGGAGCGCGCCGACGTCTCGCCCAGCTCCTCCAGCAGCTTCAGCCGCGCCCGGTTGAGCCGGCTCTTGATCGTGCCGATCGCGCAGCCGCAGATCTCCGCCGCGTCCTCGTAGCTGGTGCCCAGCACGCCGATCAGCATCAGCACCTCGCGCTGCTGGGTCGGCAGGCGCTGGATCGCCTCGGCGATCTCACGCCCGCGGGCGGACCATTCCTGCGTGGGGTCGGCCGCCGGCCGCGCCGAGGCGCATTCGGCCGCGCCCGGCGCCTCGCGCGCCGCCACCTTGATCTTCGTGTAGAAGGTGTTGCGCATGATCGTGAACAGCCACGACTTCATGCTGGTGCCGGGCTCGAACTGGTGGATGCTCGCCAGCCCCTTGGTCAGCGTCTCCTGCACGAGGTCGTCGGCGTCGGTGACGTTGCGGTAGAAGGTGCGGGCGAAGGCGCGCAGGGCCGGGATGAGGTCGACGATCTCCTGACGCGCCGACGACGACTCACGTCGCGTGTCTCCCGGAACCGGCGGCATCGGGGGGATCTCCTCACGCTTGCATAGGTTGATGCTGCGAACCCACGCTCCTTAATGAGCGAGCCGGATCAATGGTTCCGGCCGGGCGGGCCGGTTTTCGCCCGCCCCGGCGGAGGCCCGGATTCGCTTGCGGCCGGCGCTCAGTCCGCCTGCTTCGGGATGTCGCCGCCCGTACCCGTCTGCGGGTTCGGGCTGCGGTCCGTCTCGACGTCGGCGGGCGGCGTCGCCTGTTTCACGCTGCCGGTCTGCTCCTGATCCTGGCGGCCGACGTCGCCCGACGCCCGCTCCTGCTTCTGACAGGCGGAGAGGCCAAGGCAGGCCGACACGACGAGCGGAACGAGCAGGCCCGTGCGGTATTTTCCAGCGATCGTCATGGCGGTCTCCTGCATCTGTCCGTGCGCGCCCCGCGCATCCCTTGCGGCAGCAACCCGCCGCTGCCCGGATTGGTTCCCGCGCGCGCCGGCAGGAACCGCGGCCGGCATCGCCGCGTTTCCCGTGCTTTCGGGGAAGCCCATGGCGCAGCGCAGTTTCTGGAAAGGCTATCTCAAGCTGTCGCTGGTCACCTGCCGCGTCGCCATGACACCGGCCACCACCGAGCGCGAGAAGGTGCGCTTCCACACGCTCAACCGCGCCACCGGCAACCGCATCGAGAGCCGCTACGTCGACGCCGTCACCGGCAAGCCGGTGAAGGACGCCGACGAGGCGCGCGGCTACCCGACCGGCGAGGACAAGTACGTCATCCTCGAGGAGGACGAGCTCGAGGCGGTGGCACTGGAATCGACCCGCACCATCGACATCGAGATGTTCGTGCCGCGCGATTCGATCGGCTGGATCTGGCTCGACAGCCCGCATTATCTCCTGCCCGACGACGAGATCGCCGAGGAGGCCTTCGCCGTCATCCGCGACGCGATGGACGAGACCGGCACGGCCGGCATCGCCCGGCTGGTGCTCTATCGCCGCGAGCGCGCGGTGATGCTGGAGCCGCGCGACCGCGGCATCGTCGTGTGGACGCTGCGCTACGGCGACGAGGTGCGCGACCCGGCCGACCATTTCGCCGGCATCGACAGGGAGAAGCCCGATGCCAAGGCGCTCGCGCTTGTCACCCGGCTGATCGACAGGCGCACGACGAAATGGGATCCGGCGATGGTCCAGGACCCGGTGCAGGACAAGCTGCTCGACATCATCGAGGCCCGCCGCAAGAAGCAGAAGCCGGCCCGTCCCGCCCGCAGGGAGGAGCCGCAGGATACCCCCGGCAACGTCGTCTCCATCCTAGATGCGCTGCGCAAGAGCGTCGAGGCCGAGAAGGGCGGCAAGCGCGGCCGGCGTTGATCGGTCCGGCCTGCGCCTCGCTCACCCCCACCCCTTACCCCTCCCCACAAGGGGGAGGGGGCGGCTAAATCGAGTCTTCCATGAGACGTTCGTTGATGCTGGGCGCAGAAATCCCAAGCTTCCCCTCCCCCTTGTGGGGAGGGGTAGGGGGTGGGGGTACTCCGGTAGGCAATGCGGCTGAAAATCCGAAATGTGATCCTATCGCTTCTTCCCCTTCCCCCCGAGCGGCACGGCGGCGGCGTGGAAGTCCGCCCAGGGGTCGCTCTTCAGCGACTGGATGCGCGCCGGGGCGTTGACCACGGTGAAATAGCCCGAGCCCACCGCCAGCGAGAGTTCGTCCCAGCCGAGCGGCATGGCCACCGTGGCGCCGGCCCGCGCCCGTGTCGAATAGGGCGCCACCCCGGTCGCGCCGCGCCCGTTGCGCAGGTAGTCGACGAGGATGCGCCCCTTACGCTGCGCCTTGCTCACCACCGAGACGAAGCGGTCCGGGCTGTCGGCGGCCATCGCCTCCGCCACCGATTTCGCGAAATCCTTGACCTCGTCCCAGCCGGCCTTCGGCTTCAGCGGCGAGACGACGTGCAGGCCCTTGCCGCCGGTCGTCTTGACGAAGGCGGCGAGCCCGGCCGCCTCGACGCGCTCGCGCACCTCGCGCGCCGCCGCGATCACCGTCTCCCAGGCCACCCCTTCGCCGGGGTCGAGGTCCATGACGATCTGGTCGGGCCGCTCGATGTCGGCGAGGCTCGACTGCCAGGGATGGATCTCCAGCGTCCCGCCCTGCACCAGCCCGATCAGCCCGTCGAGGCTGTCGATCGCAATGATCGCCTCGCCCGACTTGTCGAGCGGGTCGCGCGCCCGCAGGATCTCGGCGCTCATGCCGCGCCATTCGTGCTTCTGGAAGAAGCATTGCCCGGTCTGCCCGTCGGGGCAGCGCACCAGCGCCAGCGGCCGCGACACGACATAGGGCGCCATCAGGCGCCAGACCTGCTGGTAGTAGTCGGCCAGGCCTTCCTTGGTCACGCCGGCGTCCGGCCAGTAGACGCGGTCGGGATGCGTCAGCTTCACCTTGTAGCCCGCCGTCGCCGGCACCTCGCTTGCCTCGCGGCCCTCGCGCACGATCTCGCGCGCCGGCTTGTCCTCGCGCAGGCCGTGGAAGGAAGCATGCCTCAATATGCCGTCGGCCGTCCATGCGCGGAACTCGACCTCGGCCGCGAGCTTCGGCTCTACGAACTCGACGTTGCGCCGCGCCTCGGCCGGCAGCCGCTCGGCGAAGGGCGAGGCGTCGGCCCGCATCCTCTTCAGCCGCTTGAACAGGTCGCGCGCCACCGCGTTGCTGAAGCCGGTGCCGACGCGGCCCGCATGGCGCAGCTTGCCGTCCTCGTAATAGCCGAGCACCAGCGAGCCGATCATGTCGCGCGCCGTGGTCGAGGGCACGTAGCCGGCCACCACGAACTCCTGCCGCTCGGAGCATTTCGACTTGATCCAGTCGCGGCTGCGGCCCGAACGGTACTTGCCGCCGGCGAGCTTGGAGACCACGCCTTCGAGGCTCAGCCGGCAGGCATGGCGCAGGATCAGGTCGCCGTTCTCGTCGAAATGCTCGCTGTAGCGCAGTACGGCCGGCGCGCCGGCGACGAGCGCCTTCAGCGCCGCCTTGCGGTCGGTCAGCGCGGCGCCGGTCAGGTCCTGGCCGTCGAGATGGATGAGGTCGAAGACGTAGAAGACGAAGCGGTCGAAGCGGCCTTCGCTGAGATCCGACTGCAACGCCGAGAAGTCGGAGGCGCCGCCGGCGCTCTCCACCACCAGTCCGCCGTCGAGAACCGCCTCGCGCGCCGGTAGCGCCGCGAGCGCGGCCGGCACCGCCTTGCCGAACTTTCCCGTCCAGTCGAGCCCGCCGCGCGTCAGGAGCCGGCATTTGCCGCCTGAGACGTGCGCCTGCAGCCGGTAGCCGTCGAACTTGATCTCGTGCAGCCATTTGCCGCCGGCCGGCGGGTGGCGCGCCAGCGTCGCCAGCATAGGCTCGACGAAGTCCGGCATCTTCGCCTTCTTGGCGCCCTTGATCGCGGAGGGATCGACCGCCGCCGCATCCGCCTTGCCGTTCGCGCTCGCCGCCGCCTTGGCGCGTTTCTTCGGGATGCGGCCGGTCTTCGACGACCAGCCTGGCGCCTCGTCCTCGACGTCGGCGATCACGCGGCCCGTCTTCACCGATTCCGGCCGTTCCTCGAGAATGTCGGGGGCATTGGGCGTCCGCGCGAACTCGTCATCGCCCTTGATCAGCAGCCAGTTCTC
>Ga0066256_1002254_pt1 | contig 22179 bp, 22 predicted proteins | sample ThiBio_1000_biof_FD_87107 | JGI IMG/M metagenome (GOLD analysis project Ga0066256, IMG submission 87107) | Wastewater bioreactor microbial communities from Cape Town, South Africa - Thiocy_expt_1000_biof (version 2) | ecosystem: Engineered > Bioreactor > Thiocyanate-remediating >... | reverse complement strand
TACTCACCCCGGTGTTCCTGCACCAGGCGAACCGCCCGTTCACGCACTTCCCGGGAAAACTTATTCGATTTGTTCATGGCTCCATTCTCTCAAGAGTTGGAGCCTCCTCAAAACCCGGGGCGGTTCACATTCAAGCCGACGCCTCCATTCAAGCCGACACCTCAGGCGCGGTTTGACTCAAGTGTTGGGTGGATGAAGGGACGCACATGACTGCCGACGAAGCGCTGTCTTTCATTCGAGAGCATGGCATCGTTCTCGCTTCGGCGAAGGGACCGATTCCTCGATTGGCGGACGCAATTGCGGGTGAGTCGATCAGGGGGAGTTGGTGGGCCCATCCAAAGAGCCATCAGATCTTTGATGTCTTTCAAAGTATCAGCGACTCGCCTGACATTCTGGTTTGTCGCCTGGTCAACCGAAAGGTAACGTTCGTGCATCGGAGACTCTGGCCTGCCCTGGTTCGACTTGCGAACCACTTGCCAGCCGACCAGCTCTCGCAGATTCATGAAGAGCACACACCGTCCGGTCATCATGTGACCAGGAGCATTCCATTTCCAGCGTGGGTCCCGCACCAGGTCATCGAAGAGGCGAACGGCCTGAGCATGCAGGAGGCACGAAATGCTTTGGGTCCGTGGCTCTTGATCGTCCAGTGATATTGCCGTGCTGCCATTCGCTCAAACTGACGGCTGAGGGTTGGCTCCGCTAGAATCATTTTCCTGCGGCCGCCGCCGCTTGGCTCTGCTGACGGGAGGCCTGACAGGGGATGTTGCAGATTGCCGCTTTGCTTATCGCGCTCCTCGGCCTTGCCCACTCGGTCCTTGGCGAGCGCTACATTCTTGTCCGATTGTTCCGGCGGGATCTGCCCAAGCTGTTCGGTGGCACCCGATTCACGCGCAACACCCTGCGTTTCGCCTGGCATCTCACCACCATGTTCGCCTGGGGCATCAGCGCGATCCTGTTTCAGCTCTCAGGTGCTGCCTCGCCACAAGCGCTTGCGCAGACCGTCGGCTGGTGCCTTGTGCTCTCGGGCCTGCTTCCGCTTGCATTCACCCGAGGGCGGCATCTGGCCTGGGTGGTACTGTTCGGGGCAGGTGGGCTGTGTCTCGCATGGGCCGCCCCCTGACAATTCGTCCAAGCCGACGCCACATCGCGGCTCGGCTTGACTCAGGTGTTCGAGCGCAAGGAGAGATCATGGGGATTGCAGCATGAGTTATTTGATCATCTGCACGGTGGCATTGCTGGCTTCGGCCTTGACGTTCTTCTCCGGTTTCGGTTTGGGCACATTGTTGTTGCCGGCCTTCGCCCTGTTTTTCCCCATCGAGCAGGCCGTCGCCCTTACCGCAGTCGTTCATTTCCTCAACGGCCTGTTCAAGCTCGGGTTGACCGGGCGGCATGCCGACCGGCAGGCGGTTGTCCGATTTGGCCTGCCGGCGATAGTCATGTCATTCCTTGGCGCATGGGTTCTGGTCTGGCTCGCCGGCTTCGCTCCCGTGTTCTCCTATTCCGCATTCGGTCGGCTGGTGTCGGTGACGCCGGTCAAGTTGATCGTGGGCTTGCTCCTTCTGCTTTTCGCCTCGCTGGAACTTCTTCCGCGGTTTCGCAATTTGTCGTTTGGTGCGCAGTACATGCCATTGGGTGGCGTCCTCAGCGGGTTCTTCGGCGGCCTCTCCGGAATGCAAGGGGCGCTTCGCTCGGCGTTCCTGTCACGCGCGGGCCTGAGCAAGGAGGCGTTCATTGCTACTGGCGCGGTCATTGCCTGCCTCATCGACTTCGCCCGCCTCACCATCTACTCCACCACGCTTGCCCGGGAGAGCGCGCATTTCAATTTCGGTTTGTTGGCTGCGGCAGTACTGGCAGCCTTCGTTGGAGCGGTCCTGGGCAACAACTACCTCAAGAAGATGACCATGCCGGGCATTCAGCGCATCGTTGCTGTCATGTTGTTCATGGTTGCATTGGGTCTGATGTCGGGGTTGTTGTAGCGGACTTTGTCGTGGTTTCGACTTGTAAGGTCAACAAGCCGATTCCGCTGCGCGGACTGACAAATCATGCGGGCCGGCACCGCTTCGCGGTGCGGCTTGACTCAAGCGACAGATGTCAGAGGAGCAGAAATGAGCCAGGATGCAGCGAGGTTGCGCTTCAAGGCAAAGCTGCTTCGTCCAGCCCGGTCCGGTGGCGAGGAAGCATGGACGTTTCTGGTTTTCCCGAAATCCACAAGCGAAAAGCTCCCAAGGCGTGGCAGGACGAGCATTGAAGGCACCATCAACGGCCACCATTTCCGCGCCACCCTGGAGCCGGATGGCCAGTTGAGTCACTGGTTGAAAGTGGACGAAGCGCTGCGTGAGGCATGTGGCGCGGACGTGGGTGACACCATCACGCTGGAAGTGGTCCCCGTGGCGAAGGAGCCAGAACCGAAGCTGCCAGCAGACTTCCGCGAGGCCCTTGCCGCAGCCCCGGAGGAGGCCAGGACGGTGTGGAACGCCACCACAACCATTGCCCGTATCGACTGGGTACACTGGATCGAGTCCGCCAAACAGGCAAAGACCCGCAAGAGCCGGGTGGAGAATGCGTGTGACATGCTTGCTTCCGGCAAGCAGCGGGTTTGCTGCTTCGATCAATCCGGGTTCTACAGCAAAAGCCTCAGTGCGCCGAAGGCAGCAGAGTAGGGATGCCCGGTTCGTCGCTGCACGCTACAACAAGGCATGGGAGCCTCCGACCTGGCTGTTCAATGGGCTGCTTTTTCCGCGGTGCTAGCTGGTGGTTCCGGCTATGGCGCGGCTGGTTGGCCGCTGTCGCAGACAGCCGCCCGGAACCTGACAATCATGTGGTTGCCGCACACTCGAATAGCAGGCCCTGCATGCAACATCCCGTTTCATGACGCGACGCAAGATTCGGGCTTTGCAGCCGCCACAACTCGGCGGCTTGAATCTGGCATGGGACAAAGCATGAAAGTATTCCGCGGCTGCACGTTCAAAGCAGACCGTCCGTGGGGTTCCGCGGACATTGCCAACATGGGCGGAATCGGCCATGTCGATTCCTGCGGCATGCAGCGATTACACTTCGCGCCAGGTGGGCGGTCCCGGTCGCGTCCGACGGCGGGCGCATTGGCCAGCGGACATCCAGCTTCCCGAAAGCAGCCTCCGCCGCTTGGCGGCACGTCATGACCCAGGTGCAAACGCGCATGTCCAGAACATCCGAGTTGTCGTTCAATCGCCAGGCCCTGGCCAGCAGCCAGATCGCAGTATGCGTGTACTGCCTGAAGGAATTTCAGCCATCCAGAATAACGGAGTGGGTTGACGAGGGATCAGGTGGAGAAACAGCGTTATGCCCGTTCTGCGACATCGATGCTGTCGCCGGATTCAATGGTGAAGTCGATTCAGCCTGGGTCGCCGACGAGCATCGCAAGCAGCTCGAATACAAATGACCCCACGTCAGGCTTCCGGGGCTTCCATGACATTGAAGCTGCGCAACTTGCTTCCAGCCTTGTTCCTGCCCGTGAGCGGCTCGCTTTTTGCGGCCATTCCACCGGTCACCTTGCCCGATGGCAAGGTGGTGCAACTGTCCGGGCAGGCAGTTGCAGCCTTGCAGAGGCAGAGTGTGTCTGCCACTTCGCCCGACAAGACCGCCTCTTATGGCGGCCATGACCTTCGTGAAATCCCCAAGGCGGCCGGTGTCCCGACCGAGGCCCTCCGCGGCAAGGATTTGACGTCCACGGTGGTGGACGGGTATCAATCGGCGTTCACCCTTCCCGAGCTGGATCCCATGATCGGAAACAAGCAGGTCCTGATGATTGACCAGGACAATGGACAGCCGCTCCAGGCTGCCGACGGCTCATGGCGGCTTGTGGTCCCCACTGATCATCGCCCAACCCGGTGGGTGCGGCAGCTAGCGTCCATTGCGGTTTCGGCCCCGCGGCTGGGCGACAAGAACTTCCCGGGCATGCCATGAGCATAGACGAGCAGATCGAGCAGTACCTTGCATCCATCGCCGGATCAAAACAGGGCGACATGCGGAAACTTCACGGCGCCATCCTGGAAATGAATCCCGGTTGCAGGCTCTGGTTTCTCGATGGAACCGACGAAAGCGGCAAGGTTGTCTCCAATCCCAACATCGGTTTTGGGACACTGCGCAAGAAATACGCCGACGGAAAGACCAGGGAGTTCTACCAGGTCGGGATCAGCGTGAACACGGCCGGGTTGTCCGTCTACATCATGGGCATCGATGACAAGCATTACCTGAATCAAAAGTACGCACATGCCATCGGCAAAGCGCATGTCACGGGATACTGCATCAAGTTCAAGGCGTTGAAGGACATTGACCTGGACGTTCTCAAGACGGCGATCCAGGATGGCATCGAACAAACGCAGCCCTGAGCATTCGATCAGGCAGGCGCAAGCGGGTGCAATGGGCAGATGGGATGCCCGCGAAACCAATTGCATGTCCGGAAATGGCGAGCACGCCAGGCACAGGTGCGCCAGCATGCGCAGACCTCAGCCCCTGCAGGAGCCACCGTGCACTCGTTCCAACTTGTCGGCCTCGACCACGCTGCGTTCGAGCCACTCTTCAAGCTGTCCGATGGACAGCTTTCGCACATCGGCGCGGAGCGCCATGTCGCCACGGCGAACCCGGGCTTTCCTTGCCGCGTCAGCCTCGAAGATGCCAACGAAGGCGAGGAATTGCTGTTGCTGCCCTTTGTTCATCAACCGGGCGCCTCGCCTTACCATGCGTCGGGTCCGATCTTCGTCCGCCGTGGAGCCAGGCAGCGCACGCTTGAGGTCGGTGAACTGACCGAGTACGTGACGCGGCGCCTCATGTCGGTACGCGCATACGACGCTGCGCACCAGATCATCGACGCATCCGTCTGCGAAGGCATGATCGTGCGTGCCGAGATTGGACGGCTGTTCGACAATCATCTGGTCGCCTACATCCACCTGCACAATGCGAAGCGCGGGTGCTTTTCGTGTCGCGTCAACCGCGCCTGACGGCAAGGGGGCTTCGGCGTTTTTCATCGTTGGCAGGGTCGCCTGCGCGATGGCCAGGCGCACCAGTTGAGCCAGCATTTCCAGCGCCGATCAGCGGTTGATTTCTTCCTTCAGCGCAATGGCGTTGAAACCATTGTCGGAGAGCGCCGCCTTGGCGACTTCCAGTTCGCTGGCGCTGGCATAGGGGCCGAGGCGCACGCGATTCCAGGTCTTGCCGTTGATGGTGACCGGCGTGACCTGGGCGATGAAGCCGAGGATGGCGAGCTTGGCCTTGACCTCGTCGGCTGCTTTTGCGGAAGGATACGAACCCGCCTGCAGCAGATAGCGCGAAGTCGCCGACACCGGGGGAGTGGTCGTGCTGGCCGGCAACTGTGCCTCGGCACGCGCCTTGGCGGAAATCTCGGCGTCGGGGATGACCACTTCCATTTCCGGCAGCACCGAGTAGAAATCGTAGTTCTTGCGCGGCTTGTCCTTGGCCTCGACGATTGGCGGATCGCTTTCCCGCGGTGCAACGGCTTCGGGATTCGGCTGCGGGCCGGCGTTCTTGCGCAACATCGGCGCCCAGTCGCTGCCAAGGAAGACCAGGGCGACGGCAAGTCCGAGAAGGACGCCGACGCCAAGCCAGATCCATGCCGGCACCGCCGTACGCGAGCCGCCGCGAGTCGCTTGTTTGCGTGAACGTGTAGCCATTGCCTCAACTCCTGGAATTGGTGATTGCACGACGCTTCCGGCGTCATGCGGCAACAAGGGTGTTGGAACGTTACATGCTTTCCGGCGCGGACACGCCGAGCAGGTCGAGGCCGTTGGCGAGCACGACGCGCGCCGCGTCGGCCAGGGCGATACGCGCATCGCGCAGGACGCGATCATCGACGATGAACTGGTGTGCGTTGTAGTAGCCGTGGAACGCCGCTGCAAGTTCGCGCAGGTATTGGGCGACGAGTTGCGGATCAAGATTGGCGGCGGCCGCTTCGACGACCTCCGGGTAGCGCGACAGCTCGCTCATCAGCGCGCGTTCGTGTTCGCTGTCGAGGCGATGCAGTGCGCCAAGACCGGCGCTGGTGTCGGTGGCGAGGGCACGCTCGGCGAGCTGGCGATGCACGCTGCAGACGCGGGCGTGCGCGTACTGGATGTAGTAGACCGGATTGTCGTTGGTCTGCGCGCGGGCCAGGTCGATATCGAAGATCAGCTGCGAATCGGTCTTGCGCGCAACCAGGAAATAGCGCGTCGCATCGCGGCCTACTTCGTCGATGAGGTCGCGCAAGGTCACATAGCTGCCGGCGCGTTTGGACAGCTTCACTTCCTCGTCGCCGCGCATCACCGTGACCATCTGGTGCAGCACGTATTCGGGCCAGCCTTTGGGAATGCCGACATCGAGCGCCTGCAATCCGGCGCGCACGCGATTCACCGTCGAGTGGTGATCGGCCCCCTGTTCGTTGATGACGCGCTCGAAGCCGCGCCGCCACTTGCCTTCGTGGTAGGCGACATCGGGCACGAAGTAGGTGTAGCCACCCTCGGACTTGCGCATGACACGATCCTTGTCATCGCCGAAGTCGGTGGTTTTCAGCCACAGTGCGCCATCCTTCTCGTAGGTATGCCCGGCGGCGATCAGTTCGCGCACCGTGTGCTCGACCTGGCCTTCGCTGTAGAGGGAGGATTCAAGAAAGTAGACATCGAACTCGACACCGAATGCGCGCAGATCCAGATCCTGCTCGCGGCGCAGCCAGGCCACCGCGAAGCGGCGGATGGAATCGATGTCCTCGGCATCGCCGCTGGCACGCACATCCTGGCCATCCGCGTGCACGGTCCGGCCAGCCAGGAAATCGCGCGCGACATCCTTGATGTAATCACCGCGATAGCCGTCTGCGGGCCAGCCATCCTGCTCGGGTTCGATGCCCTTGCAGCGCGATTGCACGGACAAGGCGAGGTTGTCAATCTGCGCGCCGGCATCGTTGTAGTAGAACTCGCGCGTCACGGCCCAGCCATTGGCATCGAGTACGCGGGCGAGGCTGTCGCCGACGGCCGCGCCGCGCCCGTGGCCGACATGCAAGGGGCCGGTCGGATTCGCCGAGACAAATTCAATCTGCACCTTGCGGCCTTCGCCGCTGGCATTGCGGCCGTAGCTGCTGCCCTTGTCGAGGATGCTTGCCATTTCGGCATGCAGCGCTGCCGCGCCAAGGAAGAAATTGATGAAGCCGGGGCCGGCAATCTCGATGCGCTCGACGCGCGGATCATCGATGGCGGCAACGATCGCCGTGGCGATGTCGCGCGGCTTGCGACCGGCCTGCTTGGCCAGGGTCAAGGCGACATTGCAGGCAAAATCGCCATGTTCGCGATTGCGCGTGCGCTCGACGACAAAGCTCGGCGTCACCGCATCAGGCAGGGTCTGTTGCGCACGCAGGGTTGCGAGCGCTCCATGGATCAGCTCGCGCAAGGCGTCTTTCACGGCGGGATTCAATCGGTAGCGGGTTGGCTATTGTAGGGGGCGCGCCCGGTTTCCCAAAGCCGGCCGGGACAGACCCGGCGGCGAACCCGGGTGCCGCGAACCCTCCAGGAAAATCCTGTGCCGGCGGCTGCGTGACTGCAATGGGTCAACCACAGTGCCTTGGCGGGCGGGGCAGCCTGTGGATAACTCTGTGGGGAATGTTTCGGCACCGCGCCGCCACTCCCCACTGAAATCAAGCACTTGCCGGAATCCGGGCGTGCTGCATTCGCATAAGTCATTGTTTTGCAAAGGGCTGGATACGTCGGCACCCGGTCTTCCTGTGCCAGGCGCGTGCATCCGCGGCAGCTCCGTCGCATGTGTATAGTTTTGCGCTGCGCAAACCCCGGGAAGCGCGATCAGACAAGGCCCGCAACGGTTTCGGCATAGGCCTTGAGCACCTGGCGACCGCTTTGCGGGCGTCCGCGCATGGCAATGCGGGCGCGCAATCCAAGGCTCAGCGACTTCAGTCGCGCCGCGTTGTCATCCTTTGCCGGCCCGAATGATTGGCGGCCAAGTTCCGAGTTGAAGCGGTGCAGGTCGAAAAAGAAGCGATCCTGTCCGTCGGTGAGGAAGCCGAGCACCGGTTGCGCGCTTTCGACGCCATCGAGGTTGCGCAGGCACAGCATCTCGCGCTCGAGGCAGAGATTCTCGGCGCTGCTGGCAAAGCGGTCGAACGGTTCGGCGACGTTGGCGGTGTCGAGGTCGGCAGCGATCAAGGCGAGATCATGCGCATGCACGATGCGCGGATCGTTCCGCCAGTCCGGTCGATGCTTGTCGAGCTTCTGCGACAGCTTGGCCGCAAGCGCACCGCCGGACTGGACCAGTTCGGCGGCATTGAAGGCGGCACTGCCGGGCGGCGGCCGCGCGTCGAAGGTACTGCCGCCAATGGTCAGGTCGATCGCCAGGTAGATGTCGGCATCGGCAGAGCGCGCAAATCCGCAGTGATCGAGCAGGCGAAAGGTCTCCTCGATGCTGGCGCGTTCGTTGGCACCGACGCCGGCTTCGTACATCGGTTTTTCGCGCTGGCGCAGGTCGTGGCAGGCAGCGAACAGGCCGAGGATGCACCAGTCGCGCAGGCCGAGGGCGAATACGCCATGCGTGGCAATGAGGCGATCGATGCGCCCGCCAAGGATGTCGAGGATGTGGGTTTCGTTGTGGTAGGCGTGGAAATCCTCGCCCAGCGATCCATGCCGCAGGGCCATGCGCGCGTAGGCGATGCGGATGGCTTCGGCGCAGCGCGCCAGCAATGTCTCGGCGTCCGCGTGTGTCGACAACAAGGGGCGCAATTGCTCCAGGCGCCGGGCGAGCACATTCTCGAGCGGCTGCATGCGCGCGCCGGCAATCCGGCGCGCGGCATCGACGTCGGCGACCGCCAGTTCGACCTCATCTGCCGGAAAGGTTCTGGGGAACGCGAATATCACCTGGCCTGACCGCCCCTCGCTGGATCGTGCCCCGAGTATAGTGCGCGACCCGCCGTCAGAGACACCTTTGCCCTAGATCCAGCCGCGGCTTGCCAGCGAGGTCGGATTGCCGCTGCCGATGACGAAATGATCGAGCACGCGCACGTCGACCAGGGCCAGCGCATCGCGCAGGCGAAGGGTGATGGCGCGATCGGCGGCGCTCGGCTCGGATACGCCGGATGGGTGGTTGTGCGCGAAGATGACCGCTGCCGCATTGTGCGCAAGGCAATGCCGCACGACTTCGCGCGGGTGCACGCTGGCCCCGTCGATGGTGCCGCGGAACAGCTCCTCGAAAGCGATCACGCGATGGCGGTTGTCGAGGAACAGGCAGGCGAACACTTCATACGGATAGGCCGTGAGCCGCGCCTTGAGAAAGCGCGCACTGGCTGCCGGATCGGTCAACGCCTCGCTTTCGCGAAGTTCCGAGTCGAGATAGCGGCGGCCGATTTCAAGCGCCGCCTGCAGCCGGCACCAGGCAACCGGGCCGAGTCCCGAGCATTTCTGTTTCGCATGCAAGAGCGGTTTCAGCCCGCCAGCGCGCAGCAGCAGGTCGCGGCCGAGGTCGACGGCGCTGGCACCACGGTGGCCGGAGCCGATGAAGACGGCGAGCAGCTCGGCATCGGAGAGGGCATGACTGCCGCGCGCATGCAGCTTTTCGCGGGGACGCTCGCCGTCGGGCCAGTCACGTATGCTCATGATTGCGGATGCCGGCAGCCGGGGAATGCCGACTCTATCCATCGTTATGCGCCTTGGTCAGCAGCCTTTGCCGCGAATTTAGGTAAGCTTGATGCCCTTTGCATTGTCAGAAATGTCTTACATGAGTGATGCCCCACTCGATCGCGTCCGCGTCCTACTTGGCGTAAGCGGCGGCATTGCCGCCTACAAGGCGGCCGAGCTCGTGCGCCGCCTGCGCGACGCCGGTGCCGAAGTGCGTGTGGCGATGACTGCCAACGCCACGCACTTTGTCGGCGTGGCGACGTTCCAGGCGCTGTCGGGCAATCCCGTGCGCACCAGCCTGTGGGACGAATCCGCCGAGGCGGCAATGGGGCATATCGAACTGGCGCGCTGGGCCGACGAGGTGTTGATCGCGCCGGCTTCGGCCGACCTGCTCGCACGCATTGCCCACGGCCACGCCGACGACTTGCTGAGCACGCTCGTGCTCGCGACCACGGCTCCCGTATCCGTGGCCCCGGCGATGAACCAGCAGATGTGGGCGAACCCCGCGACGCAGGCCAATATTGCGCAATTGCGCGAACGCCAGGTTCGCGTGTTTGGCCCGGCCGTCGGCAACCAGGCCTGCGGCGAAACCGGCGCCGGTCGCCTGCCCGAGGCGCAGGAACTGGTGGCGGCCCTGGTCGCCGCGCGCGGCCCGCGCCCGCTCGATGGTCTGCGCGTGCTGGTCAGTGCCGGGCCGACTTTCGAGGATATCGATCCGGTTCGCTTCATCGGCAATCGCAGCTCCGGGAAGATGGGCTTTGCCGTGGCCGCCGCCGCCGTGCAGGCCGGTGCATCGGTGCGCCTGATCAGCGGTCCGGTCGCATTGCCGACACCGGCAGCGGTGCAGCGCATTGACGTGCGCAGCGCCCGGCAGATGCGCGATGCCGTCATCGCCGCCGCCGGCAGCCATGACATCTTCATTTCGGCAGCGGCCGTCGGTGACTATCGGCCGCGCGCCGTCGCCACCTCGAAACTGAAGAAGTCCGGCAAACCCCTGGCACTGGAGCTGGTGCAAAACCCGGACATCCTTGCCGAAGTCGCCGCCTTGCCGGAGCATCCGTTCCTGGTCGGATTTGCCGCCGAAACCGATGATCTTGAGCGCTATGCGCGGGACAAACTCGAGCGCAAGGGGCTCGACATGATCGCCGCCAACCGGGTCGGCGAGGCGCTGGGCTTCGAATGCGGCGAGAATGCGTTGTTGCTGCTTTGGCCAGGGGGGCGCGAGGAACTTGCCATGGCCGACAAGAATGTCCTCGCGAAATCGCTGATCGAACGTGTCGCTGCGCGCCATGCGGCGGTGCATGCAAAGACGTCGAAGGCATGAGCGTGCCGGTGCAGTTGAAGATCCTCGATGGCCGCCTGGGCGCGGAGTTCCCGCTGCCTGATTACGCCACGATTGCGTCGGCCGGCATGGACCTGCGCGCCATGATCGAGGCACCCATGGATCTGCAAGCTGGCGCGTCTGCGCTGATCCCCAGCGGCATGGCCATCCATATTGGTGATCCCCTGCTCTGCGCGATCGTGTTGCCGCGCTCGGGGCTCGGCCACAAGCATGGCATCGTGCTCGGCAATGGCGTCGGCTTGATTGATGCGGACTACCAGGGCCCGTTGATGATTTCATGCCTCAATCGCTCAAGCGAACGCTTCACCCTGCAGCCGGGCGAACGCATTGCGCAATTGGTCTTCATGCCGATCGTGCGGGCGAGCTTCCAGTGCGTGGAGGAATTTGCCCCGAGCGAGCGCGGCAGCGGCGGTTTTGGCAGTTCCGGGCGCAAGTGAGCCGATCGTGCGGGGCGAGGCTGCGGGGTCTGCTGCTGGCATTACACTAGCAGCCGTTTGGACATTGTGACGAACCAGAGGCAAACCGTATGGCGGCGGAAAAGCAGCCGGCGAGCACTACCGGAAAGAAGAAGCAGTCACGCCTTGCCATGGCTCTTGCCAAGGCCGGGCCGGGGCTGAAGATTCTCCTGCCGCTGGCGATCGCCACACTCCTCATGCTGCTGGGGTTCTTCCTGCTCTGGCAAAGCTCGCTGGCATGGAGCGAGAGCGGCAACTTCGAGGCCGCCGAAGCGGCGCGCAATCGCAGCGTTGCAGTCATTGCCCAACAGATTCGCGAGTTTGACGAAAAAGCCATTGGCATCGCCCAGTCGGAAACGGTGCAGACCGCGCTCGGCGCGGCCGATGCGGCCGGAACCGAGGCGGCGGCCGCGGCCATGCGCGCCGAATGGCCCGAGCTGATCGCTGCCGAGTTCTATGCGGCTGACCTGGTCGAGGTGCGCAAGGAGGACCTGCAAGCGTTTGGCTATTCGCGCGCGCAGATGCTCATGCAGGCACAAATCAGCAACAAGCCCGCACCGGTGCAGATCCGCAACGTTGAAGGCGGTGCCCAGGAGCTGGCCCTGGCGATTCCCGTCGCGCGCGATGGCAAGCCGATCGCCTATGCGTACCTGGCCCTGCCTGCGGCACTGATCATCGACTCCTTGAAACAGATCAATTCATCGGGGACACGCATCGATCTGCGCCAGGGCGATGGCCGTGGCGACACGGTGATGGCTGGCGCCGGTTCTTCGAGCGGGAGTTCGATGAGCGACCTTGGCGTGCCGATCGAGGGCTCGCAATTGCGCGTGGCCATCGCCGACCCGGAAACCCGCATCCTGCTCACCCACAACCTGTGGGTGCTGATTCCGGCGACGCTGTTGTGCCTGCTCGGCGGTTTCTTCGCCTTGTGGGTGCGTCAAGTCGGCATGCAGGGTGCGACCGACGCCTTGCGCCGCGGCAAGCGCCCTGCCGGCGACGAAATCACCTTTGCGCAGATCCTCGAAAAGGAGCCGGTCAATGCCAAGCCGGCAGCCGCGGTCGCGCCAAAGCCAGCCAGTGCCAAACCGGAAAAAGGAAAACCAGACGAGATGAAGGTCACGGTCAATCGCAGCATCTTTCGCGCCTACGATATCCGTGGCGTGCTCGGCGAATCGCTGAGCAACGACGTGGCGCGCCAGATTGGTCGGGCCATCGGCAGCGAGGCCAGGCATCGTGGCCTGCGTGAAATCGTCGTCGGCCGGGACGGTCGCCTGTCCGGCCCCGAGCTTTCCGCAGCCCTGATCGAAGGCCTGCGTGCAGCGGGGTGTGATGTCATCGATATCGGCCTGGCACCCACGCCGCTGACGTATTTCGGTGCCTATCAGCTGCAGACCGGTTCCTGCGTCTCGGTGACCGGCAGCCACAATCCGCCGAACTACAACGGATTCAAGATCGTGCTCGGCGGCGAGACGTTGTCCGAGGGGGCGATCCAGGATCTTTACGTGCGCATTGCCGAGGAAAACTTCAGCAGCGGCGCGGGCGGATTGCAGGTGATGGATCTGAGCGGCGACTATGTGGCGCGGATCTGCGATGACATCCAGGCGGAAAAGAAGCTCAAGGTGGTCGTCGATTGCGGCAATGGTGTCGCCGGCGGAATTGCCCCGAACGTGTTGGCCGGGATTGGTTGTGAAGTGCACGAGCTTTACTGCGAAGTCGATGGCACGTTCCCGAATCACCACCCGGATCCGTCGGATCTCGGCAACCTGCAAGACCTGATCATGGCGGTCAAGCAGACCGGCGCGGATATCGGCCTCGCCTTTGACGGCGATGGCGACCGCCTTGGCGTGGTCACGCAAAAGGGCGAGGTGATCTTCCCGGATCGCCTGTTGATGCTGTTCGCGATCGACGTGTTGAGCCGCAACCCGGGTGCGGCGATCATCTATGACGTCAAGTGCACCGGGCACCTGCAGCCGCTGGTGTTGCAGCACGGCGGCAGTCCGATCATGTGGCGCACCGGGCACTCCCTGATCAAGGCGAAGATGCGCGAGACCGGCGCGCAACTGGCTGGCGAGATGAGCGGGCACTTCTTTTTCGCCGAGCGCTGGTACGGCTTCGATGATGCCATCTACGCCGCCGCCCGCCTGCTCGAAATCCTTGCCTCGGATCTCGATGACCGGAGCCCGGAAGAAATCTTTGCGTCCCTGCCCAAGGGCGTATCCACGCCGGAACTGAAGATCGAGATGCGCGAGGGCGATCACTACAAGTTCATCGACGCCTTCAAGGCCAAGGCCCGTTTCGAGGGTGCGCGGCTGACCACGATCGATGGCTTGCGCGCGGACTGGCCGGACGGCTGGGGACTTGTGCGTGCCTCCAACACCACGCCCGTGCTCGTGTTGCGCTTTGATGCCGACAACGAGGCGGCGCTGAAACGCATCCAGGCGGCGTTCCGCGAACAGTTGCAGTTGCTGGACAAGGCCCTGCCGCTGCCATTCTGAGCGGGATCGAAACCGCGCAAGCACAAGCCGGTTGCGCGGGGCCATGGCCCCGCTCGCAACGCGTGACGGTCAGTCAGGCGAGCAGGCCAGTCGGCTCAGCGGTTCTTGTACTTGTCGCGCAAGGCGCGATAACGATCGAGTTCTTCGGCAAACCCTTGCGCGGTCTTTTCGCGCTCGGCCTGGCGACGCTCCATTTGCGTGTGCTGGGCGTTGATCTTGCTGCGCACGTCGGCAATCTGCGCGGTCAGCCTGGCTGGCACTGCCATGTTGTCACGCTCCAGGTCGGCCGCGCGTCCGAGCAGGTCGGTCAAATTGCGCTCGAGGCTCTGCAGCCCGGTGTCGAGACTCTTGATGCTGAGGTCGATCATCTCGATCTGCTGCTTCTGCGAGTTCAGCAGATCGGCCTCGGTGGGATTGGCGGCGAGCAGTTGCTGATCCTCGCGGTTCTGGCGTTCTGCTTCATCCTTGGCCGAGCGCACCTCGGCGGCCTCGATCCTGGCCGCGGCACGCTGCTCGGGCGTCATCGCCGCGGGCACGTGCTTGACCACGATGCCTTGCGCGCTGACGATGTCGTAGCCATACACGTTGGCATCGGCAGGCAAGCTGTCGGAATAGTGCAGGTTGCCATCGGCATCACGCCACTTGTAGCGGACGTTGCCTGCGGCAAATGCCGAAATCACGACGGACGAGGCGAGCAGGATCAGACTCAGGCGAAGACTCGTTTTGCGCATCGATGGGACTCCTCTGGCCACAAGAGTATAGGCGAGTGCACGGCGCACTCGAAGCGCTGCCGGTCACACCCCGAAACGATCACGATATTGCTCGAGTCGCTGGCGCTCAGCGGCCAGTCGAGCGTGCTCGCCGGCATATGTCAACAAATCGCCCAAGGTGACGATGGAAATCACCGGAATGCCGAATTCCGCGGTGATTTCCTGGGCCGCAGATTGCGCTCCATGGCCACGTTCCTGGCGATCCAGGGCAATCAGCACGCCAGCGGCAGCGGCACCGTGCCGGTGGATCAGGGTCAGCGATTCGCGGATGGCCGTGCCGGCAGTGATGACATCATCGACGATCAAGACTCGCCCGGAGAGGGTTGCGCCAACCAGGTCGCCGCCTTCGCCATGGGTCTTGGCTTCCTTGCGGTTGTAGGCATAGCCGCAATCCATGGCGTGGTGTTCGGCCAGCGCGGCGGCCGTCAGCGCAGCCAGGGCGATGCCCTTGTAGGCAGGGCCGAAGACAAGGTCGAACGGCACCCGTGATTGCGCCGCGGTGGCGGCATAGCAGCGGCCGAGCGTGCTCAGTGCCGCGCCTGAATCAAACAGGCCGGCATTGAAGAAATACGGGCTGACGCGACCCGATTTGAGGGTGAATTCGCCGAAGCGCAACACGTTTCGGGCAATGGCCAGGTCGAGGAATTCGCGTTGATGGGGCTGCATGCGGTGATCGGGATTCGGGATTGGGATGGGATTGTGCAAGACTCCCGTCCGCCGTGATAGCCGAATACCAAACCATGCGCATCATCAGCTTCAACGCCAATGGCATCCGCTCCGCCGCCGGCAAGGGTTTCTTCGACTGGCTGCAGCGGCAGCAGGCCGACGTCACCTGCATCCAGGAAACCAAGGCGCAGGAGGATCAGCTCGCTGACCCCACGTTCCGTCCCGACGGACACCATTGCTTCTACAAGGATGCAACGACGAAGAAGGGCTACAGCGGCGTGGCGATCTACGCCCGGCAAGAGCCCGATGAGGTACGCAGCAGCTTGGGTTGGGCGCCGTTCGATGACGAAGGCCGTTATATCGAGGCGCGCTTCGGAAACCTGAGCGTCGTCTCCTTCTACATCCCCTCCGGCTCCTCCGGCGACCTGCGCCAGGGGTTCAAGTTCGAGGTCATGGAATGGCTCAAGCCGGTGCTTGACGAGTGGCTGCACAGTGGCCGCGATTACGTGCTGTGCGGCGACTGGAACATCGTGCGCAGTGCGCTCGACATCAGGAACTGGAAATCCAACCAGAAGAACTCCGGTTGCCTGCCTGATGAGCGCGATTGGCTCAATGGCCTGTGCACGACGGGCAAGGCGGGTGAAGCGGGCTGGACCGACGCCTATCGCGAGCTCAATCCCGAGGGCGAGGACTACACCTGGTGGAGCAACCGCGGCGCGGCGCGGGCCAACAATGTCGGCTGGCGCATCGATTACCAGCTGCTCACACCGGCGCTGCGCGCGCGCCTGAAGTCTTGCGCGATCGAGCGGGAACACCGCTTCTCCGATCATGCACCGTTTATCGTGGACTACCACCCGTGAGCGAAGACGCAGTGCCGGAAAGCCGCGGCTGGCAAAAGGCCGTGCGGGCGTTTGGAAACCGTTCTGCTCTGACCTTGTTCTTCTTCGGCTTCGGCTGTGGCCTGCCGTTTTTCCTGGTCGGCAATACATTGGCGATCTGGTTGCGCGATGCGGATTGGCAGCTTGGCCCGATCGGCCTGGTCAGCTATCTGACTTTCTTCTACGTCTTCAAGTTCGTCTGGGCGCCCCTGCTCGATTCCCGTCGCTTGCCCTTGTTCGGTCGCCTTGGACGTCGTCGCGGCTGGCTCTTTGCCGCGCAGTTGGCCATTGCCGCGGGTCTTGCCGCAATGGCAGTCACCGGGCCGGCGGCATCGGTACCGTTGTTCCTGGCACTGGCTGGTTTCACGGCATTTGCCGGCGCCACGCAGGACACCATGGTGGATGCCTATCGCGTCGAGATTGCGCCGGTCGAGATGCAGGGAGCGCTTGCGGCCACCTATACCCTGGGTTATCGAATCGGCCTGCAATTGTGCGGTGGCGCACTGGTGCTGTATCTGGCGGACTTTGCCGGTTGGCGCAGCGGATATCTGGCCATGGCGGGATTCGCCCTGATTCCGGCAGTGGCGACCCTGTTCGCGCCAGAGCCCGCGCTTGGAAAGGATTTCGGCAAAGGCACCCGGCCTGGCTTCGTCGATGCCTACGTCAAGCCGTTCGCGGAGTTTTTCCGCGCGCACGGCTGGATGCTGGGCCTGGTCCTGCTGGCCTTTGTCGGCCTCTTCAAGCTGCCCGACCAGATGCTCAGCATTGCCGGACCGTTCTATCTCGACACCGGCTTCAGCAAGAGCGACATCGCCACCGTGTCGAAACTCTACGGCGTCTGGATGGGCATCGCTGGCGCCTTCCTCGGCGGCATCACGGTCGCGGCCATCGGCGTGCGCCGCTCCCTGCTGATTGCTGCGATTGCAGTCGCCATCTCCAATTTGTTGTTCATCCTGATGTCGATGTATCCGGGGCAGTTGTGGACCTTTGTGGCGACGATTTCCGGCGACAATCTTTCGCAGGGATTCGCCGGGACCGTGCTTGTTTCGTTCCTCGCCACCCTGGTGGATCGGCGCTACACGGCAACCCAGTACGCGCTGCTTTCCTCCCTGGCCAATTTGCCGGGCAAGCTGATCGGCGGCTTCGCCGGATACATCGTCGAGGCATCGAGCTACACGGTGTTTTTCGTCATCAGCAGCGTCTCGGTCATCCCGACCCTGCTCATCCTCGCCTGGTTGTGGAATCGGATGAAGCCGGAATCACCCACCGCCCACCCGATTGCCGAACCCTGAGAGCTGGCGCAATGAAAAGCGGTCGCAAAGTTGCGACAATTGGCATGCATCCGACGTGGTCCCCTGACCGATGGCTGATCTGCAGATCAAGAACATTGACCCCGCGACCCAGGAGCGCATGCGCGACCTCGCGCTCCAGCGCGGCTGGTCGATCAACGAGTTTGCCTTGCGTGCCCTGCGCTATGTGGTCGGCCTGAGCAGCGAGCACCCCGGCGGACAGGATCGCCAGGACATCGCGACGATGCGCGGAGTCTGGAACCAGATCGAAAACCAGGCTTTCCGCGAGGCCATCGAGGCATTCCGTGAGGTTGAATCCGGGCCGACCTTCGAATCGCCCGACAAATCCGGAAAGTGAGCGTGAAGCTCAGCGCGAGGGCGCATGCAATGCGCCGAGGATGCGCGGCCCGCGCGCGCCGGTGACCCCCGGTATATTGCCAGGCAGCTGCGCCAGGCGTTGCCGTGCCAGCCAGGCGAACAAGGCTGCCTCGACGAAATCGGGATCCATGCCAACGCTGCCGGTATCGGTAAGTTCAATTGGCTGCAACGCGGCTGCCAGTGCTGCCATCAAGGCCCGATTGTGGACGCCGCCTCCGCAGGCAAGCACACGCTGCGCCGGTGAGCCGCTCTTCTGCAGCGCCTCGGCGATGCTGCGCGCGCTCAGGGCAAGCAGGGTGGCCTGGATATCGGCGGGCTTGCCCTCGGCCCGCCCGAGCCGCGCTTCGAGCCAGTCCAGGTTGAAATATTCGCGTCCCGTGCTTTTCGGTGGTGCCGCGGCGAAATAAGGGTCATCGAGCAGCGCATCGAGCAGGCCGGGATGGATGCTTCCGGAGCTGGCCCAGGCGCCATCGACATCGCAGGGCGTCCAGCAATGCCGGGCATTCCAGGCGTCGAGCAGGCAGTTGGCCGGACCGCTGTCGAAACCGAGGATGTCGTCGCCTCCGTTGAGCAGGCTGAAGTTTGCAATGCCGCCGAGATTGAGCAGGGCGCAGGGCATGAGGTGGGCAAATGCAGCCGCATGGAACGCGGGTGCCAAGGGCGCGCCCTGACCACCGGCGGCCACATCGGCACGGCGGAAATCGGCGACAGTCGCAATCCCGGTGCGTTCGGCGATGACTGCCGCATCTCCAATCTGCAGGGAAAACGGATGCGCTCCTTGCGGCCGGTGGCGCACGGTTTGGCCGTGGGAGCCAATTGCCCGCACATGTCTGGCGGAAACGCCGGCACGGGACAGCAAACGCGTCGCCGCTTCCGCGAAGCACCCGCCAACGGCGACATCGAGGGCACCAAATTCGTCGAGCGGGATGGCCGCACCCGCTGCGGTCAGGGCCAGCAAGCGGGCACGGATTGGCGCGGGATAGGGAAAGGTATCGGCGGCGACAACCTGCATCGCGAAAGGCGGATCGTTCGCCGGTGCTGCATCTGCTGCCGAGACGAGGTCTTCCACAGCGGGCTCAAAGCGCAGCAGTGCCGCGTCGATGCCGTCCGCGCTGGTTCCCGAGATCAGCCCAAGAAACAGCTCGGACATGGGTGTTGGCTAGTCCCGGCGCGCCAGGTGCACGGCGTCGACCATCTTCAGGCGCGCCAGAAGCACGCCCGAGCCCTTGTTGAAGCGGGCCAGTTCGCTGGCCGGCAAGGGCTCTTCCTTGGGCAGGGTCACCGTCAACGGATCGCGGTGCTTGCCGGCAAGGCGGAACTCGTAATGCAGGTGCGGGCCGGTCGCCAGTCCGGTCATGCCGACATAGCCGATCACCTGGCCCTGGCTGACATGCTGGCCAACCTTGCCTGCCGCGAACCGCGACATGTGCCCATACAGCGTCGTGAACTTGCCCTGATGCTGGAGGATGACGACATTGCCGTAACCACCCTGCTTGCCGCGATAGACGATCTTGCCGGCACCGGCAGCGCGGATCGGCGTTCCACTCGGTGCCGCATAATCGACGCCGCGATGGGCGCGCATCTTGCCAAGCACCGGATGCATGCGGCCGGCCGAGAATCTGGAGGAGATCCGCGTGAACTCGACCGGGGTGCGCAGGAAGGCCTTGCGCAACGGCCGGCCATCTTCCGTGTAGTAGAGCGTTTCACCTTTCGCGTTGGTGAAGCGGATGGCGGTGTAGCGCTTGCCCTGGTTGGTGAACGTGGCGGCGATGATGTCGCCCCCGTGCAGGCGCTCGCCGTCCCGGTAAACCTGGTCGTAGATCACGCTGAAACTGTCACCTTGGCGCAAATCCTGAGCAAAATCAATGTCATATCCAAATGCGTTGGCGAGGCGAAGGGTCATCAGGTCGCTCATGCCCGCCTGGTCGCCGGCATCGAACAAGGAGCTGTTGATGACGCCATGGGCGACTTCCACGCGGCGCTCGAGGGCGCGATCCTGGACCGATTCGGTGACCGTGTCGGCGGCAAAGTTCAAGGTCACGCGTGCCGCATCGCTGCGGTCGAAGCGCAATGCCCGCAAGCTGCCGGAAGCATCGATATCAAAGGCGAATTCGTCGCCGGGCCGGATCCGCCGCAAGGCGGTCGCATCCGCCTGTGCGTCCACCGCACGCTGCAGGTCGCTTGGCCCCAGGCCCTGTTCACGAAAGATATCCGAGAGCGACTGCCCTGCCTTGACCACGGCAATCTTCCACTCGGGCTCGTTGCCACCGTCAGCAGCAAGACTTGCGATTGCCGCATCCGCGCTGGCGCTGGCCGGCAAGGGTGGCAGGGGGAGTTGCAGGGTGGTCAATGCCGCGCTGGTCGAATCGCTGCGCGTGGCGCTGGCGAAGGTCGGCATGATGACGCCGACCAGCACGGTCAGGAGAACCACGCTGCCACCAAGGATCCAGTGTTCACGGCGCGGCACCGCAGCGACATTGCGGATGAATGTCCAGGTCTGGTTGCGCAGTGAGCGCTTGAATTCGGGGGTGAGCGCGGGTCGCCGGAGGGAGTCCTGGCTGGCGATGCGGTTCGCGTGCTGGGGAGGCGGATTCGTTTCGCTCACAATCGCGTTCCGTGTACTGGCCGCGTAACATAACGGCCCCTTGCAAGCGCCGTCAATGTCAATAGTGGCGCGGGGTTGCGAAACATTTCTCGATTAACGAACAATTAACTGATCCTTCACTTTCACCTCCCGGAAAGCGACTTTCCGGGCGCATCTACCGACCGCGCAGAGGAATCCATGACCGAAATTCAATCCGTCCTCGATCTGATTGGCCGGGGTGCCGAGGAGATCATCAAGCGCGAGGAACTGGAGGCGCGTCTGAAGCTCGGCCGTCCGCTGCGGATCAAGGCGGGCTTCGATCCGACCGCGCCGGATCTGCATATCGGTCATACCGTCCTGCTCAACAAGATGCGCCAGTTCCAGGGGCTGGGTCACCAGGTGATCTTCCTGATTGGCGATTTCACCGGAATGATCGGCGATCCGACTGGCAAGAACGTCACGCGCAAACCGCTCACGCGCGAAGACGTTGAAGCCAACGCCGTCACCTATACCGAACAGGTTTTCAAGGTGCTGGACGCCAGGCACACCGAAGTCCGCTTCAATTCGGAATGGTTCGGCGCGATGAGTGCCTCGGACATGATCAAGCTGGCCGGGCAGCACACGGTCGCACGCATGCTCGAGCGCGATGACTTCTCCAAGCGCTACGCCGCCCAGCAATCCATCTCGATCCACGAATTTCTCTATCCGCTGGTGCAGGGCTACGACTCCGTCGCCCTGCAGGCCGATGTCGAGCTCGGTGGCACCGACCAGAAGTTCAATTTGTTGATGGGGCGCGGCCTGCAGGAGCATTACGGGCAACCACCCCAGGTGGTCCTGACCATGCCGCTGCTGGAGGGTCTCGATGGGGTCGCCAAGATGTCGAAGTCCCTGGGCAACACCATCGGCATCAACGAGCCGGCCATCGACATCGTCAGCAAGACGCTGAAGATCGACGACGAACTGATGTGGCGCTGGATCGAACTGCTCAGCTTCGACATTTCGCTGGCCGAAATCGAGACCTTGAAGCGTGATATCGCCTCAGGCCAGCTCAATCCCCGCGACCTCAAGCTGCGCCTGGCCCGCGAGTTGGCGACGCGATTCCATGACGCTGCCGCCGCCGAGCAGGCCATTGCCGGCTGGAATGCGGTGGTCCGTGGCCAGGGCGACACCAGCCAGCTGCCACTCAGCGAGATCGTCGTGCCGGCGGAAGGGCTGCGGCTGGCCGCTCTGCTCACGGCCAGCGGCTTGACGGCCAGCAATTCCGAGGCAAACCGCAAGCTCAAGGAAAATGCCGTTCGCATCGATGCGGAAATCGTGGTCGATGGCCAGCGTGTTTTCAGTGCCGGCTTTGAAGGTGTGATCCAGGTCGGCAAGCGCAATTTTTCACGCGTGCGCCTCATCGGCGCGTGAGCGGATATGCAAGCTGGCCTGCGGCACACAGTTCGCCCGGCAGAAATAATCGAAGTTCCCCTTCCGTTCTCCGGCTGCTGCGGTTAGGATGCGCGCCCCGCGAACGCAGGCATGAGGAATGTGCGGTGTTTTGCGGGGAGGCAGTCGGACCTGCGGGATGGCGAAAATAGTTTTCGCGGGGTGTTGACGGTCAAGAATTTGGTTGTATGATGTGCGGCTCGCTGGCGACGAAAGGTTGCCGGTTGCGGGGGGTGACAAGCCACCCGCGTCGTGAACG
>Ga0066256_1002249_pt1 | contig 22241 bp, 4 predicted proteins | sample ThiBio_1000_biof_FD_87107 | JGI IMG/M metagenome (GOLD analysis project Ga0066256, IMG submission 87107) | Wastewater bioreactor microbial communities from Cape Town, South Africa - Thiocy_expt_1000_biof (version 2) | ecosystem: Engineered > Bioreactor > Thiocyanate-remediating >... | reverse complement strand
GAGGATGATGGCGGAAGGATGTGCGTGTGCTGCCATCAAGCAGCCACAACGACAGGGGACAACAGGCCATCGCATTGCCCCCCCCCCCCCACCATGATGCCACCATCTTGCCACCGCCTCTGGTCCCCACCGTCTACCTGTGGGTGTCAATCTTCCACCACCACCTTCTTTCCCCCTCCCCCTTCCTCTCTCTCCCTCCACTGACCCAGTAGAGGGTGGTTTACCCCCATGGAAATATTACTAGCCAGCACCGTACGCCATTACCACGCACCCTATTCAACTCGTACTTGCCCAATGACCTTATTCGCGCATTGCTGCCTCTCCTCCACATTTGCACCCCTCCCCTTCGCGCGCCGAATGCCCCCTCTCTCTGCCCCCCTCTTGTGCCATTCCACTAGGGGGTGAGAGGAGGACCCTAGGAGGCGAGAGGAGATGAGAGGAGATGAGAGGGGTTCAAGTTCTGGACGGGGGTAGAAAACGTCATGTTGCACAAGTGTAATAATGACGGCGGCACGATGCGCACAAGTGGAGATACGTGGGGTTGGGGGTAATTATGGGTTTGGTGGGGTTGTAGTGGTTGAAACAGGGGGAGAAGTGCGATATCCGCGTGATTTTTGATGGATACTGGCAGTAGTCGGACGACACCACACACACGCTGCAGCAACGACCTGTCACCTGTAGACTACGACGGCAAGCAAGCCCACTGGCAGGGGGCACGACGCAAGCAAGCATGGCGGCAGCAATGCTGGCGGCAGTGGGGCCGGTGCCGGTGCTCGTGGCCGTGCTGGCCGGCAACAGTGTGACATCCACCACCATCCTCGGCTGCCTCACCACCGCCGACACGAACGCACTACGGCGGCTACATCCCGCGGTGGCGGGCGTGATAGCGGAGCTGCCATGGTGCGACACGGGCACACCCGTGGTAGATGCGGTACGGTGGCGTGCGGCGCTGCCGGACGCGGTGGGCGCACGGCTGGCACCGCTGCGAGGGATAGAGCTACTGACAAGCGACCGGGCGTTGGCGGCGCTGGCTGGCGTCACACACCTCGATGTATCTGACTGCATCTTCATCACTGACGACGTGCTCCTCCGCCTGCCGCCCTCGCTTCGCGTACTGAACGTGCGCAATTGCTACCTGACCAAGGGTGCCACCTTTGTGCACTTGCCGGCGCTGGCGTCGCTGGACTGCAGCTGGACACCGGTACTCGGTGATGGGGCGGGTGGTCTCCCCGGGTCACTGCAATCCCTAACCATCAGCAACATGCGGTCCATGCTGCCCGGCGGCGTGTCCCTGGCGCACCTGACACGCCTCCAAGTGCTGCACGCTGCCCGCTGCGACCTGGACGATGCCCCGCTAGCATCCCTGCCTCCCAGCCTTGTCGAGCTACACCTGGAGCACTGCCGCAGGCTCCCGCCGGCAACGTCATTTGCGCACCTACGCGCACTGTGTACCTTGGGCGCCGCACACTCCGCCATTGGCGACGACTCGCTGGCAACCATGCCGCCATCCCTGGTGTCCCTCACCGCTGGCGGGTGCAAGAACCTCACCCGTGCCGCCGTCCTGCCGCCACACCTACCGGCGATGCGGCTGCTAGACGTGAGCTGCACTGCCATTGGAGACGCGCTGGTGGCCAGCCTGCCAGCCGGCCTGACGGAGTTGTGGATGTTTGATTGCAGCAACGTGACGGCCGGCGCTCGGTTGGACCACGTACCAGCGCTACAAACGCTGCACTGCATTGATACGGAGCTGGCGCCTGGCGCGCTGGCTGACTGTCGCGCGCGTGGGTGCGTCGTGCCAGAATCTAGCGTGCTGCGTGGGCATCAACACACTGTTTGGGCACTTGCGCTACTGCCAGACGGCCGGCTGGCGAGTGGTGGCGGCGACGGAGAGGTGCGGTTGTGGGATACCGGTACCGCGGCTGGGAGCAGCGAGGCGACGGCAGTTTTGCATGCCGGCGGCGGCGTGTATGCGCTGGCGGCGCTGCCCGACGGCCGCCGCCTGGCCGTCGGTACAAGAACACATACTGGCAGCTGCTACGTTGAGATGTGGGACGTGCAGCCAAGTGTGCCACCCGCATGCGGTGTGACAGTCGACTGCAGCAGCGCCGTGCAGGCGCTGGCAGTGCTAGCAGATGGCCGGCTCGCAGCCGGGTGCGGGGACGGCGCGGTGAGGGTTGTGGATGTGGATACGGGAGCCATTGTGGCGGAGCTGGAGGGGTACGACGAGAGTGTAATGACATTGGTGGCCGCCTTCCCCAACGGCCAGCTGGCCAGTTCATTAGGGGACGAGGAAGTACAGGTGTGGGATGCGGGCGCGGGCGATCTTGTTGCGATCTTGGTGGGGCATGTTGGAGGGGTACACTCAATGGCGGTGCTGCCTGACGGCCGGCTGGCTTGCGGGACGGGCGAGAGCGCGGTGATCCTGTGGGATGTGGCTACACACACATCAGTACGCGTGCTGGATGATCACAGGGTTGGGGGGTTGAAGCTAGCGGCGCTGCCTGATGGCCGCCTTGCCGTCGGGTCCACCACCTCGGTGCGGCTGCTGGACACGCGCCCAGAAGTAGCGGCGACTAGCAGCTGCGCTGTGGGCGCGGCACCGGTGGTGATGGTGGCACAACCACCGAGCCGTGTAGACGCGTTGCTGCTGCTGCCGGATGGCCGCCTTGCGTGCGCTGCCAGCGGCCGCAAAGGCACGTTGTACCTGCTGGACCTTCCTCCGCCTGCGTCGTAGTGCAGCAGCGAAACGCTGTACTGGACGCCACCGGCAGCGTCTGCGCGCGCCAGTTGTGTGTCATTGATGAGTAGTGCAACACTTCAAGCTATGGCGGCAAGTGAACACGGCAACACGCTGGGCTGAGGGCGGCGGCCAGCCCGGCACGCGCAGCCTGGGCACGGCGGTCGTACACAAACACGCCACGGTGAGAAGAGCAGGCAACATGCAACATGCACAACATGCAACAGGCGCAGGGCCTCAAACAACAAACTCGGCATCCACGTCCACGCCACCTGCCCGCAGTCGGACGGCACCAGCGCTGTCGCGGCAGCGTGACACCGCCTCAATGGCCGGCGCTGAGTGCGTGAACGTTGCAGTAATGCCGCGCCTCAGCCAGTGGCGCGTGTAGCTCACTTCGCCGCCGCCCACCTCGGATTGCATGGCGTTCACCGCCGCCACCAGCTCGTCCCGAGTCGCCCCCTCGCCACTGAACCGCACGCGCAGAGTCGTGGTGCGCAAGTCGGGTGACCTGACCACCACCGACAGCGGCGGGCCACTCCAGCGGCGAATAGGTGAGGGCAGCGCGCACTCCGGCCAGTGGCGGGGTCGCGCGTAGTACGGGAGTCGGCCGCTCGGCGCGATGTCCACGCCCAGGTTCGCCTGCGTGAGCTGCAGCAGCACCAACGGTGACTCCTTCAGCACCGTGCGGTTCAGCCACGCCACGTCACGCAGTAGTGCGGGTTCGAACGGCCGCGCAGTAACGATAATGCGGATGGGCAGCGCCCAGCGAGGGTGCGCTGCCAGCGTCTGCCGCATGTCAGCGTGCGCCAGCACCTCGGCGCCGTAGGCGTCAGGGTGCGCCATGCCCAAGTCCACCCCATGCAGCGGCTCTGCCAACCCGCCCGTCGTGCGGTTCTTGGCCTGGTATATCGCAGGCGCCGAAATACTCTGATCGCTGCTGTCGAACACCATGAAAAAGCCGTCGCCGTTTGCCATGGCGTTAGAAGGGCGGTGAATCAGCGCGGTGGGGCGCTCCGCCAGCAGCGACAGCGGGCTGCGCGTCGTGTCAACGTCGCCACGGCGGCCCTCCGTCAGACACACGAGCCACTTGTGCGGTGGGAACGGGTAGAGCGCGGAGTGAACGGCAGCGCCGGACTTGTCCCGTGCAAGGAACGGCTCCAGCAGGTCCAATAGCGGCACCTGCACGTGCCCCGATGCGGCCGCTCGCAAGCACGCACGTACTAACGCCCAGGAGAAGCAGGCTTCTTGGGCAGGGCCTTGATCGGCCACGTCGCCCATGGCTGGGTCTGTCATACGGACTGCCAGCATTGCCATGATGCCATCGGTGCCAGCCCGCACAAGGTTCATGCCCACCTCGTGCAGCGCCTCCGCCGTGATGGGCTCGTCGCCCAGCCGGATGTGTGTGTCGTTGCCGCGCACGTTGAGGATGCCCCGGTGGAGGCACTCCTTCACCTCGTCGCGCGCGCCCTCCAGCGGTGTCAGCGAGCCTGCCGACAGGACACGGTCATGAAACAGGGTGCGCAGTAGGCGGCTCGGCACGTAGCTGTGAATGCTAGGCCTGTACTCCCTCCACAGCCGCTCAATGCGCACCTTGGCAGCCTCGCGCGCCGATACCACAGTTGCCCGCAGTGCAGCACGCACCAAGTCGACAGGGGCGGGGCCTGTTGCTGCGCAGCACTTCACAATCTCGCTCCAGAACAAGGATGCAAACAGCGGTCGACCCGTCAGTGGCTTGAGGTCGTTGTCACGAATGCCACCCATGACGGCCGGGGTGAGGTACTGCGCATACCAGGCGCGTATGTCTGCGACAGTCAGGTGCACCGCCTGCTGTGTGGCGGTTGCACTGCCTTGCGCAGGAGAGTTCGTATCCAGCAGCTCGCTGGACAAGTCCAAGCTGGAGCCCAGCAGTAGGTGGCCGGAGCGAATCATGAGCATGACGTCAACAACGGCAGCCAGCAAGCCGTAAAAGTAACCGTAATGCACGTCGGCATGCGGCCCCGAGGCTGCAACCCCGCCGCGAGTGTGCGTACCTTTGAACAGGCCACGACTGGGGAAGTGCACCACGTCCAGCAGCACCTGCACCTCGTCATGGGCCCACACAATACGTGGTGGGCTGCCGTCTACGTCGCTCCACACGGCACACCGCTTTGCAGCAACAACCGCAACCTGCAGTGGGCCGTCTGCCATGAAGGCGTCGGGCGCCGTCAACAGGTCACTCATGGCACGCCGAAAGTTGCCTGCAACATGGTTTTGCGCCAGCCCATTGCGCTGCGCGCGCAGAACCAACTCCTGCAGCACCCGAATGCGTCGCGCGACGGCACCAGCGCCCGCCACGGCAAGATCTGCAGCGTCCTCTGCTGGTGCATCAGCAGCGGGGGGGCACAACGACCAGTCCGCCGCCAGGTGGGAGGCAGCTGCGACGGCAAATGCAGCAGCATGCGTATCAGAGACCGCTGCCTCGCTCACTGCCACCGCCCACTCCAGATGCGCACCCACTAGCACCATCAGCGCCGCCTTCAGCGCAACCCGCTCCTCCAGCGGCGGCAGGCCGTCATCGCCGCGCGTGGCAGTGCGCGCCACCATCTCCGCAAAATCACGGAAGGCAGCCCAGGGCGGCGTCAACACGTCTTTCTCCACCGGACGTGACACCACCACAAACGAGTGCCGCAAGCCAATGTCGTACGCCGCCTTGGTCTTGCCCACGCCCGACACACCCGTTTGCAGCGCAAACGGGCTGGAGCTCTGCACGCTCGTCATCACCGCGGGATGCAGCTTGTTCCACGCGTCCCTCAACATCACCGCGCCACCAACGGGTGGCATGAGATCAAGCATGATGGCGCACCTCTCGATGTCGGCCGAGTCGTATGGCAGCGGCGCGCGCAGGACGCGAGAGAGGCTGGGACTTCCCAGTGCCGCCGCTTGCTGTTCTACCGTAATGACCATGTCGGCCAACACACGGCCCGCCGCGATTGAGGCCGATGTCATGTATGGCGAGTCACCATTCAAGCAGCACAGCAACTTGTGCGCCCGTACCGTCAAACCAGCTACGGGGGCGGGCGGGCTAGCACCGGGCGGGGACGTTAGTGGCAGCACGGTGGGTGCGGGTATGGGTGCAGGCGCTGGGTCAGCGCCGAGCACCCCAGGCGGCGCTGAAGGGGCGCCACCGCCCCCAACGGTCGCCTCTGATGCCATCTTGTGCATTGGGTGCAGTCGCCACAGCATCTGTGCAACTATTGCGCGCGCAGCGGCAGTGTATGGTAACGTGTGGTACGGTCTTTTGCGCGGCAACGCCCACGCTTTCAATTTAATCAATTGTTTGAAAGTGGTAACTCGAAAGTTGTTGTGCGTTTGCCACACTTGACTCGTCGATGGACCACGTTTTTTCCGTTACTCTGGCCCGACGACACCAACTCTCACCACCACAATCTTCATAACTACGCCGTGAATCACCGCCAATTTTTGACAATGAACAGCACGTATGCTATTGTGGTGTGGGGTGAGCTGTGATATACGTTGTAATTGGTTTTGTTTCATCATTACTCCCTCATTGTGCCCTCCCCCGGCTCCCTGTCTGTCACCCTCAATCACACACTCGCCCCTCCGTCTGTCATCATGGCGGCCGCGGCGGCGGCGGCGGCGGCGACGCTGGCGGGCAGCGCGGGTGCGGGCGGCAGTGTGGCGGCGCTGAACCCGCTGTCGGTGCCGCGCGGCGGGCGGCTGGGGGACGGGCTGACCGGCGGGCCCGCCAAGTTTGTGGCCACGCTGGAGGGCGGCACGTACTACTACGCCACGCTGGAGAGCCAGAAGCTGGACTACGAGGGCGTGCTGCACCGCATTGCGCCCGCCATGGCGGAGCTGAGCACCATACTGGGCACGGTGGGCACGTCGGTGGAGCGGGCGGGGAACGCGAAGCGGACGCGGGCGCTGCAGACGGAGGTGGCGGGCGTGTGTAAGGCGGTGGCGCAGCACCTGCTGGCGGCCAAGTCGTTTGAGTTGGCTATCCCGTCTGCACTGCGCGGCCTGCGCACGCTCATTGCGCTGCACGGCGACGGCGCGGTGGAGCTGGTGCCGGCGTACCTGGTGCTGGCGGAGGTGAACCTGGGGCTGGGGCGCGTGGCGCAGTCGGAGGGCTTCCTGTCTACCGCCAACTACATCCTGGTGAAGCACCCGGGCGCCTCCAACGAGCTGCGGTCGCGCATGCACCGCAACTTTGGGCGCGTGTACGCGGCGCAGGGCAATAATGCTGCTGCGCTTGCCAGCTTCACGCGCGACATCTACTTTGCGGCCATGGCGCTGGGACCGGAGCACACCACCGCCTCCATCGGCTACTTCTTTCTGGCGCAGGTGTTTGCGGCGCAGGGCGACATGGAGGCGGCGCTGGCGCTGTTCGACAAGGTAGTGGACATCTGGTACAAGCAGCTGCTGCACGCCAAGAGCGCCATCGCGGCGGCGCTGGGCATTGACTTTGCCGCCTCGCCACCCGAGGCGCGCCTTGCCGCTGCTGCTGCCGTTGCCGCCGCCGCTGCCGCGTCGTCCGAGCCATCCTCCAAGGCGGCGGGCGCCACCACGCGCCTGGGTGCCACTACCTCTGCCACCAGCTTGTCCGCAACCTCCAGCGCGCCCCCGCCGTCCCCATCCGCCGCCGCCACAGCTGCTGCTGCACCTGCTGACGCCGGCGACGCCGCCGGCGGGTCGCACCAGCTGACCGAGATGCAGGTGGTGGAGGGCCTGGAGATGCTAGATTTTATTTGCAAGGTACGGGAGACGCAGCTGGGCGCGGACCACATTGCCACCGCCGAGTGCAAGTACACCAGGGCGCCCGTGTTTGTGGATGGCTGCCGCTACTCCGAGGCGGTGCCGTACGTGGAGGCGGCGCTGGGCACCTTCACGGCGGCGCTGGGGGAAGGCCACACCACCACGCAAGAGCTGGCGCGCCTGCTTGAGCACATCAAGACGCTGCCAGACGGCGTGGAGGCATGATCGTATTTACTATAACTGTATTGTGTGCCCCCCTATTATTGTGTCCGCGCTGTGCCGCCGCTTTCAAGTCTGCACCGATTGGTACAACAGGGTCACACGCGGGAACGTGGCAATGGAGGGAATGGGTCAGCTAAACACCAGCTGCGTACCTACTACTAAGGGGGCACTTAATTGATGGTATCGGGCGGCGCCACGTGCGATAGCGGCGCCAAAGACACACCACGCGGGGAGTCTGAAAGTAGGAGCGGCGCGGTTGCGTCGTTGCCATAGCCACTGCCTCCTCCTGCGTCGCCACTACAACTATCATCGCCAGCCGCCTCGGTGGCGGCGGCAAGTCGGAACTGCGTTGCCACCGGCGACGCCATCTCCCACCGCTTAAACAGCACCACGCCGGTCAACGACAGCACCAGCGCAACCGCCACTGACCACACGGGTGGGTTGGTATCGGGTTCCGGATTGGCGCCTGCGGGGGGGGGGGGTGGGGGGGGGGGGGGTCGCGGGGGGGAGGTGTCCCGCGCCCCCCCCCCCCCCCCAACACGCCCGCGCGCCCGCCCGCCAAAACACGTGCCCGGGATGTACCAAAACACGGCGAGCACCATGGTGTTGAGGACGAAGCACACGGTGTTAAAGACGGCGCTCTCAATGTTGAGCGCCGACACGCCGATCAGCATGACCATGTACGCCGCTATGAAGCCAAACGCGTAGGCCGGCGTGGCGGTTGCGCACGAGACGCCGGGCGGCGTTGCCAGGTCCGCCACGCCACGCGGGCCCGCTACGGAGCAGGTGAAGGAGTAGCGTGTGGCGACGGAGAAGGCGGTCATGGAGTCGCTGGAGCCAAACCACGGTAGCAGGTCCAGCCAAAACAGGGTGCTGACGTAGCCCAGCACCAGCACCTGGTTGTACATCATCATGCGGAACATGTACTTCACCGTCTGCAGGCGCGACACGCCCGGCTGCAGCGCACCCGCCCGGATGAGGAACGCTTGCTGTACTGTGAGGGCGGCGCCGGTGGGCACCTGCGACGCCAGGTACACGAGGCACCAGCCCACCGTGCTCCACCCGCCAAACCCCGTCTCGCCGCTGCCATCCAGCAGGCTGGGCAGCAGGGACACGACGATGGAGGCCAGCACCAAGGCCACTGCTGTCATCGGCTGCCAAGCGCAGTACCGCTTGGTATCACCCAGCACCAGCTTGGACATGGGGATGGCGGCCACAATGGGCGCGCTACCCAGGATGGCTTGGATGAGTGGTGGCGTATGCGACGGTGGCGTGGCGTACCACGCCGAGACGGCGGCAACCGTGTTCACTGCTGACACACCCAACATCACCTGCGCCAGCGTCCAGCGGCCATCCGGCAGGCGGCGGAAGACGGCACGCTGCGCAGGCGTGTCCGCCAGCAGGAAGAAGGAGGCATCGCGGGTTGCCGCCGCCAGGCCGCACACCGTCAAGAAGAAGCCACAAAACAGGAACGTGAGGATGAACAGCATGGAGCCGTACGGCGACAGGTGCGTGTCCGTCCAGTACACCGCCAGGATGCCCTGCACCGAGTTGCCCGCCACCTGCACCAACCCGCCCACCAGCGTGCGCACCAGCGACGCCGACATGGCGCGCTTTCGCGTGCCGCCGCCAGGCGCCTACCCTTGTTAACAACAAGCCGCTCCCTCCAACTACTATTGTTGGTTATTGCTACTACTGCAATGACAACCCCTATTTGTGTTCTACCTTCTCGCGCTTCATTAGTGAACCATCATCGCAGCAACACCACTACCTGCTTAGCACCATGGAGAGAGGCGGCGTTCCAGCGACAAATCTTAAAAACGCGCAGTTATACAGCAACCACACTGCTTTGTTACGTAGTACGTGCCGGTATAACGCAGCGGCCAAGATAGAAAGTGATTTGCACGTGCCGTTCGTGACATTGTTTGTTGGCATGGTGGCACCCATTTCGATGGTTTGGTCGTCGTGGCTGTATCTGCGGCACCCGTATCCACGTGGTTGGTGCCGCTGCATACAACGACGGCGCTGCGACTGCCCCACACCCCACCCGGTCCCCACCGTCACCGCACGCCGGCACCCACGGCCGCCATGGCAATGCCACTGGCCACACCGTGCTGCAACGCAACTAATACGCAACGACTTGAACAATGGATGGATGTGGCTCGCTACGCAGTAGGGTCCGGTCACAATGTTGACACATAGACACACACAAGTCGCCGCTGCCAGTTGTCAGTGTCACACACCACCAAGGTGCTACCCGGCTACGGGGCCAGCGACGCCGCCCAGGAGCAGGCGCCCTTAAACATGGTGATGGCGTACGAGTCACGGTCGCGGTGCAAGCCATTGTGCATGAGCCAGGCGTCTGCCAGGACGGCGCACAGGACGGGGCGGTCAATGGCGGACTTGGCGACGACGTAGTTGAAGGTGGGCACGAGGTCCTCCGCCTCCAGGCCCCGCGCTTCACCCAGGCGCGCCACCTCCGCGGCGGCGGGCGACCCTGGCGCCGGCTCGCCCTTGGACCGCAGGAAGGCGACCCGCTCGCGCGCGTACCGCACGTACGCCGTGTCAATGAACGCCATGGCCATCGTCACCGCCGCCACGTTCTTCTGCGGCGCCTCGTCCACCCGCACGTTGGCAATGGTGGCAATGGCATCTGCAAAGTACAGCGGCATGGGCTCCACCGCCACCGTCATGGCAGCCACCAGGTGCGGCGGCATGTTGAACACGGGTGCATCAACTGGCAGCCCCGCCAGGCGCGTGCACTGGCGCGCTGCCAGCGTGTCCAGCGCCATCAGCGCGCCGGGGCTGCACCGCACCCGCAACTTGCGCGGCGCGCTGTCGGCACGGGCGCCCACCGTGACGGTGGTGTACTGGCCAAGGGAGGAGCTGGCACGCCGCAGTGGCGGCGGCGCATGCGTCCCACTCCCACCTCCGCCACCGCCGCTGCCACCGCCGCTGCCGCCACCGGCACCGCCGCCGCCACCGGCACCGGCACTGCGCGCAGCCATGGTGGCTCCCACGGCAGACAGCGCCGCCGCCTCGGCGCTAACCTCAGCCATGGCATCCAGCAGGTGCGTGTACGCCACGTGCGCCGCCAGCACGCCCACCGCCGCGCCGCTGCGCCCGCGCCGGCTGTTGGGCACTGCGTCAGGGCTGTCCACCGTGTCCTCACCCAGCACGGCATCCAGGGTGGGTGCGCCGGTGGCGGTGGCAGACGGCGCCAGCGCCGCCGCTGACGCCACCGACAGCGCGGCGTGCGTTACCACCGCCGTCTGCCAGCACAGGTTCACCACCTGCGTGCCGCCGCCCACGCTCTTGCCCGCCAGCGCCGCCAGCGCGGCGCTGTACCCCACGCCCGCCGCCGCCCGGTTGATGCGTGCCAGCATCATGGCGCGCGTCGTGATGATGAGCACGTACGGCGAGTGCGGCCACATGACGTGGTGCATGTACGTCAGCGAAATGTTGGCTAGCGCCGCCCGCAGCGCCGCCTCCCGCCCCGTCATCAAGTCGCGCACGTCCGCCAGCATGCCGCTGCTTTCGGCACCCGCAGCTTTCTTGCTGCCGCCGCCCCCACCACCCCCGCCCCTGCTACCACCGCCGCCACCCCCGCCGCCCGACACCTCCCCCGCCTTAACACCGCTGGCGGCACTCGCGCCGCTGCTGCCAGCCGCTGCCGAGGCGGCTGCCGCGGCGGCAGCCGAGGTCTCCATGGCCGCCGCCGCCGCCACCTCCAACGCCTTGCGCATGATGGCGACAATGACGTTGTGCAGCGGCTCGTGCGCCATGATGGCGCGGTCAATGCCCCAGAACAGGCGCTGGTGCCGGCGGCGGTAGATGACGGCGGCGGTGAGCCGGTCGCCGCCCGCCGACTTGGCAGACGCCACGATGCCCTCCGTCGTGCGCGCCGCCATGTCCAGCACGCCCGCCACCGGCTTCACCACCAGACCCACGATGCCGCGCCCCATGCCGCGCACAAACCCTGACACGCCGTCCGCCTCTGCACCCTTCAGCGGGTCCAGCACCACGCCCGCCAGCCCTTGCGCCAGCCCGCGCCCCAGCTCGCGGCCACCCTGCAGCAGGCCCTCGCCCACGTGCGCCGGCCGCGCCGCCGCGTGCGCCGCCTCCCGCTCCGCGCGGTCGCGCATGTACTCGGCGTCAAACGCCAGCGTGGCGACGCCACGGCTGACGCTGGAGGTGAGGCTGGACACGCCGACGCCCAGGCCCACCACGGTGTGCTTCATGAGCGACCCGGTGCCGCGCACCAGGCCGCGCCCAAACGCGGACGGGCTCTGCACGATGCCCTGCGCCGGCTCCACAAAAAAGTCGCGCACGCCCGTCCCCAGCGCCGTCACTACCGCCACCGGGTTGCCCAGGATGTCGGACGCAAAGATGACCTTGTACACCTCCGCCAGCGCCGCCGACACATAGTGCTGGCCCACGCGCGCGCCCAGGTCGTCGCTGCCCGCCAGCACGTTGATGAGCTCCAGGCCGTTCAGGCGCAGCGGTACGCGGTTCATGGACAGCGCCATCAGGCCGACGGCGTTGAGCACCACCGAGACGGGCGACGCCAGGCTGCCCGCCGCACCCGCCTCGTGCACGCACATGGGGTCACGCACAAAACTGACGTTGGCGGCCACCGCGTTCAGCACCATGTGCTGCACGTACAGCTGCGTGCGCGCCGCGTGGTGCTGCACCTCCGACGGCGGCAGCCGGCCCGGCCACCACCACTGGATGTCGCCCGCCAGCGTGGCCACGGTGTCCACCGCCTCCGACGCCGCCGTGAAGGCGGCGTCCGTCGCCAGCTGCCCCAGCGCCACACTCGCCGCCGCCCGCCGCGCCGCCGCCCCACCTGCCGCGCGTGCCGCCGCCGCCCCCGCCGCCGCAATGTCCGCCATCTCCTCCTCCACCGACGCCACACGTGGCCGCCGCCGCCGGCCGCCGCCGCCGCCACCGCCGCCGCCGCCAGCATCACCACCCGACATGGATGCCATCGCGGCACCGCCAGCTGCCGCCGCCGCCGGTGCAGCAGTGGTGCCACCCCGCCGGAGGCCGGCCTCAACCACGCGCAGCTGGCTGCGCATCGCGTCCTGCAGCGAGTCCGCGCCGCGCTTCACCGCCCCCGTGGCATCCTCTTGCATGCGCCGCAGCCGCGCCACCTCCACCACCGCGCGCTTCCGCGCGCGCCGAGACAGCTTTCCCAACCGGTCCGCCACTGCCCGCGCATGTAGCGCCGCCACCACACGCCCCGCAGCCCGGCCGCCGCCGCCACCACCGCCGGTGCGGCCTGGCCGGCTTGCACCCCCGCCGCTGCTCGCAGCACGCGCCCAGATGCTGGCTGCCAGCTGGTCTCGCATGCCCGCCAGGCCAAACCGGCTGCGCCGCGCCACATTGACGCCCACATGGCTAACGCCACCATGGTCGCGCCGCGGCATGGCGTCATCCGCAGCTTCCGAGTCGTACCCGTCGCCGTCCTCTGCCACCTGCGGTGGCGCCAGACCCATGAGCCGGCGCAGGAGCACCTCCTCCAGCGCCACCTCCGCCTCCTGGATCAACAGGCTGAAATACGGGAAGTTCAGCACGCCGGCACTGGAGGCGCTGCCACCGCCGACAGGCGCACCGCTGCCGGTCAACGTGGATGTCGGCCGCCCACGTGTGCGCCCACCACCAGACCCGCCACTGCCGGACCCCTCCGTGTTAGACTGCAGCACCACCGACACCTGCACAAATGGCCGCGCGGCTGCGGCGGCGGCGGACGGTGCGCGAGCAAGCACGATGGGGAAGGTGGCGCCCGGCAGCTGGTTGTCCACCTGCACCTCCTGCACGTTGACGGCGGCGGTGATGTACGGCGCCGACACCGCTACGCTGACGTCCACGCCATCCAGCGTGAGGAGCAGCAGCTCCTGCGGCGACGCGTCCACCGCAGACAGCGTGAGGGCGGGTAGCATGAGGTTAAACTGGAAGCCGAGGAGGGAGGAGAGGGACTGCAGGTCGGGCAGAGATGCAGCGGCCGCGTCTGCAGGCGCCGCCAGCAGCTCGTGGATGACGTTCAGCGGCCGCGCCACGCGGGCGCTGCCACGGCCGCCTCGGCTGCCAGCGCCACCCGCCGCGGAATACGACTGCAGCGACAGCACGCGCGTGGCGCCGTCAAAGCCCATGCGCGCCGCCACCACGCGGTGCGGCAGCGTCTGGGACGACAGCGGCACGGCAGACAGCATGCAGGTGGCGGGCGCGCCGGTGAGGGCGGGCAGCGCACGCACACGCTCCAGCAGCGCGGCAATCGCGCTCCCCTCCCGCTCCCGATCCCGCTCTCCATCATCCCCTGCCCTGACGCCCGCCAGCGCGCCCAGCAGCGGCAACGACCCAGCACTCACCGCCATGCGCACCTCCGTCGGCAGTGGCGCCACCGGCGGCGGCAACAGTGCAGAGGCTGCTGTGGCGCTGGTCACCGCGGCAGCAGCTGCCGCCTCCACCACAGCCGCCGCTGCGCTAGCGCCACCCTCACGTAGCGCACGCGCCGCCAGTCGCCGCCGCTGCATGGCAGACATGACGTGCCCGCCGCCGCCACCGCTGCCGGCGCCGCCAGCACCTTCCCCGCCGTCTGCACCGCCAGCGCTGCCACCACCACTGGCCGCTGCCGGCGCGCCCGCCGCCGTACCAGCCGCCGCGGCGTCGCCAACCGTCAGGCCCGGCAGGCGGCATTGACGCAGCACCGACACGCCGCCATCAGCGGCACTGGTGCCGCTGCCTGCCGGCGCGCCCTCCAACAGCCGGTCAGCAAATGCCACCGGCAGCAGCGCAAACGAGGAGCCGCCACGCAGCGCGGGTGCCGCGGCAGCATCGCGCCCACGCGAGGGGAAGAAACCGGCGGCGCCGCCACCCTCGTCCGATGATGAGGACGAATCGTCACCGGCAACCCGCTTGGCCGCAGCGCCACTACCGGCACCGCTGCTCACACCCAAGCCAGCGCCTGGCTTGGCAAGGTGCACGTCGCGCCCAAACTTGCCGCCCAGCACCAAGAAGGCGCTGCACGCCAACGCGGGCGGCGCTGGGCCGCTCGACTTGCTGCCGCTGCCAGGGCGCGGCGGCGGTGGCGGGGGTGGCAGCATGACGCCACGCGCAGCGTCGCTCTGCAGCCACTCCAGCCGCCCGTCGGCATGCGCCACCAGGTACATGGGAGTCACGGCGGCGGCACGCACATCACCATTGTCGCCATCGTCGTCACCGCCGTCACTGCCACTGCTCCCGCTGCTAGGCCGGCTGACCACCCCATCGCCCGCCGTGCCGCCGGCCACCACATCGTGGCGCAGCATCACAATGTCACCGTAGCGCACCGGCCGCTTGGCAGCGCGCACCGCGCCCTCCAGCATGCTGCCGGCAAGCGACGGCACCGCGCCGCCGCTCGCCGCCGTCAGCGCAGCAAACCGCGCCAGCACCTCCTCAATGGAGGCGCTCCCACCACCGCCACCGCCACCGCCGCCGCCGGCACCGGTGCCACTGGACCGGTCCCCGGAGCGGAGCTGGACGCCCGTCCACCCAAATGCGCGCGACACGTCCTCAAACACAAGCGGCACCCCTGAGCCGTCGCTCTTGTCGCCGCCGGCGCCGGCATCACCACCACCGCCACCGCTGCCACTGCCGCTGCTGCTGCCACCAGCAGCAGGGCTCGTAGGCGTACTACCAGCACCAGCGCTCGCCACGCTGCCGGCGCTGACGCCACCACTCCCACTGGCAGACCTGCCATGCGCCGTCAACGCCGCCGCGCCCGCCAAGTCACCCAGCCGGCATTGCGCCGCCAGCACGTGTGATGCCGGCGCCACAACGTATACTGACGGCGCCGGCGCGCCGGGCAGCGGCACCTCCAGGCTGCCGTCCCGGCGGGAGGCCACCGCCCACGGCGCCACAATGTCGCGCACACCCACCGCGTCCAGCGCGCGACCCTCCCGCCGGGTGCGTACAAACACCGGGGTGTCAAACAGGAGCGGGCGGCGGGCGGCGGCGGCACGCGCAATGGCCGCCCCCACAGTGCCGCCACCGCCGATGGTGTCATGCAGCGCTGCCACGCCAGCCGCAAACTCTGGCAGCGCCACCTCCAGCGCGTCTTCGTCAATGACGCGGCCGGGCGGCAGCTGCAGCGAGTGGCTGACAGCCACGTTGGTAAGGTCGATGTCCACCGACGGCGCGGCGCTGTGCACCAGTGGCAGCGCGCTGGAGGTGAGGACGATACGCAGCCGCGCGCCACCGTCGCCCGCTGCTGCCGCCCCCAGCATGGTAGCCGTCGCCTCACGTCGCACGGCACCCGCAGCAGCGGCACCCGCTGCGCCGCCGCCACCACCACCACCGCCACCACCCATCCAGTCGCCCAGCAACCCGCGCTTTGCACGGCCCCGCTCGTCGGCTGGCACGCTGGCAGCAGCCACGGCGGCTGCCGGCACCTCAGGCTCGTCCCACGCAAACAGCAGCGAGGAGCGAGGCGGCACGTGCAACAAGGGGCGCGTCTCACCCGTCACGCCCACCTGCCGCACCGCAAAGCTGTCCAGCGTGTGGTTGTCAATGCGGAACAGCGGCGGCGGCGGCGGCGGGAGGGGCGGCGGCGGCGGGGCGGCCAGTTGCACGGCGGCGGCGCGCAGGGCGGCGGTGAAAGCAGCGCCTGCTAGCGCGCCCAGCGCGGTGGCCGGCGACGTTGCGCCCACGCTGCACCGCCAGAAGGCGCCCTCCCGGGCGGGCGGCGGCGTGGCGGCGGCTGCCATGCTGGCGCGTGTGCCTCCCGCCGCCGGCCCTGCAGCCGCCGCAGCTGTGGCAGCTGCCACCGCGGTGGCCTCAGCCGCCGCGTGCGCCGCCTCGCCCAGCGGCAGCAGGCCCGCCTCCGACGTCACGGTGATGACCGCGGTGCCGGCGGCGCGCTGCGACCGGATGACCACACGCAGCACGACGTCCGGTGCCGCGCTCTCCAGCTCACGCGCAGCGGTGGAGGAGGCGGCACGCAGTCGCAGCGGCACCTCCGCCACGCTGCCCAGTTCAAACGCGCCAGACCACTCTGTAACAGGCACCGCCACGGTGCGCCACCGCCGGCTGCGCTCCTCGCCGCCGCCCGGCGCGCCGTACGACGACGCCGCGCGCCCGCGGTCAGCACCGCTGCCCACCGGGTGCCGCACCAGCCGTGCCACGCGCAGGCACACGCGCGATGCCGCACCACGCACGCCAGGCGCCACCGGCCAGTTGTAGGGGCAGTGCTCGCCGGGCGGCACGGATAGGACGGCAGGCACGTGAGAGGCACGGATGCCAGCGCCGCCGCGTTCCCACCCGCTTGCCACCCCCAGCTGCTGCGCCAGCGCCACCCCCACGTCGTACTCCACCTCCGCGCCCAGCAGCGCGCTGGGCGCAATGCCGGCGCAGTACGCCGCCACGTCACCCTGCGGCCGCGACACGCCGTCGCCGTCGTGCGTTGCCGCCTGCGCCACCTGCAGCACGTACATGCCCAGCCGCGCCAGCTGCGAGGTGGCCAGCGCGTCGCCCTCCGCGGCGGCAGCACCGCCGGGCGCCGCCGCGGTGGCGGCAGCAGCGGCACGCACCGCTGCCGCGATGTGCGTGTCCAGGTGGTTCACAAACACGAATCGCGGCGACAGCGTGACCAGCATGGTGTGGCGGAAGAGGGGGCCAAAGGGCAAGCCCGTGCCGCGGTCCTCCAGCGCGGACGCCGGCCGGGTGGACACACACAGCTCAAACTGCCGCGGCAGGTGCGCAGCGGCTGACGGCGACGTGCTGGTGGACGCGACGGTGGGAGTGTCACCATCACCAACAGGCGTAGGTGCGGCGGCTGCCACTACAACCGCGGCACCTGCGGCCACGTCGCGCTCGCGCACGGTGACAAGGCCTGGGCGGCCCACCGCCCGCAGTGCAAAAGGCGATGACCACGCGCTGTCCTGCACGCGCACCGCGCACTGGTCGTCCGCCTCGGCTGCGGGGCCGTACAGGTACACGCCCATCGACAGCAGGGTGGAGGCGGCGGCCGGGATGACGGCGGCAGCCAGTGCGTCCAGGTCGCCACCTCCCACGCTGCCGCCGTCACCCAGCGTGCCACCCCCCACTGTATCCGTGTCGTCATCCAGCGCCGTGGAGCCGTCATCCTCCCACCCGCCGCCGCCGCCGCCGCCACCGCCGCCAATGTCGAGGAGCGCACCTTCGCGCAGCGACAACGCCGCCAACGCCAGCCGCGCGGCGTCCTCCCCTGCGGGCGGCGCCCGGACGCGCACCCACCGCCGCCGACGCACAAAGTGCGCCGCGGTACGGGTTGCCGTCCACCCGCTGTCGCCGGACCGCGGGAAGTCCACGGCGTACACCCACCCGTCGCCGTCCGTGTCGCCGCGCTTGTCCACCGCCCACTCCGCCACCCATGCCCAGTCGCCCGCTGGCAGCACAAAGGAGTCAAGCGTGCGCGCCTGCCGGCTGCTGCCGGTGCGGTCGCTCCACGCCTGCCGGTCGGTGGGCAGCAGCTTGGACGTCCACTTAAACATGACGAACCGCTGGTTCTCGTATGCCTCCTCCGTCACGGGCTGCGACTGCCCCGCCGCCACGCGCACGCCCGCCAGCGCGCGCTCACGCGCCGCCGCCGAGCTGCTGCTGCCGCCCTTCACCGGCGTCGAGTACAGCAGCGGCAGGCCGGTGGCGTTCACCAGCCAGTAGCGGCAGTAGGCAGTGAGACACAGCGTGTGTGGCTGCGCCGTGGTGGTCACAGCGGTGCCACCTGACGCGGCCGCCGCACCCGCCGATCCGCTGGGTGGTGCAGCATCTGCCGCCTCACCCTCATGGCCAGCGTCGTGTGCTGCCGACCCGCCGGCGCCGGCGTGGCGCGCCAGCAGCAGTGCACCTGCCGCTGCCGCGTGCTCCACCTGCAGCACCGTCTTGCCGCCCGCGCCGTCATCCAGCTCCACAGGCGTGGTGGCAGGCGCCTCGGCAGAGAAGGGCAGGGACAGGGGCGGCAGGTAGGGCAGGACGCCGGAGGCAAGCGGGCGCGTGGCGAGTGCCGCTGCGCGGGCCGCACCGTCGCCGCCGCCATGCAGCGTCCACAGGCCCACCCACGCGCTCCACCCAAATGCGCTGCCAGGCACCCGGAAGCGCACCGACAGGCCGCGCGCATACTGCGCCGCCGTCACGCGTTGCTTGTACCGCATGCGCGACCGCCCAGCGCCGCCGCCGCGCAGGGTGGTCAGCGGCGGCGGCGGCGCATCCGGGTGCGCAAACAGGAGGGACAGGGAGGCAGCAGGGCCCAGGGTGCCGGCTGCAACAATGTACTGGTCCAGCGGCACGTCTGCAGGTGTCGCCTCCTCCTCCTCGCCTCCTGCTGCCGCCGCTGGCTCGCTTACTGGCGTGGGGGCGGCCGGCGTGTCAGCTGCCTTGGCCTTCCGGCCAAACATGCTGAACATGCCCTTCTTTTCAGGCGCCGCGGCGGCCGCTGGCGCCGGCGCTGGCGCAGGCACTGGTGGTGCCGCTGCTGCCGCACTACTCGTCCGCCCCGCTCCCGCTGCTGTGGCAGGTGTGGCGCCGCTCACCGCGGCGTGCACCTCGCGCGGCAGCGCCACCTCAAACGACATGTCGCATGCCAGCGCGTTTTGCAGCTCCACGGGCGCGCGCACCACCACCGTCACAACAGCGGCGCAGCTGCGCGCCAGCGTGCGTGCAACCTCGGCGGCGCCACCAGGTGTTGCAGTGGGCGGCGGTGCGGACACGTCCACGGCGTCTGCGTTCAGTAGCGGCGCCAGCTCCACGCGGGTGGCAACGTAGTAGAAGGCGTGCGCATGCACCAGGGAGTGCACGGCAGCGAGGGTGGGGTTGGTGCTGGTGACAGCTCCGGCGGTGACGGCGGCAGACGGCACAGGAGACACACTGCCCAGCACGCCTGCTGCCGCCGCGGTAGCCGCTGCAACAGCCGCCATAGCGGCTGCCGCACTGCCGCCAACCCCGCCACTCCCACCGCCGCCACCACCGCCACTCGCATCCCCCGTCCCCGCCATAACCGCCAGCGCCGCCACGGCAGCCGCGGCGGTGCCCAGCGCGCGGTTCCGAGCGCACACTGCCACATGTGACACCACGTGTGCACGGTGCGCGCGCACGCTCACGCCGTCCGCCGCCCCGGTAGCCGCTGTCGCAGCTGCAGCTGCAGCGCCGCTGGGCGCGTGACCCTCCGCAATGGCAGTCATGGCTGCCGTCACCGTGTCAGCCAGCGCCAAGCCGGCGTCGCTGGCGGCCTCGCTTCCGTCGCCGCGGTCGGCGGCGTCAGTGTCACCCTCGCCGCCGCCCGCGGCTGCGGTTGGCGCGCCGCCGCCGCGCCGGCGGAACGGCGATGAGAACACAGACAGAAGGCCGCCGCCACCCGCCTCTGCCGCCCGCGCCCGTGCAGCTGCCGCCTCGCTGGCAACCCACTCCGCCACCTCCCGCGCGCTGGTGCCGGCAGTCGCCTCCAGCACAGACCACGTAAAACGTGGGTCTGCGGCATACACGCCGCCGTCGTCGCCGTCTGCAGCGCCCGCGGCTGGCGCTGTGCCAGCGGCGGCGCCGGCTGCAGCAGGCGGGCGGCCGCTGCCGGAGCCATCTCCACGCCCACCGCCCGATGTTGCCACACTGTCAGCTGCCAGCGAGTTGCCACTGGCGCTGGGTCGCATGGAGATGGTCCCCGCCCGCCCGCTCGCCGACGCTGCTGACGGTGAGGAACGCGGCGGCGAGGCGCGCGGCGGGGCGGCGGGTGGTGAAGTGGCAGCCGCGCCGCCCCGCACATCCGCCACCGCCGTGCCGTCGCGCACCAGCACTACCGCGGCATCCGCATCACTGGCAAGCGGCGTGGCAGGGAAGCCGGGCAAAGCGGCAGGGATACCCATGGCAGGGCGCACAAACAGGGTGGCGCTGCCAGCGTACGGTGCAGGGACGCGGAAGGTTTGGCCGGGCAGCACCACGCGGTCCAGCGGGACGCCCGCCGCCGCGGCATCCCACGCGGACAGGAAGAACTCATGCGGGACGGCAGCGCCGGACGCCGTTGGTGGTGCCGTGGGCGCGCCGAGTGGCTGCGTGGCAGGCACCAGTGCCATCGCCGCCGCCCCACCCAGCCCCGCGCTGGCTGCCCGCTTCTTGGATACAAACAGCGCCCACCCACCGCCTTCACCGCCTCCTGCACCACCGCCACCACCACCGCGACCACCGTCGCCGCCGCCGTCACTGTCATCGCTGTCACTGCCACGGCGGCCATCCCGCCGCCGCCGGCCACCTGCATCTGCCATCCTCCCGCCACCGCCGCCGCCGCTGCTGCCGCCCGCCAGCTCGCGTGCCACAGCGGCAGACATGGCGCCCGCCAGCGCAACAACGGCGGCGTCAGCTGCCGCCGGCAGTGCTGCGGTGCCGTCAGTGTCGCGAGCGGCGGTGGTACCGCCGCCACCGTAAGCAGCCAGCAGGGTGGCGGTAGCGGGTGGAAGGACGCGGACGACGATGGGGATGCGGGTGGAGTTATGGACGTGCACCACGCTGCGGATGCGGATCAACTTGCACCCGCCCATGCCCTTCTCTACAAACAGTTCCACCGCCAACGGTGGCAGCGTGGTGGCGGCCTGCGCGGCTGCCAACACACGGCGCCACGCTTGCAGCGGGTCATTGCGACGGCCGCCATCCTCGCCGTCGGTGGTCACAGCGCCACCACCGTCGTCGCTGCCATCGTCCGTTGCGGCGCGCGGGCGTGCCACCGCATGCAGCAGCCGCACGCCACGATACTCGCGCGTCGTGGGAGGCAGCGGCTGCAGCACCAGGAAGGAGGAGCCGGTGCGGTTGATGGGCTGCTTGAGAAGCGGGCGGTAACCAGCAACCTGCACATTCACCGTCACCACCACGCTGCCGGACACCACGTCGGCGCTGCCGCTGCCGCCGCCGCCGGACCCGCCGCCGCCGTCGCGCGTCTGGTACCATGCCGCGTGACGCGAGTCAGCTGCGCGGGCAAACGTGCCCAGCTGGAACTCTGCAGGGATGTCAGCCTCCGCCTCGTCCGCTTCATCACCACCACCGCCGCCGCCGCCGCCCCCGCCGCCCCCGCCACCCGCGCTGCTGCCACCGGTGCCACCGCCGCGGCCGCCAGGTGTGGGCACCACTCGGTCAATGGCGGCGCGGGCGGCGGCGCGTTCTGGGTTGCCGCCACCCGCTGACAGGCCGGAGCTGGTGCGCCGCGCTGCAATGATGACGTCCGAGTTGGTGCGACTGGCGGTGATGCTGCCATTGTCACTGCCGCCGCCGCCGCTGTCGGCCTCCCCCACACTAGCCAGGCCGCCGGCGGGCCGCTCGTCATCTGAGTCGGCGTCATCCTGGTCTCGCAGCGACAGGAAGGCGGCGGAGATGGGCAGGCGTGCGCCAGCCGCCACGACTGCCGGCTCCACCGTTGCACCGTGCTGCGTGCGGTGCGACCCCAGCACCGCACCGGCGGTCGGCCGCCAGATTTGGAGCGGCGCGCCGGTCTCGTTCACCAGGATAAAAGGCGCAAATGCCAGTGCCGCACCACCAC
>Ga0066256_1001438_pt3 | contig 22249 bp, 18 predicted proteins | sample ThiBio_1000_biof_FD_87107 | JGI IMG/M metagenome (GOLD analysis project Ga0066256, IMG submission 87107) | Wastewater bioreactor microbial communities from Cape Town, South Africa - Thiocy_expt_1000_biof (version 2) | ecosystem: Engineered > Bioreactor > Thiocyanate-remediating >... | reverse complement strand
ATGCTGTAAGCTGGGCTACTTCTGGTGGTTCTGGTTTCCGTGGCGCTCGAAAATGTACTCCCTTTGCAGCTCAAACCGCTGCTGAAAAAGCAGCAAATGTGGCTTTAGAACTTGGTATGAAAACTGTATCTGTCCGGGTTAAAGGTCCTGGTTCAGGTAAAGATGCAGTGATTCGTACCCTTATTTCCAAGGGTTTCAAAATTGAACTTATGACGGATATAACGCCTATTCCTTTTAATGGGTGTAGACCACCAAAAAGACGTCGCGTATAAGGCTTAGGAGATAATAAATGGCTAGATATCTTGGTCCAAAATGTAAACTATCACGTCGTGAAGGCACTGATTTATTATTAAAAAGTGGTGTACGCGATCATAAATCAAAATGTAAAGCTGAAAAATTACCAGGTCAACATGGAGACAAAAAGCCTCGTTTGAATGGTTATGGCATGCAGTTACGTGAGAAGCAAAAGATTAGACGACTGTATGGTGTATTAGAAAAACAATTCCGTGGATACTACAAGTCTGCCGCTCGTATGAAAGGAGCTACTGGTGAAAACCTAATGTCCTTATTAGAAAGTCGACTAGATAACGTTGTATACCGTATGGGATTTGCCAGCACGCGCGCTGAAGCACGTCAACTAGTGGCTCATAAAGCGATCATGATTAATGATCATGTTGCTAACATCCCATCTTTGCTGGTTAAGCCAGGTGATACTATAACTGTTCGTCAAAAAGCGAAAGGACAAGCACGTATTCAGGCAGCCTTAGCTCTATCTGAGCAAAGAGCGCCATGCGATTGGATTACTGTTGATACTTCTGCTTTTAAAGGAACGTTTACTACAGCACCAACGTTAACTGACTTATCTTCAGACTACAACGTAAATCTTGTTGTAGAACTTTACTCTAAGTAAGCTCGGAGAAATAGCTGAATGTATACTGAAATCAATGAAATGCTGACACCCAGCGTGCTTAAGGTGCAAGCGGAATCTCCATATAAGGCGAGAATCGTTCTTGAGCCCCTTGAGCGCGGATTTGGCCATACTCTTGGTAATGCTTTGAGACGCATATTACTGTCATCTATGCCAGGAAGTGCTATCACTGAAGCTTCTATCGATGGTGTTTTACATGAATACAGCACTATTGAAGGTGTACAGGAAGATGTTGTAGATCTGTTACTTAATCTAAAATTAGTAGCCGTTAAGATGACTGTTGGTGAAGAAGCTTTGCTTACAATAAATAAGCAAGGTCCTTGCCAAGTAACTGCGGGTGATATTCAACTAACTCACGGAGTTGAGGTAGTAAACCCCGAACTAGTTATTGCTCATCTGAATGAAAAAGGCAAATTGAATATGACTCTAAAAGTCGAACGAGGGGTAGGTTTTCATAATACTGACTCCTTTATTCGCCATTTGGATGATGAGGTAGAAAGTAGATCGGTTGGAAAACTTAAAATCGATAACAGCTTTTCACCTGTTATAAAAGTAGCATATTTTGTAGATAGTGCACGCGTTGAAAATCGCACAGATTTAGACAAGCTAACTATCGAATTAGAAACCAATGGAACAATTGATTCTGAAGAGGCTATTCGTATTTCAGCAAGTATTTTGCAACGTCAATTGCATGCATTTGTTGATATGAAATTCGAAGAGTCGCGAGCAGATAATAAAGAGCGTAATGATTTTGATCCAATATTATTGCGTTCTGTTGATGATTTAGAATTAACTGTTCGCTCTGCAAATTGTTTAAAAGCAGAAAATATTCACTATATTGGCGATCTAGTACAACGTACTGAAAATGAGCTGTTGAAGACACCTAATTTGGGCAAAAAATCTTTAACAGAAATAAAAGATGTTTTAGCATCGCGCTCATTATCGCTTGGTATGAAGCTTGAAAATTGGCCGCCAGCAAACCTTGGCGAGTAATATTTAGGAGTTTTTTGTTATGCGTCACCGCAATTCTGGCCGTAGTTTTGGTCGTACAAGTAGTCATCGCAAGGCGATGTTTTCAAATATGTGTTGTTCTTTGATCGAGCACGAGTTGATAAAAACAACTTTACCTAAAGCAAAGGATCTACGTAGGTACATTGAGCCTCTGATAACAGTTAGTAAAGAGGACTCTGTGGCTTCAAGAAGACATGTATTCAATATATTAAGATCTAAATCTGCTGTAGGTAAATTATTTACTGATTTAGGTCCTCGTTTCGAAAAACGTCCTGGTGGATACATTAGAATTATAAAATGTGGTTACCGTGATGGGGATAATGCACCTATGGCTATCGTTGAGCTAGTAGATAGACCAGAGGCTTCTGAATAATAAAATAGCTCGCTTAATGCGAGCTTTTTATTGAGATAATAATAATTAATTTAAGCTCCTGCTTTTATTTATATTTGATTAAACCACTCCAGATTATCTAAACAATTCGTAATCTCCAAAATGGAGAACAAGATGCTACCTTGTATAATATGCCAACGTTAGATAATGATGATCTTTGTCCAGTCTCATAGTTTCAGGCTAAAGTGCAATGAAAATATAAACATCGTGTTCCAATTTTTTTATAGAAGTTGCATTCTACGCTAATCCTCTATTTTTTAATTAATGCTAAAACTAGAGTCAAACAATGTGTGCCAATTTTTGCTTTGAAGGAATTCCTTTGATAGCAGTATTAGTTCGTTCATTTTTTTAAGTTTGTAGCCCTCATGTAGCATGATGTTTAATAGATAGAAGATGCAAGCAATAGAGTGATGATTTATTAATGCGTGTAGATTGAGTTTTGTATCTCTGAGCTTTATATTGGTTAAAGAATGAAACTTAACAAGGATCTTACTGCTACTGATGTAATTCCCATGAAATCATTAGAGAAAAATTGCTTTGTTCTTTCTAGTAATTGATGACTTCATAAAACGAAGTTGATTACTCGTTTGAATTTAAATAGTAATTGAATTAAGCCAATTTTCATTGCAGTTAATCATCAACAACAGTGTAATTTATTATTTTTTAACTGCTTCTAAACAGACCTCATTAATCTACCAAGACGGTGCAACTGCACAGCGCCATTTAAATGAGGTCTGGATTGCATTTACCTCTGAAGCTTAAAAATCAAACATTCTATTGATGGAGATGTTTATAGATTGTAGTAAAGTAGTTTTGAAACTATCTTTTGTCGCCAATATTCCAGTGGTTAGTAGAGTATCTCCACTCATTGTCGATATATTAGCAAAGGATTGTTCATGTCGACTTACCCGACCTTCAAATGCTGTGAACGTATAAGATGCATCGATAAACCATGAAGGAGTAATATAGTAGTTCATGCCAATTTGTGCGCCGCCACCCCAGGCCCACATTGTAGGAGAACCATAGTTTACCAAGCCAGTTACATTAAGTGTTTCTCCATTCACGATGGCATAACCTATAGAGTTATAGTTTTGTGATTGTAGACTGATGAGTGAAGGGCCAGCCCCTAAGTATATACTTTTATTGCCGTATTCTTTACCAACTAAAAGGAATAAATTCATATCGTGGTTTAGTGTTGCTTCAACCGAATCAGCAATTGCATAGCCAAACATGGGACTCTGTGTACCTGTTGAGCTCGTAAGTACACCAATTTGTGGCAAGTATAGATCACGATTAGTGGCTACAGCGCCAAGGTATTGATAAGTGAACTTAATCCCGTAGTAGACAGTCTCATTATAGTTTCTTAAATATCCAGCTTGAACTTCTGGAGCTAAATTTTGGCTCCAATTTTTAAATGGTGCCGCATTACCTTGGGCAATCCCTGTCGAATTATATACGCCGTCGATGTATAAACTCGAAATTCCTAAACCCCATGAGTTTTGCTGAATTCTAAGAGAGTTATAATTTCCACCTACGCCAACAAAAAAACCTTGGGAATTATATGTTGTGCCCATAGTACCTGCGAAAGCGGAAGCTCCGAAAAGCGAGAGTGATAACAATGTCTTTGATAAGTTGGAAAACATTTATAGTCCTTTATAACTTGAAAAAAAGCTAGTGTATTCATTTATTTACCTGATTACAATCACTAAAAGTTTTGATAGTGAAGTGGTGTTTTATTTTGCAAACACGCTAAGAACTCCTCTAGTGAACTATTTAATCAAAAAATTAGAGGGCTTACTACTAGGATAATCAATTGTAGTCATCCTTTTGTTTTGTTATCTCGCTCAAGCCCCGCTCGTTTAGAGGCGTGTCATTTTATTTGCAACAAAATAATCCATTATTTGCTTCACTATGAATCAGATTATGGTTCGAAATTTAATTAAGAAAACGAAATTTACTCTTAGTATTACAGTTCGTTTCGGATTGATTATTATGGTTAAAAAAACCGTACATTCTCATGGATTCGTGCATAAGCGATGCCCCGAAGATTAATTCATCATCAGTACCGACAACGACTGGATCGTTAAAGTTATGGTAAATTTCTGTTACAGGATGAGGCTTATCCTGTAAGTGCCAATTTAATTGAAGGTGGCAGGAGGGACAAACTTCAATTGGTAACTGTAATTTTTGAATCTTTTTTTGGTGCTCTGGGGTCAAATAAATACAATGCCCTAAACGAACACGACCATGTAAGGGATTGCCCTTTGATTGTTTTTGTTGAGAGGACCAGATTTCCAGCGCGTTTAAAATAATCTCACAGTCATCCTGCTCTGCCTTGGAGTTAGTCTCACCCATATGGATTGCCAGACACAAACCGTTATTAAGGACATCAAAAATAGTTCGAAATAAATGTATCCCCGTGAGCGTTCGTAAAGCCTCAGGGTTACCGCAAATATCGATGCCAATTATTTCTGGAGTTTGCATGGCTAATTGTATGAAATGATCGACATCATCGTGGTTATGTATTGTCCTATCCAGACTGATGAGTCCCATGGCTTGTTTGTCAAGGTATAACGAACGCGCCTCCTGAATTCCTTGAGCGAAAGCCTCAACATAGTCTTCGAGTGTATGTTTCGCCAATTTTTTAGGTGTTGTGCGAATTTCAATATAGGATGCTTCAGTTCTTTTAATAACATCCAGAGTGCCTAAAGTAATATCAGTAGGTGTTTGAATGATTTTATGTACAAGCGAGAATTGCTGCCAAATTTTATTGATAACACTTTGCTCATAACCTTGGGCTGGCTGCTTTATTGTGGCCTCACCGTATTCTTTTTTTAACTCTTCCAATGCAATATAATGTTCCTCACAATGATTAACTTTCGCTCTTTCTTGTAAGAAAGACATGCTCACGCTGCCATTTAGATGACAATGGAGCTCATCCAGGGTCTCTCGATAATGGAGTAAATAATGACGAATGAGACTATTTTGGGTCTCAGTAAATTTTGCCTGCCAATTTTCTTCACCCGGTATTGTGCACTTAATGATGCTTCTAAAACCTTCTTCTACTTGGGCGGCAGTTGCATTTGCTTGCAAATTTAAAATAACTTGTTTAGAGATAATCTTTTCTTGTTGTTCTTTATTACGTTGCTCTAAATTCTGTTGCCATAAAAAGTCATCATGAATACTGAATTGAAGGAGGTGGACCTCCTGAGGTAGCAGAAGGTCTAACGCCAGTTTACGCGCGGTTGTACTTAAGTAAGTTCTATCTAGAATAACGATTCCGGGTATATCCTGCGTGCGTCTGATTTGTTCAGCAAAATGCTGCTCCAATAAGTCCCGCTTTGTGGTGAACATGTCTTGGTATTGGTATGCGCGTTCATTGGGTAATAAATGGTGATTTAGTTCCTGACAGAGCTTAAATGCCAAATCGTCTGAGCTTAGAATGGTTACCGGGATATGATAACGTATTGCCTCGCTTTTGAAGGAGGATGCCCAAGAGCTTTTCCCTGTACAAGGGAGGCCAGAAAGCACGATAAACAGGGTGCCGGTGTTTTTCGGTTCAATTTTTTGATACATAACTTCCTTGTGGTCATTCATTATATAACTCAATCATTAATGCTAAAAAATGATCGAAAGAGTATGTAATGAAATAATTATCTTCTTTCTCTTTAAAGTTATTTTTTCTCTAGTCGCATAGGCAATGCAATGATTAACCAAATAAAACCCACAATGCCATTAAACAGAAAAACCCCCGGTATGTTGTATGAGTTGTATATTACCCCTGCTAAAGCACCACCTGCAAACAATCCTAAAAATTGACTGGTAGAATACACACCCATTGCCGTACCTTTAGACTGTGAAGGTGCCTGTTTGGAAATCATGGACGGTAAAGTTGCCTCAAGTATATTGAAGCTAGTAAAATAGGCGAGAAAAATAGTACAAAAAAACCACCAATGTAGATGCAGACTAATTAAAGCCCATTGGGCAAGTATAGTTGTCAAGACCGAGCCAAGAAATACTTTTTTCATATGGCCCCTTTTCTCGGCGATAATAATCATCGGAACCATGAAGAGAAAAGCGAACAACATCAGAGGTAAATAAAATTGCCATTGACCCTGTAGCGCCCCCATGAGTATTTGGCTTTTTAAAATGAAAGGCGTAACAAAAAAAGTGGCGGTTAAAATATAGTGCTGACAAAAAATACCCAAATCGAGACGAAGTAATTGCTTGTTTTTTAATACCGAACTTAGTAATGCTGGCTGTGCTTCACTTTCGCAATGAACGGGTTGTGTCTTGGGCGTGGGGATCACAGAATACAACAGTACAAGAGCAGTTAGTGCTAAAAGAGAGGTTAGAAGGAAAATACCTTTTAAGCCATAATGCTGTGCCAGAAAGGGGCTAAAAATCATCGCGGAGCTAAAAGAAAGACCTATCGTTATACCAATGACAGCCATTGCTTTAGTTCGTTCTTCATCGGGGGTCAAGTCCGCTAAAAGTGCAATTAGGACACTACCGATTGCACCGGTACCCTGTAATGTTCGAGCGATAATCATTCCATAAATTGAATGCGTGAAGGCACCTAATAAGCTTCCTCCGGCAAAAAGGAGCAATCCTGCGACGAGCACGGGTTTACGCCCCAATTTATCTGAAAGTAGTCCGAATGGAATCTGCATGATCCCTTGGGAAAGGCCATAAATGCCTAAGGCAAATCCAATTAAAATAGGTGTTGCGTCCTCTAAGGACAGAGCATAAACACTAAACACAGGTATGAGCAGAAATAAGCCCCACATCCGGAAAGCAAAAATGATTGCGATTGGGAAAACGGTTTTGGACCAAGGATAATTCATCAGCTAAGGGGCGAATACGCAAAAGTGATGCGATCGTACAAATTTAACCACTTAGATACAAGTGCTTTAAATTAAATGTACTAAAAGATTGCAATATTATGCAAGAAAAATGAAAATGAAGAAATTTGTTTTTAAGGATCGTCCATGAGTTTAAATTTTGTCGATAAGGTAGCCTTGATTACTGGAGGCGCGCGTGGTATTGGGAAAGCAACTGCCTTAAAATTAGCCCAGGCAGGAGCCGATATAGCAATTGTTTATTACAATAGCTCCGATGAGGCACAGAAATTAGTTGCTGAAATTAACAAATTAGGACGAAAGGCGGTCGCATTACAGGCGAACGTTGCCGATCACGCTTCGGTTAAAGAGCTTTTTGCGCAGTTCGGTGAAACATTCAATTCGTTAGACTTTCTTATTAGTAACGCAGCGAGTGGCGTTTTAAAGCCTGCATTAAAAATGTCAACCAAACATTGGCGTTGGTGTATGGAAACGAATGCACTGGCATTAAACCATTTAGTGACTGAGGGACGCCCATTTATGCGTAAAGGTGGACGAGTGATTGCTCTATCAAGTCTGGGTGCGGAGCGCGCCATTCCCAATTATGCCTTCATTGGTGCTTCTAAAGCGGCCCTGGAAGCGCTAGTGCGCTCCTTGAGTTTAGAGTTGGCAGACGATGGTGTCACGGTTAATACAATCTCTGCAGGGGTTGTGGATACGGATGCTTTAAAAAATTTCCCTAATCGCGAGCAGTTGTTAGATGAGTATCAGGCTCATGCTTTGGCCGATCGCCCGCTAACTCCCCTGGATGTAGCCAATGCGGTCTATTTGCTTTGTCTTCCTGAAGCCGCAATGATCAATGCACACACTCTGTTCGTTGATGCGGGTTATAGCCGTATTGGCTGATAAGATGGCCTTTTAGGTGCAGAAGAGGCATAATTTATGTCTAGAAAAAACTGTGATATAATTTGCGGCTTTGTAATTTGCCGCCTCTGAGGAAAAAATAATGAATGTAGCTGACGTTTATCCTAAAGTAAGAGAAATAATCGCTGACGTCTTAGTTATTGACGAAGATGAAATTCTACAAAATAGTCGTTTAATTGCAGATTTAGGCGCTGAGTCCATCGATTTTCTGGATTTAGTTTTTCAACTTGAAAAAGAATTCAAAATTAAAATTCCTCGTGGTCAGTTAGAAAAAAATGCGCGTGGCACGTTGGCAGAAGAAGAATTCGAAAAAGGTGGCGTAATTACTCCACAAGGTTTAGAAGCATTGCGCAGCTATCTTAGCGAAGTCCCAGATGATCAATTTAAGTCCGGTATGAAAGTAAACGAAATTCCTATGCTCTTTACGGTCGAGACTTTTTGTAAGCTCGTAATTTCCGCGATGAATGAGCAAAAAGTTCCAGCGTAAATTTCATGAGATTTTTATTTGTCGATCGTATTGTCGAATCAGCCCCTGGAGCTTGGATACGGGGGCTTAAACATGTAACCCACGATGATTATTTCCTGACTACGGATAAAGAGGGACGAGCCTGCTTCATTCCTTCTCTTATCGGTGAAACATTGGGCCAGCTAGCTGCGTGGAATGTCATGTCCTTAAATGATTTTTCTTCCAGGCCAGTTGCAGGAATCGTGGATTCCGCTCGCCTGTATCGTCCAGCTTATGTAGGTGAAACGCTACTTCTTGAATCTCATATTGATAGCCTAGACGAGCGTGCGGTGCAATATCATAGTGAAGCGAGAGTGGGTTCAGAGCTTGTGTTCTCTATAAGTGGCGCTCTCGGACCACTATTACCAATGGATGATTTCATTGAAAAAAGCATAGTGCGTGAGCAGTTCGCTGAAATTAATCGACATACCGACTGGTTTGCACTTTGTGCTGATTTGAACATAATACCCATGCAAGAACTATTGGGAGCAAGCAACGAAAATCGGCGAGTTAACATGAGTTTTGACCGAATCTGTTCATCGGAACCCGGGATTAGCTTAATTGCGGAAAAACGTTTAAGTCGTGCCGCCCCTTATTTTCCGGATCATTTTCCCAAAAAACCGGTATTACCGATGACGGTACTTCTTGAGTGCAAGATCAATCTCGCATATGAGTTTATACTTCGCGCAGGGTATACCACCTGCTATCAGGTAGCGGAGTTGCGCAAAATAAAAATGAATGAATTTGTACATCCAGGCGATGTTATTGAGTGTTTAGTCACTGTCAAACGCCGTGATGAACAGGAGCTGGTGCTCTCCTTTCGTAGCACAGTAGCAGGGAAAAGGGTATGTGTTATGGATGCTGTATTAATCCCCAGAGGTTGACATGAAAAAAAGACGAGTAGCAATTACAGGTTTAGGGGCCGTATCACCACTAGGTCATGATGTTTCTTCGACTTGGAACAATTTGATGGCTGGAACATCAGGTATTGCCGAGATTAGCCATTTCGACGCAAAATCCTTCCCAACCTATATCGCTGCTGAGGTAAAAAATTTTCAACCGCGATCATCATTAATCAATAAACAAAGCCGTTTTGCATTATCGTTTACTCACTTCGCTCTTGAAGCGGCAACGCAGGCTTTTGAGGACGCTGGTATTTTACCCACAGAACAAACCGCTACGGATTGGGGCGTGGTGACCGGTAGTGGGATGATGACGGCTGAGTTTGATTACTTACATCGTTTTCAAAAAACCTGCGCTGTTGATGGTGAGGTGGATTGGGCTAAATTACAGGAATCCAAGCAAGAATTTTATCAATTAGCTGACTTTGCTAAAACCACCCCAAATACGGGTTTATCGTTACTTGCCCAACAATTTGGCATTAGAGGGTATGCGTCTTCCGTGCATACGGCGTGTGCTTCCGGTGGGCAGGCTCTTGGTCTGGCACTACAGGTCATTCGACGAGGTGAAGCCGATTATGTGCTAGCTGGAGGATTTGACTCCATGATTAACCCCATAGGGTTATCCAGTTTTTGTTTGCTCGGTGCATTATCCACTTATAACGAAACACCTACTACAGCAAGTCGTCCTTTTGATGCGACCCGCAATGGTTTTGTGCTAGGTGAAGGTGCTGCTTTTTTAATTTTAGAGGAATGGGAAAAAGCCAAAGCACGAGGGGCACGTATTTATGCAGAGCTTGCGGGCGAAGGAAACTCGCTAAGTTCATATCGAATCACCGATTCGCATCCTAATGGCGATGGTGCAATCCAGGCAATCATTGGTGCATTAAAAGATGCAGGGATTAAACCTGCCGATGTGGATTATATTAATGCCCATGGTACCTCTACAAAAATGAATGATTTAAGCGAGTCAAACGCAATTAAAGCGGTATTTGCTGAGCAGAGCGCATACTTACCGGTAAGCTCCACAAAAGGGCAAACGGGCCATTTAATTGCCGCGGCCGGTGCTTTAGAAGCGGTTATATCCGTTAAAGCAATTGAACACGCATGTATTCCTATGAATGCTAACCTAACCACGCCGGATCCGGAGTGCGGTCTAAATTATGTAATCGATGGACCTAGAGAAAAATCCCTAGGAGTTGTCTTATCCGACTCTTTTGGATTTGGCGGATCGAATAGTTGCTTATTGTTTAAACATCCTCAGTTTTAAGGAGTGGTAATGAGTCAAGCCAATCGTGTATTAATTACCGGAAGAAGCACCCTTACCGCAACTGGACCAACATCGGATGCCACCTGGAATGCACTTACGCAAGGCTGCAGTGGTATTGCGGAAATAAAGGAATGGGATTTAGCGCGATGGAGCGCACGCCTGGGAGGGGAGTTAAAAGATTTTCAACCCGCCAAGATGCTGCCGGATCGCAAACTGAATAAAGTGATTTCACGACAAGACGTTCTGGGCATTAATGCAGCAGTTCAGGCGGTCGAACATAGCGGTTTTATTAGTTATCGTGATGGGCTAAACCAGGAAGAACACGAACATTTTAACGAACAAACAGCGGTCTATGTAGGCTCGCCTGGAAACAAATATTTTCAACAATATGATTTCTTACCCTTGCTCGCGAAGACCCAGGGCAAAATGTCTGCATTTGCTGAACAATTGTTTGATGAAGTACATCCTATGTGGCTATTAAGGATTTTACCCAATAATGTTTTGGCTTATACCGGCATTACCTACGGTTTTAAGGGTGCAAATCATAATATTACGAACCATGCGGTAGGGGGATCACAGGCGCTGCTCGAGGCTTTTCATGCGATACAAAGCGGTCAAGCTGATCGCGCGGTGGTCGTTGCGTATGATACGGCATTGGAGCCGCAGTCACTTTTTTACTATGAGCAACTCGGTGTTTTAAGTCAACGTCATCTCAAACCTTTTGACGCTGATCATGATGGTACCATTATGGCTGAAGGTGCTGCAGCGATTGTTTTGGAAAGTGAAGCAAGTGCCAATGCACGTCAAGCTCGGAGCTATGGAGAAATTATTGGTGGGCAATCAAACAGTGAACTCGCCGGTTTATTCTCTATTGAAGAACATGGAGAGCAGTTGTCACGGCTTATGGAACGAACTCTTTCGCACTTGATGCTGGATAAAAATGAGATTGATTTCATTGTAGCTCATGGCAATGGGAACATAAAATCAGACGTAAGTGAGGCTCAGGCAATTAATAAGGTTTTTGGTGCGAGACAAGTCCCAGTAACAGCATTTAAATGGTCTATGGGGCATACAGTGTGTGCTTCTGGGCTTATTGATGCGGTAATGGCAACCTACGCATTAGAACAAAAATGTGTACCAGGGATCGCTAATCTCGAACAACCTGCTGCCCGATGTGCTGATCTTTTGCTTAGTTCCGAGCATCATCTGTTAACAGCACCTCAACATGCACTGATCCTTAATCGAGGTTTTGCTAGTATGAATACCTGTTTGGTGATTAAATCAAGTGATTGAACTCGAACAGCAAATTGCCCAGTTGCCGACTAGCTTTTTAGGGAAAATAATTTTCAATTTCCTTCCTTATAAACGCCAAGTCATCATGAGTAACATTGACCGTGTTTACGGTGAACGACTAACACCTGAGCAAAAAAAACGTTTAGCTATTGCCTATTATTCTCACTTGCTTAAATCACTACGTGAAGCTCTGCGGATGCGTTTCATGAGTGAAGAACAATTGAGTCAATGGGTAGAAGTTCGAGGACATCAATATATGCTCGATGTCGTAGCGCAGCAAAAAGGTGTTTTGGTACTCACGGGTCATTTTGGTAATTGGGAGGTTGCGCCAATTGGCGGGGTTTTAAATTTTAAAGAATTTCAAGGGCAATTTCATTTTATTCGCCGAACCTTATCCATTAAATTCATTGAGCGCAGTCTCTTTAAACAATATTACCGAGTAGGACTTAATGTCATACCTAAAAAGAATTCACTCGACAAAGTATGTGCTGCTCTGGAGCAAAATCATGCGGTAATTTTTGTTTTAGATCAGCACGCCTCGTTGGTCAACCGTGACGGAATTGCGGTGGAGTTTTTTAATGAAAAGGCAGGTACCTATCGTAGTTTGGCTACCTTGTCTCGCTACACTAATGTTCCTGTTATTCCTGCTGCAGGATATCGCCTTGCAAACGGAAAGCATGTATTGGAGTTCTTTCCACCGATTCCCTGGCAAGAACATGAAAATACCAACCAAGCCCTTTATCAAAATACCCTTGCTTATAATAGAGCACTGGAACAAATTATATTAGCCCATCCAGAGCAATGGAATTGGATGCATAAGCGATGGAAGTTGAAAAAAAAGACAGCGGATGCTCGTAAATAAACGAGTATAATCAAATCGCTCAAATCTATATTCATGATATAGCTTAAACAGTGTATCTCAACGTCATTGATCTTGAATTTATTGTGGCAAATAAAAATCACAAGATTCTTCTGCAGTACATTTAAGATATAATTCGCGCATTTCTACAATGACTTAAAAGCATAATAATGATTACCAATATCTCTTTCGTAAAAGTTTCGGCAGTGGCATATGAATTAAATTTACATTGTAGTACGCCACAGGATATAGCTGATGTATGTGAACATTTAAATCCATTAGTAAAAGAGCATCAATGGTCATACCAATCTGAATTACACGGTGTGCGTATATGTATTCCTAGTTTTGCCCTATATGACTTATTTTTAAAATTAAAAGAAGCGCATTTACTTGAAAAGCAGATAACTACGGTATTTATTTTTAATAAATTTATTGAATTATTGATGCAAAAACGTGACGTAAAAAATTTTGGAAATATCGAAAAGTTTTTATCCTATTATCTTCCACAGGAAGATATGCAGACTCATATACAGATAGTACGAGCTCTTTTATCCAGTCCCTCAGGTTTGGATATTTTTAGTCAAATTTTGGACCAAGGCTTTACGATGTTAGATAACCCTGCATTACTGCAACCGCTTGTTCAATTAATTGACCAATCAGGGCAATCTATGACGAGTAATTCTCAGGCCATACAACAGCTTACCTCTAAGTATAACCAGCTAGCTGCATACTTTGAAGCCATCCATCCCTTTGAAATGGAGGTCGTGGCTTTACATACAGAACGAGAAATGGCGCAATTTTTTAATCGATCGTGGATGTTTTGTTATTTACAGCATTACTTATTCGCGCCCAACGAGAAAAATGAGCGTATTTATTTATTACAAAAGGATTATCTTCATAAACTCATATGGGCTAATAAATTATTTGCAGCAGCTAAATATTACCTTATCGCTAAATTAAGTGGTCTCTCGTACTGTTCTGCAGAAAATTTATCTCGATTTGCTGCAATTAATACCGATAGTCATCACGCAAATAAACATATTTTTAAGTTCATGTTGACTCGATATGAGCTTAGCCCATTCAATATCACCTTTGTATACAAGTATTTAGCGGTACAAGTTATCAATCAGCTTTTGGAGCATGAATTCGACTGTGATGAAGAGGAAGTCCATTTGTTGTTAACCCATTATTATCAGGTAACTGATGAAGCGCGAAAAATACCTAATAAAGCAACGATTTTAGAATATGCTTTGCATGCAGTGGTGCAATTGGCAAGTATTATTGCTCCGCGCATCGGCAAGAGTGAGCATTTAAAAACTTTTATTAAATTAGCCCGACAACTAAAGCCTTGCTTGTCGATTATATCTTTGGACAAAGAGGTGAATACTGATCCGTTGCTCAAAGCGGAGCATAAAGTATTTTATAATTCATCGCATACTTCATTCAATGCTGATATTTACAGCACGGTACTACGGGATCTCTATCAATTAATGTTAAAACCCCAAAATTTTAACGATTTTTTTAACTACCTAAATACGCAATTATCTCACTCCTTAGGGCATCTGCCCTCATTACCTAACGATTATCAGGATAATCAGATTAAATTGTTGGACTTAGCTTTCCCTAATGGAAAAATTTTTTCCTGGTGGTCTGGATTACCTGAGTCACAACGAGCCCTAAACCAGGCGATGCATCATTTATTACTAAGCCTTGAGCGTGCCGAAGGCTATAATTTGCCCGATTTTGAAGGAACAGACGGCGTGCCTCGTTTTTATGGATTCATTCCTCATTACAGCGCCAACTCGCTGATTACCAAGGAGAAGCGAGTTTTTAAGGAAAGTGCGTACTCATCCCCAGGAATTATTCATGGGGTTGAGGCGCATCGATTACAGTTAGCCGCGCTACGATTTTTTATTAAAGAAGGCAGGCTAAAATTACCCAGGGGTAAAAGTGCTCATGACCTGCTGACCTATATTGTCGATAATGATCTATGGAGTGCCTTTTTTGATAATCGATACTCCCATTTTACCTCTCCCCACTTTTTAATGAGCGCACTGCGCAGTAACCCACAATACGATGTACTACAAAAGTATGCTGTATTTGCTTTTTGCAAAGCAATGAGTAAATTTATCTACATTGATTGCCCGTTGTTTGATTACGAACAGTTAATTCTGATGCAATGCGCAACGGATAACAATTTTATTAACCGATCCGATGAACGGCTATTTAAAAATTGGTTGTCAGCTAACAAACATAAGGCGAAGTTTTATCAAGAGCAAGATTTATGGAGCGCCTGTTATTTTAAAAAACCTAAAGCACTTTATAAGTCAGTAACCCCCTATCGAGCTATTTTAAATACGGTCAATCATCATGAGCCGTTTCATTTTACTGGGCGCGTGTCGGTATTACGTCAGATAGAGCTGAATTTCAAACAGCAAGCACTACAAATCATTTCCGGCATGAGAGGTGTGGGTAAAACCACATTAGTCAATCAGTATCTTCTAAATACCCGTTATACCATTTGCTGGCCAGTAGAAACTGCCGATATTCCTCAGTCACTAAAACGATTATATGACCTGCTCCAACATAACTTTCCAGATTTAATTCGGGATATTCAATCGACTTACATTGATTGCCATTGGTCAGAAAGATTGCAAATTGCGTTGAAAAAAATTCCAAATTGGTTGCTCATTTTTGATGATATTCGTTCGCCTGGTATGCTTGAAGAATATATGGCCCTCCCGAATCTTAATCTAAGACAACATATAATTATTACCACAACCAATCCTTATTGGACGAAATTTGAATCAAAAATAATTTATCTGGATACTCTAACGGATGATGAGGCACAAGAATATTTACATAAAGTACTCCCGCACGAGCAGTCTGAAAGCCTAAACATTTTAGGTAAGTCATTAGGTAATCTCCCACTTGGATTGGTTCAAAGCAGTAATTTTATTAGAAGCACCTCAATAAGTGTTACGCAATACCTCAACTATTTTAAACAAGAAATCGCAGAACTCTGGGCCACCGAAGAGCGCCCAGTGGATTATCCTCGTGTCATAAATGCGGCATGGCAGGATGATATAGATGAAAGTTGCAAAGATATTTATGCAAAAGCAATTTTATTTAGTATGGCTTACTTGAGCTCCTTAACGTTTACCCGAGACCTGTTTCTTTTCCTGGATGAACCTTCTGTAGCGCGAGCATTGAGGCGATTATGTTCTTACTCTTTACTGAAATATGAGCCCGCTACAAAACAGTATACTCTCCATCCACTAGTGCAAGCGGTCATCTATGAGCATTTACGGACACTTAAAAATACAGATTATGCACGTTTGGCTTTGGTGTTGGCGCCGACAATCTGTGACCTTAAACGTATAAATAGAATAGATACAGAAATTATTTATGATTATGAACATAATTCAGAGTTCACAAATCATATTTTAAGTAAGTTAAATTTAGGTGGACATGAACTGGACATAACCGAGGACTCGCTGGAGTGTTTTAATAAGCACTATATGGTAAATAGACAATGAGACGGCAATTATGATAGTTTCATTTAAAGCTATCCAAAGGAACGGTTGATGGATGTAAAACTCTGTTGTCTCAATGGTCAATGGGTGCAATTAGAGCCTATAGCGCTCGTTCATAAAAAAGCTCTTGCTCAAGCTGCAGATGATGTACGCATTTGGCAATACATGCCTTTTATGGCCATGAGGGAACACTTTACCCAATGGTTCGATGAGGCACTAACTAAGACCATCGCGAGGCAGCAATTAACTTATGTTATTCGCGAGCGAAAGAATCAGTTGCTCGCCGGGGCAACAGCCTATGGTGATTTTTCATGGGAACATAAACGTCTAACCTTAGCCTATAGTTGGTTGCATCCACGCTTTTGGGGCACGAAGATGAATACGGAAGCTAAATTGCTCATGCTGTCTCAGGCGTTTGATACCTGGCAGATTAATCGTATCGAAATTGGCACAGATAGCGAAAATAAACGTTCTCACGCAGCCATTCTAAAATTGGGGGCGACTGAAGAAGGCTACTTAAGGCAGCACATGCGCAATCATGATGGACGGCTTACGGATACGGTATTATTTAGCATCATAGCTTCTGAATGGTTACCGATAAAAGAGCGGCTCATAAAATATTGTTATTAGAACCGCACTTATCCCTTAGCTCCTTTTAAATTCTAGTTATAATGGTTCTCAGGTAAAGGAAGGGGAGCTGGTTTTTTTTCCGGTGAGGTTTGCCAAAAGCTCCAGGGTATTGCATTGCCTACGGAGGTTAAAGTTTTTGTGGCAATGGAGCTGACTTTGTTAAAAGCACTTATAAGTTCACCCATAAGTTCATTACTTTCTTCAGGCTCCGTAATTAGCTCTGGTGGTTGTGGTTTCATGCTAATGGGTTTTGGAAAGAGCTCGTCTTTAAGCCGTTTAATCTGGTTCGACCCCTCAGGGTATTCTCCTAATAAGGCCTGCACATCGCTTAAGGAACCCTCAAGAAACGTGATTTCAACTAACCGAATTAAATTACGGGTGCAGGAAACTTGGTGGGTATTATACCAATTTCTAAGTGCTGCATCCATCTCATCATTTTGCGTAATTATTTGTATAATCTGATGAATCTCTTTGCGAATTTGATATTCGTGAGGCATTGGATTTTTTAAATTTTCTTCTTCCAGTTTTAAAATTATTTGATTTAAATACTCTGTATTGAGTGTTTCGGGTCTATTGATCAAGAGTTCCGCAAGAGAAGGTTTTTTAGGTATGAGGACTTCCTCAAAATTAGGAGGCGATGTTATCTTGTGAGGATGGGTAAATGCGTTGGGTTGTGGAAAGAAAAATCCAGACCAGCCGTAATAATAACAGCGCATGAACCGTTTGAATAACGCTCCGAACAAGCCATGATAATTATGTAAAGTTAATTCTAAACGTGCCTCCAACTGTGCTCGGAGCACCATTTGTTTTTGTGCTTCAGTTAAGGGAGACTGGAGTAATTTTTGGCAGCATGTGAATAATTTAAGAAAATTACTAGTCCCTCCTTGCATCCCGTAATATTGAAGGGTATTGATTCCATCATAGTTAAATAAGCGATATAACGCCTCTGGGGGCGCTTCATGAGCGTATTCTATAAAGGTGCGATGGATTGCGCTCTTGGTTAAAGCGGAAACAAGAGGATTATCTAACCACAGGGTAAGATTTTCAAAGAAATGTTGTTTGCATTGCTTCAGGCGCAAAACTTCTCTTAACAAGGATTCTAAGTTTTTTGGTGAACCCTTGTAAAAATTTAAATAATATTCAAAAAGAGAAATTGATTGGTGAACATGAGGTAGATTTGAGAACAATTCAGGTAAAGGTACCATAGCGTATTCATGATCAGGAAAACGCATCTGGGCTAAAAGCAGATGGGGTTGTAGTTCCCCCTGTTCAAACCATAAAGAGGTGCTCCCTTGCTCTGCGGTTTCCTGAATATATTGGTACACAGAAAGCTGCTTTTTTTTAAGAATCTCGGTCAGATATTGGTTTCCTTGAAGTCTGAAGAACAGCTGCATTATTGAACGAGAAATCCCAGGGAGTTGTTGGGCCAACGCCCCTATGAGCTGTGGATAAATTTCATAAAAATGCCCATTGAGATAGAGCTTCATCGCATATTCAAGATGAGACTCTTTTAACTTTAGTTTAATAAAGAATCTTATAAACTTAGGAAAGAGATTTAAATGCTCAATCATACGCATGTAAAGCACTGGGAGAGTGCTTTCATTTTTTAATTGGTTATTGAGTAAATCAAATACTTCATTATATAAAAATTTAACAATATGACCCAGCACCAAATGTGCATTCGGCATCAGCGCGTAATGTTTCAACCAATATTTTAATAAATCACTTCTTAGGTATTTACTAAATAAAAGTTGAATAACGGGTTCATCGAGAACATGAAAATGAGAGATAGAAACCAATAGGCTGACTGCTGCTTCAGGTAAAATATTTTTTAAATGCTGCTCGGTAAGCACCCGTGTATCCAGTTGTTGAATCCAGTAATTAATACGAGATGGTGAGGGGGGCTCATCACGTGACAATTGATCGAGAATGGACTCTTTCGGTAAATTATTAAAAAAATTTTCTTGGGTAAAGAGCACAATGATGAGTAAAGAGCGCACTTGTGGATCATTGCAGCATTCGATGAGTTCTAAAATATCCCAAGGAGTGAAGCTGTTATCTTGGACGGTATTGATAAAGTGGAGCTGACTTGAAATGTGATCATTGATGGTGCTTATATGATTAGGATTGCCTAAGGCTGCTTTAAACAGTTCCAGTTCTTGCTTTCCTGCCATGTTCCCCTCCTCACTTTGCTTTTAAAATGCTCTAAAATATTTTGAGCAAAGTGTTAATAATAAGGTTAAATGTGCTTAAGAAAAAAAGGGTGAAGAACACCTTCAAATACCAAAGTGGCGGTGCCAGTCATCGTAATCGACTTCGATAAATCAGGCCATCTGATAATTAATTCGCCTCCAGCCAAATGGACAAGGATTTCTTCCGACATCTTATAGAATAAACGTCCTACAGCGGCGGCGGCGACAGCACCTCTTCCACAGGCTAAAGTTTCACCACAACCCCGCTCATAAACCCGCAGTTTCAGTTCATGAGGGCTCATAATTTGCATAAAACCAGCATTAACACCTTCTGGGAAATATGGATGATGACTTATTTCCCGCCCTACAGTTCCTACCGGTGCTGTCGCGACATTGTCACATAAGGTAACAGCATGCGGATTGCCCACGTTAAGTGCGTGAATCAAGAGATTCATGCCATCCGATAGCTGTAATGGATAACTGGAGGCTGGTGAGGCCAAAAAGGGGATTTCTGCAGGACTCAGTATAGGTTTGCCCATATCGACACATACTTTTTCATCTGAGAGCAATTTCAAATTCATTTGCGTTGTTTTTGTTGCAACACTAATATTTTCTTTAGTAGTCAATCCGTAATAACGTGCAAAAACAGCCAGACAACGAGCACCATTACCGCATTGTCCGACTTCAGAACCATCGGCATTAAAAATACGGTAGTGAAAATCTACCGCTGGATTGGTACTGGGCTCTATAAGCAATAATTGATCAAATCCGACCCCTGTGTGCCGATTTGCCAGAGCAGAAATCTGCTCAGGGTTAAGATTAAAACATTGGTTAATCCCATCAATGACCATAAAATCATTACCTAGACCATGCATTTTTGTAAATTGGATCATGCCAGGCCTCGCACTCTGTGGATGTTATTTTTTAATAATGGTTTAAAGTGTGGCGTGCTTTTCTGATTTGGGCAAGTATAATGGCCCTTTTAAGCCACATCCCGTAAGATTTATCAGTAAACCAGTAATCAGTAGAAGTCGTATATAAATCATTTATTGAACAGCCTTAATCGCTTACGACGATACAAAAAACCCGGAAAATTATCTCCGGGTTAGACAGTAAAACAGGATATTTTAATCGATTATTAATTTGCCGCAACTAAAGGTAGAATAGCATAACGACGCATTAAATTTTCAGCTTTTAGGCCGTAAGCACCGACAGCACCAGGAACACCCACAGTTGTTAGGGCGCCATTACCGGCATCAAAAACTGGAGCAGATGCAGCGCCAACGCCCCATGCAGTTGCAGAAGCGGTTACCGCACTAGCTGGAGTACCTGAGCCATTAACAACGAGTGCCATGTTAGCATAAGCAGTAGTTGGGGCAGTGAAAGTTACAGGGCCAGTTGCTGTAGTAGCTGGTAATGTGGTAGCGGTAGACGAATCATAAACAATTGTAGAAATTGTTCCTACAGTTGATTTTAAAGGAGTGACGGCTACAGAAGCTATATTTGTACATGATGTAGCGCTATGGGTTGCAGATGCATTCCATTTTACCGTTACGGTGCCATTGTACGCCAGGTTCGCAGTAGTGGAACAAGGACCTGTTGTATCAGAAACTACAACAGAGACTGCAGAGGCGCTTGAGCCAGAGTTGCCTGTTGCTGGTACTACGTTGCCAAGACCGTTGACGATGACTAACTGTCCAGTAGTAGGTCCAACGGCAAATGCGGCACCAGAAGCAAATAAAACAACGGCAAGGGCTGATTTTAAAACTGTACGTTGTGCTTCCATATTAAATACCATCCTTCTTTCTAGTAATATTTAAGTACTTGATTTAAAACAATATACCGTGGAACACACTGCAGTCCACTCGCACTAAAGTCTAGCATCACATTTTTATTTCTGCAGTAAATTCCAGGAAAATTTTATTCCGTATACTTTAGCGACTCAGCATCGGTTGAGTAACTTCTGATGCTGCAAATTTTACTATCATCATGTAAGAAAAATTGAATTATTTCGTTTAAGATAACTTGCGCTGGCTTCGTCCATTGGCGATAATTTACTCTTTTGGATAAGAGAATTCATTTTGACTGTATACATAACGGAACCACCTACCGCTGCGCAAGCGGTTGTTATCTGGATGCATGGCCTTGGTGCTGATGCGGGCGATATGAGCGGCTTGGCCGAACAATTAAACTTACCTCAAGTTGCAGTACGGCACGTATTTATGAATGCGCCGTTACGCGCAGTCACTTTAAATAACGGTATGCTCATGCCAGCATGGTATGATATCGTCGGACTTGAACTGATTGATAGGCAAGATAAAGAGGGGATAGAGGAATCGAAGCTGCAGATTTGTCAGGTAATGGAGGAGCAGTATGCGGCAGGCTTTAAACCGCAACAAGTGTACCTGGCAGGTTTCTCTCAAGGTGGCGCTATGGCTATGTACACTGCTTTAACGACCGCTACGCGTTTAGGCGGTGTAATCGCTTTATCTGGATATTTGCCTCTTGCCGATCGCTTGCAACCTCAACTTGATTTAAGCACACCTTTTTTTCTCGGTTCCGGACAGTATGACCCCATCGTATTACCCAAGTGGGTAAAGATGAATGCCGACTGGTTATTAGAAAAAAAATATGTGCATTTAACACAACATCAATATCCAATGGAACATTCTGTATGCATGGATGAAATTAGAGATCTCAGCGTATGGTTGAGTCAACGTGTAGCGGAGAATAGATAAATGACCGTGGTTAAAAAAGCAAAAACCGTACAATATTCCTGTGAGCAAATGTTTCGTTTGGTAAATGATGTTGAGCGCTATGCTGAATTTTTACCCTATTGCACGGAAAGTATTGTCCATCATCGGGATGAAGATGAAATTCAAGCTACCCTGGTCATAGGCGCTGCGGGTATGAGTAAATCATTTACTACACGCAATCGCTTGCAAATTAATAAAATGATTGAAATGCGTT
>Ga0066256_1002245_pt1 | contig 22263 bp, 10 predicted proteins | sample ThiBio_1000_biof_FD_87107 | JGI IMG/M metagenome (GOLD analysis project Ga0066256, IMG submission 87107) | Wastewater bioreactor microbial communities from Cape Town, South Africa - Thiocy_expt_1000_biof (version 2) | ecosystem: Engineered > Bioreactor > Thiocyanate-remediating >... | reverse complement strand
CTGTTGGGCTCACCCCTTATAGCAAGTGTCCCGTAAGGTGTCTTCAAGGGTGGCCCGACCCCGAATGGGGCCGGGCCGCGCAAGAAGGAGATCTGCCGCTCCCGGAGGAGGTGGCTAGGTAGGAATGCAGATATGCATGTCAGAAGGAAGGAAGGGGAGAAAGGGAAGATAGTAGTAGGCCTAGGCGCAGGGGTCCCTAACAGGCGCGCGTCCTAGGCTGGCGTCCAGCGAGTCCAGCCCAGCCTCGCCCAGGTGCCGGCAGGCGGCCCAGCAGTCACAGTAACTGCTAGTCACTGGCAGCAGTACCAGTACGTGACGTCGCGACTGGCAACGCCGGCGACGCTGCTGACGGCCGCGTACATGGTGGTATGGACTGAATCATTCAACGCGCAACCATGATGCCATTGCCAACCATCAAGCACTGCCAGTGCTATGGCCACGCAGCGGACGCTGACAGAACTGCGCGGCGCCGACGGGTGACGGGTGGCATAACTGCACGGCCGCGGTGCACCGGCACCAGCAGCACGGGTGGGCGCCAATGACGCAATGATCGGCCCGGAACTGCCGCGTGCCGCACGCAGATGTGCGTGTACCGCCGGCCCGCCAGCACCACCGCGTCCAGCGGACCCAGCATGTCGGCCTCGACGGCACCCAACGGCCGCTTGGCTACCGTGCCCGCCAGCCACCCCTCGCGCTCCGCCAGCGGATCACGCCGGTGCCTCTGGCAGGTGTGGCACGCTGCCACGGCGGCCGACACGTCCTCGCGCAGGCCCCGCCACCACAGGCCAGCCTCTTGCACCTGTGCCGTGACGCGCGCAACGCCAAAGTGGCCCGCGCCGTGCGCCGCCATCAGCACCTTGTCCTTGATGCCCTGCGCGGCGGCGGGCACGATGACGTCGTCGCCCAGGTGCCACAGCATCACGCCGTCGCGCTTCTTCTGTTTGCAGCCCAGTGATGCCGCCCAGTGCGCCTTCTCCTTCTCGTCCGCCGCGTCCTGCGCCTCCATGATGTCGTGCAGCAGGCGCGCCGTCACCACCGGCACCATTGCCGGCGCCTCCGCCACGGCGCCTGTCCACGCCGCCACCGCCTCTCCACTGGCGGCGTCGCCCAGGTCGGCGGCGGCGCCGTCGCGCGCCGTCCTCTTGCCCCGCTTGCCGCGCCCCGCGGTGGGTGGCACGCTGGCCCCTGCGCCTCCCCGCGCGGGTGGCAGCGCCCCCGTGTCGCTGGCCCCTGCGCCTCCCCGCGCGGGTGGCAGCGCCCCCGTGTCGGCGCCCTCGGCGTCCGTGCGCTTGCCCTTGCGGTCCCTTGCCGGACCCGTCTCGCCGCCGGTGCCCGCGGCCGTCCGCCGTGTAGTCACCGCTGCCACCTTGGGTGTCGCCGTCGCCATGTCGGTCTTGGTCGTCGTCACTGCCGCCGGGCGCGTGCTGCTGTCGGGCACGCCGCTGCCCGTGGTGCCCCCGCCCCCCGCGCTCGGCGGCATTGACGGGTGGCGGCTGGCAAAGTCCGCCAACGCGTTCGCCGCGCCGCTCACGTGCCGCACCGTGATGTTGTAGCGCGCCAGCGTAGCCATCCAACGCCGCACACGCGGATTGGCGGAGTCGCGCATGAACAGCAGGTTCTTGTGGTCCGTCCAGGCGGTGAACGGCATGCCGCTCAAGTAGGCGTCGTGGGCCACCACCACGCCGACTAGGGCTCGCGCTTCTCGGTCCACCGCAGCCCATGACAGCTCCGCCGGCTGCCATTTGTGCGAGACGTAGGCCACCAGCCGGCGCTCGCCGTCGGGCGTGCGCTGCATAAGCGCCCCACCCCACCCGCTGTCGCTGGCGTCGGCGACGACCTCCGTCTCCAGGCGGGGGTCGAAAACCCACCGCTCACCCGCCTCCAGCACGGCCGCCCGCACGGCGTCAAATGCGTCTTGATGGACCTTGTGCCAGGCGCGCGCCACGTTGGTGCCGCGGCGCGTGAGATCGTGAAGGGGGCTCAACAGCTCTGCCATGTTCTTGACGCCCGCGCGCAGGTACGACGCGGCCCCCACGAAGGAACGCACGGCGGCGACGGTGCGCGGCCGCTCGACCGCGGTCCACGCCGCCAACCGCTCCGGCGCCACCCGGCGCCTGCCCTCTCCATCGATGATCTCACCCAGATAGGAGACGGACGTGCGCAGGAACGCCAGCTTGCGTGGATTCAGCCGCAACCCCGCCGCCTCCAGCGTCGTCAGTAGCTTGTCCACCGCCGTAATGTGCGTGTCCACGTCCGCCGTCTTTGTCAACAAATCGTCCAGATAGGCGACGGTATCCCCCGTATCCACCAGGTCGGCCAGGATCGTATCCATCACTTTGGAAAATTCTCCCCCGCTACTCTTGGCACCCATAGTCAGCCTCCGAAAACAAAGACGTGCGCCCAAACTCGTGCGCACCGACGGGGGCAGCTTGAAGCAGAATAGCCGCTGTGCCGCGGCGCTCATGCCCAGCTGGAAATAACCGTGCAACATGTCGCAGGTGGTGAAGTACCTGCTGCCTCTCACCGCCGCCACCGCCTCCTCCACCGTCCAGGCCCGGTACTCGCTGTCGGCGATGTGGGGGTTTACGCGCGTCGCATCGAGACAGATGCGGAGGGCCCCCGAGGGTTTCGGGACCAGGACGAGGGGGGAGTACCACCGCGCATCTGGTGGCGCTGCGCCCACGATGCCCAGGCTGATCAGCCTCTCCAGCTCTACCCTCAGCGCCTCCGCCCTCGCCGGCGGCACCGCCCTCACGCCCACGTCCACCGCCACAGCCGCCTCATCGTACCCAGGCTTCATCCTGATGTCAACGACGGGCGGCGGCTTGGAGGCGGGGTCCAGCGCGCCGAACACCTTGCGGTGCAGCACCAGCACGCCACGCGCCCTGGCACGCTGGTCCGGCGTGACGCTGGCATCGACGCCCGCCATAATCTCGTCGATTGCGGCGTCGTCCAGCCCCTCCGCGCCGTGTATCATGGCGTCCACGCCCTCCATGGTGGCGTCGAGCTCCGCCTCCTCCACGTCCTCCACCGTCGCCACTACGTCGCCGTCGCCGTCATGGACGGTTACGCGGCGCACTTCAGGTATGTCGTGCGCGCCGCTCCCGCCGTCCACCGCGCTCACCCTGCTTGCCGCGTGGAACACCACCTTCTCACCCAGTGCCACACGGTGCAGGACGCCCAGCGCGTTGCGGGTGCTCGCCAGCACCTCGTTGCCCACCAGCACGTCGGCGCCCGCCGGCATGCGGCACACCAGCACCCGGACCCAAGTCGCGTAGCTGCGTGGCCGCACCTGGCCGGCGCGCGTGACGGCCACGTGCAGCGGTACCAGCGCGACACGGACTACGGGCAGCGCATCGCCGCCCGCCGTCACTGCCGCTACGCCAGCGTTCTCCACTTGCTGCCACGCCCCGCGCTCGGCTGCCGGCACGCGCTCCCACGCCGCCTCGGACAGCACGGTGACGTCGGCGCCCGTGTCGGCCACCGCTGTCACGCTGATGCTGCCCAGCGCAGCCACGAAGGTGCCCAGCCCGGTGGCCTCGCTCGCCGTCTCGCTCGCGCCGCCGGCCGCGCTCCTGTCGCCCGCCGCGCGGCTCGGGTCGGTCATCCACCGCGGCGCCAACAAGTCGCCCAGCGCCGAGGCGCGCACGGCCCGGACCGGCGCGCGGCGCCCGCCGCCGCGCACGCCCGGCGGGCTGCGCTCGCGACGCTCACTGGTGCCGCGCCTCCCCGCTGGGGCAGTGGCCGGCGGGCTACGCATCCCTGCCCCCGGAGTCGCACCCCGCGCGGCCCCACCGCCGCCGCGGCCGCCCGCGCCGGCAGGCGCCACGTACACCGGACCCGGTGTGCCCCGCGGAGGGCCCGTCACGCGGCTGCCCCACCGCGCCGCCCCCGTGCTCGGTACACGCCGCGATTCCGCTGTGTCATCGCCGCGCCCCCCACTCTCCTCCCCACCGCCGCCACCGGCCGCCAGCCGGCCGCGGTAACTCCCACCGTGACCCCCCACGGCTACCGCGTCGTACAACTGTAGCGCGTCGTGCAGTGCCGTGCGCCACGCCGCATTGCCCCCGCTCCGCGCCTCTTCAAGTACCGCGGGCAGTGTGGGCAGTACGCGCATCGCCGCGCGTGCGCGTTCCACCACCGTGCCGTCCCCCGACGGCATCAGTTTCTCCACCACAAAGTACAGCGGCTCCGGTAGCGTGCCCCACACCCACCGCAGCAACTCGCGGGGCGCAGTGTCGTCCGACACCGCGTCCAACACGCCGAGTATCGCGCGTGCGTGGGCCGTCAGTGCCTGCTGAACGCGCCACTTCTCGGAGGTGGCCGTCAGGCGCAGCGACAGCGCCCCCAACCGCCGCTTCGTCTCCGCGGGGCTCTGCCATGCGGCCGTCTCGCGCACCAACGCGTCTACGGCTTCGTATTGGCAGATAACCGTCTGCAGGCGCAGCACGCCGCCCATGCGCGCCGCCCACTGCGTTTCCACCACCCCCGCCACCTCCTCAGTCAGCACAAAGTCCAGCGGCGGCAACTGGCGGCGGCGCTGCGCAAATAACGCCACGCGCTCGCGCCACTCCCGGTACGCCGCCCGGCTGGCCAGCGCCGCCATGGTCAGGCGGGTTACCCCGTCACGGCGCACCAACTCCTCCATCGCGGCCATCTCCGTCAGCGACATGACCCCCGTGGGTTCCCCAGCCAACAGCACACGCCACTCACCAAACGGCAGGTCCGCCACGGCGCCGCACCCCCGGAGCGTTGCCGCCCTCGCCTCCCCGGCCGCACCGCCCGCGCCGGCCGCGGCGGGCGTGTCGCCCGGCGCCCGGCCTACCGCCGAGCCCACCAGCACGGTGTTGCGCGCCGGCGTCACCCCGGCGGCGCCCGCTGGCGCCCTGCCGTAGCCTGCGTCCGGCGCACCTACACCGACACCCGCATCCGGCACGCCCAACTCCGCCAACGCCTCCTCCAACCGGTTACGGGCCACCGTGCCCACACCCAACAACTCCCGCATGCGCGCCAGCGCCGGGCCACCCGGCGTGGCCGCCGCAGCGGCGGCGCCGCCCCCCGGCGCTGCCACCGGCTCCCGCTCCGACTCCGTACCTGTCGTCGACCCAGCTGACGACTCGTCACTGGAGGACTCCTCTTCACGCGTGGATGACGCTGACTCCCCCCGACCCCCAGCACCCTTCGTGCCCGCGGCGCGCACGCGCGCCGCCGCGCGCTTCAGCAACTTGCTGCTCGGATGCATCCTGTCCAACTCCACGTTCTCAGCGCCCTTCCCCTACTCAGGGTCGCGCACTCCCCTTACACCAACCACTTCACTTGGCGCACTCCCTGTCACGCTGGTACCCACTCAGTGTGCAAACGCCACCCCTGTGTGCAGTCCCCACGCGTGCTGTGTGCAAGGTTCCGAGAGGAATCGGCGTGCTACGTGTTAAGTGCACTGTGGTGTATGCCGTACTTAATTCGAGCAATACACAGTCCGTCGGCCGACGATGCGCTTTGGCAACGCTCGCCCTTCCCCCTCGCTCCCCTCTCGCTACCCACCCCGGTATGGCAATGAGTACTTAAATCCACACAACCACGCGTACGCAACTCCCATGCAACCACCCACGTCCCAAACATACCATGCGCAGCGTCCGCGGCTATGGTACGACGACATCTGCCGCTGCTACGCAGCGGCGCCCACCCGCTGCCGCCAGCGCCCTGCCGGCGGCCCCCGGCAGAACGCCATCACTGCAGTAGCGGGTCCAATCACTGCAGCACCCCACCACACACCACTCCACCACACTACTCACACTACACCACCCACACCCACGCAACCGGCCGTTACCCGGCCGGGTGGCAAGGCGGGCATGGACGTGACGAGGCTCCTCGAGCCGCCGACACGACAGCACGTGCGCACTGCGCAACAGCTAACTGCCACCACGACACTCCACGCAGCGACGGCGCTCGCGGCCGTGCTCGCAGTACGCGCTTCCGCCGCACGCCTTGCAGTACCTGCGCTCACGCCCATGCTCACAGATGCTGCCGCCGCCACACTCCTTGCAGCGATGGCGTTCGCGGCCGTGCTCGCAGAAGGCACTGCCGCCGCACGCCTTGCAGTTCCTGCGCACGCGGCCGTGCTGGCAGATGCTGCCGCCGCCACACTCCTTGCAGTGACTGCGCACGCGGCTGTGCTCGCAGATGCTGCCACCGCCGCACTTTTTGCAGCGGCTGCGTTCGCGGCCGTGGTCACAGATGCTACTCCCACCGCACTCTTTGCAACGATGCCGCACGCGGCCGTGTTCACACAATCCAGCACCGCCACACTCTTTGCAGGTATAGCGATGGCGGCCGTGCTCACAGATGCCCGCCCCGCCGCACTCCTTGCAACGACGCCGCACGTGGCCATGTTTACACAATCCAGCACCACAACACTCCTTGCAGTAGCGGCGTATGCGGCTGTGCTCACAGATGCCGGCCCCGCCGCACTCCTTGCAATAATGCCGCGTGTGACCGTGCTCACAGATGCCTGCCCCGCCGCACTCCTTGCAGTAGCGCCGTGTGCGACCGTGACCACAAATGCTGCCCCCGCCGCACTCTTTGCAGTAGCGGCGCTGCCGACCATGCTTGCATATGCTGCCCCCGCCGCACTCCTTGCAGGCATAGCGACGGCGGCCATGCTCGCATATGCCCGCCCCGCCGCATTTCTTGCAGTACCTGCGCACGCGGCCGTGCTCACAAATGCTGCCCCCGCCGCACTCCTTGCAGAGGCGGCGCTGCCGACCATGCTCACAGATGCCGCCACCGCCGCACTCCTTGCAAAAGTGACGCTCTCGGCCATGCTCGCAAATGGCGTTCCCGCCGCACGCCTTGCAGCGACGTCTCTCACGGCCGTGCTCACAGAGGGCTGCCCCACCACACTCCTTGCAAATCGCGCGTCGGCGCCCGTGTTCGCACCGCCTCGGACGCAACGCCGTAGGTGCCGCCATGCCACCCTCCGCCTCCCCATCGCCACTGTCGTCACACGGCGCCGCGACGGGCGCTCGACGGCGCTTTGCTCCAGCGACCGGTGGTCTGCCACTGGGCGCGGCTGCTGCCGCCGCTGCCGGCGCTGTCGCAGCGGCGCCACCCATGTCACCAGCGGCAACTGTGGTACCGGCAGCACCCCGCCGCGGCTGGCGCGCTCTTGCCGTTGACGGCGGTGCTGAGGGCGGCGGCGGAGCTGGCGAAGACTCTCCGACCAGCACCACAGAGTCGCCGTCGTCGCTGTCCACCACAGCGGGCGTCGGAGGAAGCGGAGCAGGCACCGCTGGCATCGTCCACCGCTGCACTGCGGCAGCCGCCGCAATCGCAGAGGCCCATGGCGGCGGCGGCGGTTCCGCGGGGGCCGCCATTCAGCTCTCTACCGGAGGGCTTGGTGGTCAATGGCCCTCGTCAAACGACGTGCGGTTGCCGTCGCGGCTGCCCCTGCCTACCGCCACCTCTCCGTCTCCTGCCGGCGTCGCGTGCCACGCTTCTCAATCGGCTAGCACCCCAGCTGCCACCGCTGCTGCTAGCCGCGCTTCTCGGATTGGCTGAATGTAATCGGTGCCTAGTGGCCAGACCCTACCCCAGTACCCGTCCCAGTACCGTATGTGATAGCTGCGTGGCGGTGGTGGTGGTGGTGATGGGAGGGGTGTATCTGCCACCATAAATGGCAATGACGCCGGATTTAAAATGCGGTGCGCGTTGCCGGAATAACATGTATGGTTGTAGTCAAGTGTATTTCACGGTGTAATTTCTGCGACGCGCGTCTCAGGGTGTATTAATACATTGGTGTATCATGTGTGTGCCACCAGACTGGTGCCGTATCCAGTGCCGTGGCAATGTCTCTCGGTCGTTTTTCGCAGCTTGCCTCGCGTCCGCCGCCCTTTCTCGCTCGCTCGCGAATCACTTGCATGCGCCTATCTGTTCTCTCCCACTTGGCGCGGTGATTATTACGGTTGGTGATCATTTTCACGTGATGATACCACTCAGATACCACTGTCACGTTCCGCGTTCCGCGACCGTTGGCCACCTGTTCTTCGCTGTCTAGGCTCTCGCTCTCTACCAACTTGCCAGGCACCATTCTCCGTCCCCCGCACCCTTTGGTTGACGTGCTCCCACGTGGCTGCAGTCCTCACTCTACCCATCCTTTTGGTGGTTGAGTATCGCAAGAAGTGGCCATTTTACGTGCGATATGACACATAGTTATACCTCTCTCGCTCCCTACTGGCGCTCGTTTCCCGAGCGATAAATCGCCCGTGGTGTCCCACCACACACACAATTCCTTGCTATGGGTTAACCCTGTGTGTGTATCCTTCGTCGTCATTGCTGGTTGGACGCGTGTTTGGCCCCTCTCTCGCTCTCGCTCTCTACTTCATCCATCTGATCAACTGTTGGCACCTCCTCCTTCGTGGTCTATTGGCCCGCTTCGTCCGCCTCACTGGCTTCGTCCGCGCCGCTGGCCTCGTCCGCGCCGCTGGCCGTGTCCTACTCGCTGGCTTCGTCCGCCTCGCTGGCCTCGTCCGCGCCGCTGGCCTCGTCCGCGCCGCTGGCCTCGTCCGCGCCGCTGGCCTCGTGACCCTGTCCTCTCCCACGCAGCCTTGCACAGTGCCGCCCTGGCCGCGTGGCGTCATCTGCACGGGCAGTCATCGTCGCCAAGAAGCGGCGCGCCACCGCGTCCCCTACTGCTGCCCTGCTGATGACCATAGCCGCTCCTACTGCCCTCGCCCCCGTACTGCCCTAGCTGCTACAACGGCAGCGCCACGCGGACACCATGCGCCCCTCCTCCATCGCCGCGCTCCTCACCTCCGCGCGCGCCGCCGCCGCCGAGGCTGACCGCGCCGCCGCCGTCTCTACCGCCACCGCCGCAGCAGCAGCAGCCGGTGCAGCAGATGCCCCAGCGGCAGCGTCGTCTGCGCGCTCTGCCAGCCGATGTGGCGCCGCGCCGCCGACCCGTAGTGCCAGCTTCAGCGCTGCGGGCGGCGGCGGCGGCGAGGAGGTAGCTGTCAACTTCTATGCACGGCGGCCCGCCACGCCGTCACTAGCTGGCCGTAGCGGCGCTGCCACTGACTCATCATTGCTAGGTGGTGGCGGCGGCGGCGGTGGGGGCGGCACGCCACTTGGTGCCGACGATGTAGGAACGCCGCTCTCTAGCACCGCTGCCGCCGCGTCTGCTGCAGGCCGCGGCGCACGACCGCCACCCTTCGTCGGTGGCGGTGGCGGCGGCGGCGGCGGTACCAGTAGTACGCGACCCGGCAGCGGCACCCGACCCTCCAGCGTCCTGTCTGCAATTAGTGTGGACTCGCTGGATGGCACTGATACTACCAGTCGACGGCCGTCGGGAATCGCTGCTGCCGTTGCCACTGATACCAGTACAACAACAACTAGTGATCGCGCCGGCTTGTCGCCGTCGCCGCCGCTGTTAGCCGCAGCAACCATGCGGCCGCCATCCGGGCGGCGTACTATCACAGCCCCGGCACCCGCCGCCATTGCGGAAGCGATCGCCGCCCTGTCTGCCGCCGTGGATGCGCTGCGCGCTGCCGTCGCGGCGCTGGGCATGCCCAACGACGGCACGCCGGCGCCGCCGCCAGAGGCGTGGGCGGCTGCCAAAGTGGCAGCGGCGCCCTTTGTAGCTGCATATGATAACACGCTGCGGCTATCAGCCCGCGCCACTGCCGCCGCCGCCGGCGCGCCCGCAGACGGCGTGACTGCCTTGGAGGCGGGAATCGGCGCCGCGACGGCGCACCATGCCGCCATCACCGCCGCGCTGCTGCCCTGGCTGCTGCACTTTGCAGCAGCGCACTCGCCCGATGACGCCGACGCAGATGCTGACGCTGATGCCGACGTTGATGCGACAGCTGGCATCGTGGCTGCCGTTGGCGTCCTATTTGTTGCATGCTCCCACCGCTCGCTGTGCACGAACCCCCGCATCGTAGGTGGGGGTGGAGGTGGGGCGACGGTGGCGGCAGCACTGGCGGCGGGCGCCCGCGTGGGGTTCATGTTGACGCGTAATGTTGGCGGCGTCAGCGGCCTGACCGCCAGCCTGCTAGCAGACGTGTGCGCCTGGCTGCTGTCGCTGCGGCCGGACGGCCGGCTGCCGCACCTGGTAACGCGCGGTGCTGGTGTGGTGGTGGTGTCACCCGCTCTGGTGTTAGGCGACCTGGTGGCGGGTGATGACGCCACGCTGCTGGAGGCCACGTGCTACGCCTTTGGCGTGCTGCGCAACCTAGCTGGCGTGCCGGCTGCCGCACCAGCGTTGGCGGCGCAGGGCGCGGTGTCGCTGGCTGTCGACGCCGCCGCAGCCGCTGGCCTGTTTATTGCAGGCGCCGGCGGCGGCGCGAGTGAGCGTGCCGCCATGCAGCTGGCGGCGCAGGCGTTGCACCTGTTGCGCGCCGTGGCCGGCGATCGTGTGGCAGGTGCCGCGTTGTGGCGGTGCAATGTGGTGCCCACCGCGCTGGCGCTACTGGCATCGCCGCGCTTCCTGAAGTACAGCGAGGCGGTGCTGCTGGTGTCGCGCCCGCTGGCGAGGCTGGCGCCCAAGGTACAAGCGAGCGAGTGGCTGGCGTCGCCGGCTGCTATCTTGCTGGCCGGCGGCCCCGCCGCCGCAACCACTGCCGCCGCATCGCCTTCCCGGTTGCCTCTACGCATTGTGTTGTCTGCCGCCGCCGCCAAACGGAGCCACGCCGGCATTGTCAGCCGTCTGGCGTTTGTGCTTGCCACTGCGGTGGCGGCGCCGGACGCTTCCGCACCACGTGCCGTGCTGGCAGGCGAGGTGGTACCCGTACCGACGGCAGGCGGGGCGGGCCGCGGAGGTATGCCACGTGGCGCGCAAACCCTGCTGGCGCTGCTTGCGCTGTACGGGCCGTCATTCATTGGCGTCGTTGCACGCGCCCTGCCCGGCCGCGCCGCGCTGCGCACGTTTGAGGGCGTGTTTGATGCGCGGTCGCTCGATACTGGGGGCACATCATCGCGGCAGCCAACGCTGGATGCCAGCGGCGTGCCGGCAGGCGACCTGGCAGACACCTGCGCCAAGCTGCTGCGCGTGCTGGCCAACCTGTGCGTGTCGGACGAGGTGGGTGCGTCGTTAGCAACCGCAGCGCCACTAGCGCTGCTGGCGCCGCTTGCAGAGGCGGCGTGCCTGGCGCCTGCCGCGCCTGACCTTGCCGTCCCACCCGACGCCGCCATGGAGCTGCTGCTCACCTGCCTGTCAGTCGCATGCAACACCACGTATTTTGCCGCCATGGGCGAGGTGGACGCCGCGTGCGGCGCCGCGTTGCGCGCTGTTCTCGATGCGGGTGGCGGCGCTGCGGACGGCGGCACGCGCGCAGATGCTGTGCATGACACGCTGCGTGCCTGCGTGTCTGACGCCGGCGGCCTGCCTGCCACCTGTCCCCTCCTCACTGCCCTGCTGGCCACCGTGCTGCTTGCCAGCGGCGCGCAGTGGCGTGCTGCCGGCGGCGACGGCGGCCTTGGCGGTGGAGACGGGGATGGCGATGCCTGGACGCTGGGGCACATGCCGTCGCCGCGCGCCATTATTGCTGAGTGCCTGCGCGGCATTTCTAATCTGCTGCGCGCACCCTCCGTCCGCTTGCTGCTGTATGTGGTGCTGCGGGAGGGCGGCAGCGACGGGAGTGAGGACGGTGGTGGTAGCGGGCCGGAGCAGTTTGCAGCGCTGGCGGCAGCCATGCTAGATGGGCGCGCCGCCGCTGCCGCGGTCAGTGGCTGGCCACCGCCGCCGCCCACACCCGCGCACCCAGCCTGGGATGCCGCATATTCGCTGCTGGGCGTGCTGCTGAACCTGTCGTCTGACGGCGTGTGGCAGAGCGTGTGGCGCACGCGCCTGGCCGGTGGCGGTGATGGCAGCGGCAGCGCGACGGTGCTGGATGCCGTCATTGCGTTGCTGACCGCCGCGGCGCCGGCGCTGGCTGCAGGGGCAGCATTGGGAGCTGCCACTCTACCGCCCGCGCCATGCGCGTTTGCTACACTGGCTTGCCAGCTGCTGTGCAACTACGCGGGCGGCTGGCGTGGTGACACTGAGGACGCTGCGGACGAATCTGTTGACGCCGACGCCGCCACACCGTGCTTCACGATTGACCAGGCGCTGGCGCTGTTGCAGAGCGTCAGCAGCGTGTTGGAGGCAGCGACGGCGCCCGGCGAGGATGCCGCCGCTGCGCAGCTCGCTGAGGCGGCGTCTTTCTTGCGCACGGAGCTGCGCGCCATGGTGGATGCCGGCGCGCTGTTGGATTGACGCCGTCAATTTGACGGTTGTCGATAAGCTATTTGAAGAACAGCCATTTAGCAACGACACACAGGCGCAAGCTAGTGAGGGTGCTGCGCCACCATGTCGGCCAGTTCCACCGCCAGCGGACCGTGGGCACCTGCGACGGGCCGATAGCAAAGCAGCAGTCGACAGGGTGTGAAGGCGGTCCGAGTCTGCAGGTGTCGCTGTAACCACCGCTCAAAACCATCACATACGTAAACAGCAGGTGGGCGCTCCCACAAGCTGCAATACGCGCGCATGAGCTTCTACATTGGCGCCGTACTTTCGGTATCGGCTTGCGGACGTGCTGCGTGTGATTGCCTGCATTCTGGCCACCCACCCTTCCCCTTCTTTCTCCTCCTCCGCACGGCCCACTCATCCCCTTACTGGTTGTTTTGTAGGCGGGCTGCTCCCTGTATCCCGTCGCTTGCGCTCCATCTTTTGGCGCTGCACGGCCGTTCCCCCCTCTTACTACCAAGACAGCGAGGTATCTTGTGTCAGCGCCCTGCCCATTCCGTCAACTGTATCCCGTACTGGCATCTCCTCTTGCCACCTCGTGGCAACGCTCCCCTCATCCCTACCGGCGTCCCGTCTCCTATCGCGCGGCGCCGCCCTCACTTGTCATACCCGTACCGGTACTGTTGCACTGCAGCAAAGTCGCCAACGTGCACCATGTCGTCCTCGTCGTCCTCCTCGTCCGCGGCTGCCGCGTCACCGCCGCCAGCCACCACCGCCCGCGCTGGCACTGCGTGGGCGCCGAGAGCCGTGGCGGCACTGCAGCTGATGCGGCGCTGGGCGGCAGAGACGCCTGCCGCCAAGCCGCTGAGTAGTGTTGACGCGCCCCCGTTGCCAACCCGTGAACTCGCTCCACACCATGTGGCACACCCTCCGCCACCGCCACCACTACCACCACCGCCGCCGCCGCCGCCGCCACTCCCCCAAACGGTGCCGCCAGCCTCCGTTGCAGTTGATTTTGGCGACGCACCCTCTGATAGCGACGACGATGAAGTTACTCTAGTGGAGGCAACGGTGGCCACGAGTGTGCCCACCGCGACGTCGGGCGTCAAGCGGCGTCGACGGGCGGCGGCGCCGCGTTTGGATACAGGTGAGTCAGCCCCAGTCGAGGCGGTGGGAGGCGTGGGCGCTGCTGCGGCAGTGCGGCGGGGTCGGTGTGAGCATGGCCGGCAGCACAGCCGGTGCAAGGAGTGTGGCCGCGGCGGCTCCTGTGAGCATGGGCGTCGGCGGTATATTTGCAAGGAGTGCGGCGGGGCCGGCATCTGTGCGCATGGTCGCGTGCGGTATACTTGTAAGGAGTGCGGCGGGGCCGGCATCTGCGAGCATGGTCGCCAGCGCAACATGTGCAAGGAGTGCTGTGGGCGCAGCCTCTGCGAGCATGGCCACGTGCGCAGCACCTGCAAGGAGTGCGGCGGGCGCAGCATCTGCGAGCATGGCCGCGTCCGGTATGTATGCAAAGAATGCGGCGGAGGTGGCATTTGCGAGCATGGCCGCGTCCGGTATGTATGCAAAGCATGCGGCGGGGGTGGCATCTGCGAGCATGGCCGCGTTCGCACCGCCTGCAAGGAGTGCGGCGGCGGTAGCCTTTGCGAGCATGGCCGTGTGCGAAGCAAATGCAAGGAGTGCGGTGGGGCTGGTATCTGCGAGCACGGCCGACAGCGACGTCGCTGCAAGGAGTGCGGTGGGAGCGGCGTCTGTGAGCATGACCGCGAACGCCGTTACTGCAAGGAGTGCGGCGGGGCCGGCATCTGTGAGCATGGCCGCATTCGGCAGCACTGCAAAGAGTGTGTTGGCGGCGCCATATGTAAGCATGGCCACACTAGGTATTACTGCAAGGAGTGCGGCGGACGCGGCATCTGCGAACATGGCCGCCGGCGCTATGGATGCAAAGAGTGCGGTGGGGCCGGCATCTGTGAGCACGGCCGTCAGGGGTACTACTGCAAAGCTTGTGGCGGGGCTGGCATCTGCGAGCACGGCCGTGTGCGCAGTCAATGTAAGGAGTGTGGCGGGTGCAGCATCTGTGAGCATGGCCGCCTGCGCAGGACATGCAAGGAGTGCGGCGGGGCCGGCATCTGCGAACATGGCCGTCGTCGCTACAGCTGCAAGGAGTGTGGTGGCGGTGGCATCTGTGAGCACGGCCGTGTCCGCACCCGCTGCAAGGAGTGTGGCGGAGCCACCTTCTGTGAGCACGACCGCGTACGCAGGTTCTGCAAGGAGTGTGGCGGGACCGGCATCTGCGAGCATGGCCGTCGTCGCTACGAGTGCGAAGAGTGCGGTGGGGGCGGCCTTTGTGAGCATAGTCGCCGGCGACACGCCTGCAAGGAGTGTCGGAGTGACAGTACCGGTACGTGAGCGTCTGCGGCGGCGACGGGCATTGCGGATCATGGCGCGCCGCCTAGCGCTGCCACGCGTGTCGTTTGCCGCCATGCCGGTTGTTCGCAGACGCCGTCAGTGAGGCCGCGGTTGGGTGTGTGTCTGCGTGGGGCGTCACTCGGTACTGGCGGCAGCGCGTTGCGGTGCCATGTGTCAGCGTCGGCGTCGCGCCACTTGTGGCACTTGTGCCCGCTGTACCAGTGCGCCAAACGACCCAACACGTTAAATTAATGTTAGCTGCGTGTGTGCCCCCTCCTTAGCGTTTGCTTTCTCTCCCGTGTGCCCCTCTTTGAACACCGCTCAGTCACCGCTGCCAACTTGTACCCGCCATCACGACGCCGGCGTCGCCGGCCGTTGTCAGCCGACACAGCACCAGCCTGCTCGTGGCCCCAGCACCGCAGCCGGGGGTCGCGGCCTCATCACGCGACAGCTGCCGCCACCCCCCGCCGCCGCCCTCCGGCGCCGCCCCGGGGAGCCGCCATTTCTGGCGCGCGCGACACCGATGCGGCGCCAATTTATCCGCGCGGTGTGTAACCGGCCGCCGAGCTGCATATTTTGGTACCGCACCACGGTGCAACCACCCCACCACCGCACCGTGGCGTGACCAACTGATGACCAGCAACGACGACGACCGACTCCGCCACGACTTAACTTACGTGCGAAGCCGCGGCAGTCGCGGCAGCGGCGGCGGCAGCAGTAGTGGCAGCAGTTAACAGTTGTTACCGGGAAGGATCCGTTCGGTGCTAAGCTGCAGTGGCCAGCCACCGAGCAGGCTACCTGTCGGCGTCGGCAGTAGCAGGCGGGTGTGGCAACGACTGCCAACGAGGACTTGGTGGACACTGGTCGTCGTCCAACTCGGCCGCGGTGCTGGCAACCGAACCGAGACGCGTTTGTAGTCAGTTGTAAGCAGCAAGGTGGTGCGGGAAAGCAGCAGTAGCAGCGGTAAAGGTGTGGCGTACCGGTACTCTTCCGGCTGTTAGCAGTAGCAGCAGCAGCAGCAGCAGCAGCAGCAGCAGCAGCAGCAGCAGCCTGGAGTCGACAACCGCCGACGGACCGACTGACAAACTGACACCACCTACCAGTACCGGCACTGCCACCGTCTTCACTGCTACCACCACCTGGACTCCCATCACCACCACCATCTCTGCTATCGCCGCCGCCTCCGATACAACGCGCCATGTCGTCCCTGCGGGTGGCACCCGCACCGCCGCTGCTGCAACGACCCGGTGCCGCCGCCGCCGCCGGTACCGGTGCACCGTCGTCGTGGGGGCTGACCGCACCGCCGTCCGCCACCAGCCCCGGACACGGCGGCGGCGGTGGCGTGGCACACCCCTCCCTTGTCACGCTGCATGACGCCGACGACGCTGCCGCCTCCGCCGCCGCTGCAACAGCACTACGTACCACGCCACCAGCCACCACAGATGCCACCAACGCCGGCACGTCCACGCCGCCGCAGCTGCGACTGCGATCATCCAACCGCGTCGGCGCTGCAGCTACCGCACCAGGTCAACCATCTGGCCCACCCGGACCGTCGCCGCGCTCGCCGCTGCTGACGCGCGCCGCCACGCTCACTGTAGACACCAAGCCGCCGTCGCTGCCCGCCGCGCCGACGTTCCACACCACCGTGCTGAAGCGCCCGTTCTCCAGCAAGGCGCTGTCCACCGGCACCATGGCCGCACACGAAGCAACAGCCGCCGCCGCCACGGCCGCTGCCGCCGCTGTGACACGAGGAGACACACATAGCGTGTCGGCGGTAGTGCCGGTACTGCCCCCAACCGACCTCAACCCCGCTCCCGGTATTGGTACGGCACGACAATCGCTCGACGGCATACCGCCGGTACCACCGGGGGGCGGGAGCATAGACCACGGCAGCGGCAGCACGCGCACGTCGCCGTCCTCCACCCCCAGCGACCAGTCCAGCACCGCGCCGTGGCAGACCACCGTGGTGTCCAACTGCTGCAACGTGTGGCGGCGCGTGACGTCCAAGCGCCTACTGGCGTCGCGCATTGCTCTATACTCCTCCATTGCCTTGCTGATCATCGGCTGCGGCATCCAAGTAGCGCTGCAGCAGCCGCAAGCGTCCTGGATGGCGCCCGCAGACGCCATGTTCCCGCCCGGCCGCCCCGCCGCCGAGTTCGACCGCGCGCTGGTGTGGATGCTGGGCGCCCTCATGCTGTGCCTGCCGCCCACCGTCACCGCCGTGTTCCTGTCGCCCTCCCGCGGCGCGCAGGAGGCCGCCGTCATCATGCTGCACTTCCAGATCGTGCACGTGGCGGTGTTTGCGCTGCACCTCTCCGGCGTCCTGCCGCTCTCCCCCTTCGCGTTTGCCATCGTGCACGCCGTGCGCCGCTTCTACTGGCACCTGCTGGTGCAGGCGGCGCGCGGGCGCAACGCACCGCTGGCACCCGTCGTCGTGCATGCGACCATCACACTATTAACTGGCCTGTTCATCCCCCTCATCTACCCGTCCGCGTCTGCCGAGCTGGCGGGCGTGTGGAACTTTGGGCACTACTGCGAGTCGCTGGTGTATGAGATTGTGAGCAGCGGCGGCTCCCTGCTGGCGGTGCGCTTGTGCCTGGTGGCGTACGGGCTGCTGAGCGGCACCCTGGCGTGGCGGCGCGAGTCGCGCAGCATGGACGCGTGGATTGAGGACCTGGCGGCGCTGCCGCAGACGCGCAACTGGCTACACGTGTTGGGGCTGGTGGCTGGCGGCGTGTGGGCGGCGCAGGCGGCGCTGGTGCCAATCGCCACCGTGGCGGCGCTGGAAACCGGCACGCTGTACATCGTGGTGTACTTCGCGCTGACGGTGGAGGTGTTCACCAGCTGCGTGCTGCCCGTCGTCATCTCGCAGACCGCCGTGCTGTACAACGACCGCATGCGTGTGCTGGAGACGGCGGCGCTGCGCAGCGCACATGAGGTGGAGCTGTTGCGTGCCGCTGCCCTCTCCCGCCGCACCCTCGTGTCGTACCTGGCGCACGAGCTGCGCAGCCCGCTGCAGACCATGTCGTTTGGCGTGGAGGAGCTGGCGCCGCTGGTGTCGTCCGTGGTGGGCTACGCGCCGTTTGGCGGCCGCAGCCCGGGCGGCAGCGGCGACGACGGGTTGGACACGCTGCAGAGCATGGCGGCCGCGGCGCGCAACATGGGCGCGCTGGTGGACTCCATGCTGGCGGTGGACAAGATCGAGGCGGGCGCCTTTGCGCTGGAGCTGCAGCCCATGAACCTGCGCGCCATGCTGCACAGCATCGACCGCGCGGCGCGCCTGCGCTGCCGCCACGAGAGCGTGGCGCTGGAGTGCGAGGTGGCCGATGGCGTGCCCACCAACCTGCTGGCCGACCCGCACCACCTGGAGCAGGTGGTCACCAACCTGGTGTCCAACGCCATCAAATTCGTGCCCAAGGACGGCACCGGCGCCGTGCGCGTTAGTATCAGCCTGGAGCGCTCGTACGACCGCCCGCTTGCGCTGCCGCACCGCACCCGCAGTGCAGGGGCTGCCGCCGCTGGCGCGTCGGCGGCGTCGGGTGCCGGTACCACCGGTACCGGTACCACGCCCGCTGCCACCAGCGCGTTTGGCAGCATGGCACCCGCACCCGCACCCGCCACCGCCGTCACTGCGGGTGGCTCTGAGGGTTATGATGTGGATGCGGTGCCACCACGCCAGCAGACAACACCCAGCTTGACCGCGCGCCTTCACTCCTTGCTGTACCGGCCCACACCGCTGGCACGCCCTAGCGCCGCTGCTGGTGGGGATGTCGCTGCTGGTAGCAGCCGGGGCGGCGGTGGTGGTGGCGGCGGCGGCGGCGGTGGCGATGCCAGCAGCATTCATGACACCTCCTCCACTGCTGCCGCCGCGGTAGCGTCGCAGGGGCCGCCGCCACCTGATGCACCGCCCACGCTGGTGGCGGCACCCGCGTCACAAGACGTGCCGCGACCTGAGCCACTGCCGTTGGTACCGCTGGTACCCGTGCAGACGTCGCTGCCGTCGTCCCCGCTGCCTTCGTCGCCCTTACCATCCCCGCTGCCACCGCTGCCCCTGTCGTCGCTGCCGCCCGTCTATACCGGTACTGGCGCTGGTACCGGTGCCACCGCGCGGCCGGTGGCGACGGCGGCGGGTGGGAGCGCGCTGTCGCCGGCGATGACCGCTGCGTCGCCCTCCGCGCGCGCCCTGACGCCCTCCGTACCACCGCCTGTGTCCAGCACGGCTATCAGCGCAGCAAGCGCACGCAGCGGCAGCAGCGGCGGCACGCCGGCGCTGGCGTGGCTCCCGTTTGACCCTGCGCCACGCACGCGGTACGTGGTGCACCAGCACTACTACGTGAACGGCACCAGCGCGGCGGTGGCGCGTGCGCACCACGACGCCGGCGTGCTGGCGGTGCCGCACACGCGCGTGGTGCTGCTACGAGTGACGGTGTCGGACAACGGGTGCGGCGTGCCGCTGGAGGACCAGGCGCGCCTGTTCCGTCCCTTTGAGCAGGTGCAGGCGGGCGTACGGCAAGGCGGCAAGGGCACGGGGCTGGGCCTGTACATCTGCCGCGAGATTGTGCAACGCCACGGCGGTGAGATTGCGTTGACGTCGGCGGAGGGCGCCGGCACCACTGTGTCCTTCACCTTTGCTGCGCGGTGCCTGGAGCCGCCCGGCGCGGGGCTGGTAGGCGGCGTGTGGGAGTCAAGCAGCGCCGCAACGGAAGCCAGCCCGGTTGCCACCGCTGCCAGTGCTGGTGTTGGCATTGGTACCGGCGGCGAGGGTGGGCCCGGTGGTGGGGGCGGCGGAGGTGGTGGAGCGGCTGGCGGCATGGTCGTTGGTGCAGAGACGTCACGCAGCGGCCCTGTATCAACCAGCGCTGGCGCCGCTGGCCTGCTGGCGGCCGACAGCGGTGCTGATGCGTATGCCACCACCGAAGGCGACGCCGAGCCCAGCGATGGCGGCGACCAGCGACACAATGGCGGCACCGGGGGTGACAGGCCGGGCGGCACCGTCATGTCATTCCTGCCGTCGCAGCCGCAGACGCTGTCATGCGAAACGATGCGTCCGATGCCGCATGGCGGCAGCCTGCCGGAGCGGGGCAGCGACGCCTCCGTCGGCCCCGAACTGCTGCCGCCATGTGTCACGCCGCTGGCGGCGGCGGGTGGTGGCCGCCCGCCTGTTGCACCGGTGCCTGCAAGTGGTGGCGGCGGTGGTGGCGGTGGTCGACTGTGGGGCGCGCTGCCACGTGCCGCGGCGCCTGCGCCGGCACCCAACAACGTCGTCATCCCCGGCACGGTGCTGGTGGCGGACGACGACTCCGCCACGCGCGCCATCCTGGTGCGCCTGCTGACGCGCCAGGTGACGTGCGGCGGTGTGCACGAGGCGGGTGACGGCGCGGCAGCGCTGGCAGCGGTGCTGGATGGCATGGCAGCGGGTGCGCCGCCTGCCGCCCTCCTGCTGGACGACTCCATGCCGCGCATGTCGGGTGCCGAGGCAGCGCGCGCCGCCCGTGCTGCCGGCTACCGCGGCTGCATCATTGGCATCTCGGGCGCCGTCGACCTGACGCACTTTACCACTGCCGGCGCCGACGCCGTCATCACCAAACCCGCCACCGCCTCCGCCGTCCTGTCCGCCCTGCGCCGCGCCTTCCCGCCGCATCCGCCGCCCGGCATCCTGCCGCCCATCATTGCGCGCACCGTCACGCGCTAGCCCGCCGTTGCCGTTGCCGTTGTGTGTTGTGTGTTGCTGCCCCTAGTGTACCCGTGGCTGTCCCCCGCCACAACCCCGTCGTTCGATGTTCGGTGTTCGGCCGTCCCCCTCCCGCCGCCCTTCTTGCCGTCCTACACACAGCGCGCGGATGATTCTACCATACCGTCTATTCTGACACAGCAGCAGCAGTCCCAGCTACCTTGTTTTGTACTCAGTGTACTGCCGCACGCTCGGCGACGCGGCGTGGCAGCTTTCGCACCGTCGTGAACGCGCACGCGACGCCACCCGCGCGGCACCAACACTGTCGGCAGTGTTGGCACGCCAGCCGCGCCCCTGTGACTCATATACCTGCACCCTCCATCCTCGTGCCCCGTCCGGCTCATTGTGGCACCACGCCGTTGCACTAGCGCCATCGCCCTTCAAGTTGACGTAACAATGACGTTCGCGCCAACGCCAGCCAGCTGCACGCCGACTCGGCGGCGTCAGAAGACGCTGCTGAAGTGCGTCGTCAGCAGCGTCGTCAGCGCCAGAGAGCGCCACGGAAACACAGCTCAACGCGGATCTGTAACCATACGTGCTTCAACCGCCTTGCTCACGCGGCCGTGCCGCGCCGCGCCGGGCGAATCAGGTCGGCTGCACGGTGCGCGGTGCTCGGGCACGCGGCACGTGCCACACCGCGGCCAGTGCACTGCAGCAGGTTTGAGAAGACACCCTGATAAACGCCCGTGGTGAAATTGAGAATGGAGATCGAAGCTTGTGTGTCCACCGCCGCGTGCCATCCGGAGTGTCGCCGGCACCGCAATTAACACCGCGCCGCCATTTTCACCCACCGCACCCGGTAAACAATTGTACGTACCATGTTGCGCGCGTGGCCGGCGCCGCGCCGGTGGTGCGCCGGCGGCGTATTTTGTGTGCGACACAGTGTCCAGGTGGTGTGTACCAGGGTTCAATCCTCCGTCCTCCAGCGTCCAGTCCGGCCGTCCATGTTGACACAACACTCCTGTTTGCACCGCCGCCACGCCACCATCACACACCCCGGGCGCCCGCCGCCACGCAACACACACACGGCCGGTTACTCCACCGCCCCGCCCGCGTGCAGATTCGCCACGTCGGCGTCGGCGACACACGGCACGCGGCACGAGACAACGTACGTACGACGCGTACGCAGGCAGGCGGCGACACGCACGCACTGCAGCTGACGGCGGTCACGCATACAGCGCAGCTGCGGCACCACGGTGCCACCGGCGGAATCTCCGCACACCGGCCGAGCGTGTGGGCGCCGAGGCCGCGGACCGCGTGCGCGGGCGGGTGGCAAAACACGCGTCGCCACCGCCACCGCCGGGTGTGTGCGTGACCGACGCGGCGTCTTCGTCCCGCCGGACCGGACGTGCCGGCTGAGTGACGGGGGTGTCAGTACACACACACGCGCCCACTGGCACGCGCCCGTGAAGGACGCGAACAACCCACGGTTGGTGACGACGCGTGGCATCACTGCCACCGTCGTTGTTGTTGTACGACAGCGTTGTCGGCACCGTTGTCGGCACACGGACCACCACCGCCGCCACACACCAGCATCCGACACGGTCCGACACACCGACATCATGGCGGCCACCCAGGGCCTGGCGGCACGACGGCCGCACCCGGCACTGCCACCCATCGCCACCAGCAGCGGTGCCACGTCCGGTACCACTACCACTGGAAACAGCGGCGGTGGTGGCGTCGGTGTCGGCGGCGCGTCCACTGCCACCGACACGCCGCCACACCCGGCTACACAGCCGCCGCAGCCGCCCCCGGCCCTGCTGCTGCCGCCCCCCCCCGGGGCATCCTCCCCCCCCGGGCGACCCCCGGGCCTTAGCCGGCTCCCCGGGCCGGGGGCCCCCCACACCGCGGCGGCGGCCGCGTCCATGGCCGCCCGCGCCACCACCACGGGGGAGGGGATCAC
>Ga0066256_1002242_pt1 | contig 22286 bp, 21 predicted proteins | sample ThiBio_1000_biof_FD_87107 | JGI IMG/M metagenome (GOLD analysis project Ga0066256, IMG submission 87107) | Wastewater bioreactor microbial communities from Cape Town, South Africa - Thiocy_expt_1000_biof (version 2) | ecosystem: Engineered > Bioreactor > Thiocyanate-remediating >... | reverse complement strand
GAGGCTGGATGCAATCACGCTACGTGAAGTCAGGCTCCGAGCGCAAGCTCGATGGCAAGGCCGACGAGGGCGACCGCCAGAACGCCGCCCGCCCAAAGGGCCGCGAACCACAGCAGTTTCCGCGCCATCAGTGATCCCCTTCCTCCGGGTCCACCTTGCCGCGGAAGACCCAGTAGGCGTAGGCGGTGTAGCCGAGGATCATCGGCACGAGCACGACCGCGCCGACGATGAGGAAGGCAAGGCTCTCCTCAGGCGCGGCGGCCTCCCAGATCGTCAGCGAGGCCGGCACGATATAGGGATAGAAGCTGATGCCGATGCCGGCAAAGCCGAGCACGAAGAGGCCGAGCGCGGCGATGAACGGCCGCGAATCGTGCTCCGTCCTCAAGCCCTGGATCAGCATGGCGAAGCAGCCGAGCACCAGAAGCGGAACCAGCAGGCTGAAGACGATCGTCGGCCAGCCGAACCAGCGGTCGAAATAGAGCGGCTCCAGGAAGGGCGTCCAGAGGCTGAAGACGCCCATGGCGGCCAGCGTGCCGATGCCGGCGCGCAAGGCATGGCGGCGCGCGGGCAGCAAGCTCACCGGTGGTCTTCATCACCAGCCAGGTGGCGCCAAGCAGCCCGTAGCCTATCAGCAGCGCGATGCCGGTCGCGACGGAGAAGGGCGTCAGCCAGTCCCACCAGCCGCCGGCATAGGCGCGGCCCGTGACGGGAATGCCCTGCACCAGCGCGCCGAGCGCCACGCCCTGCATGAAGGCCGCCACCATGGAGCCGCCGGCGAAGGCGATGTCCCAGAGGAACTCGCCGCGCTTGGTACGCCAGCGGTATTCGAAGGCGACGCCGCGGAAGATGAGGCCGAGCAACATGAGGATGAGCGGCATGTAGAGCGCCGGCAGGATGGTCGCATAGGCAAGCGGGAAGACGGCCATCAGCCCGCCGCCGCCCAGCACCAGCCAGGTCTCGTTGCCGTCCCAGACGGGCGCGACGGAATTCATCATCACGTCGCGGTCGTGCTTTTCCTTGAAGAAGGGAAAGAGGATGCCGACGCCGAGGTCGAAACCGTCGAGGATGACATAGGCGAGCACCGCGAAGGCGATGATGGCCGCCCAGAGGAAGGGAAGGTCAAGCGCCATGATGCGGGCTCCCGGCTTTGCTGGCGACGGCGGCGGCGGGCGTGATGCCGGCCGTGCGGATCGGGCCTTCCAGCGCGGGCATGGGATCGCGCGGCAGGCGGCCCATCAGGCGCAGGATATAGAAGGTGCCCGCGCCGAAGACGAGGAAATAGACGATGATGAAGGCGATCAGCGAGGTCGCGACGGCAGGCGCGTCGACGGGCGCGACGGAATCGGCCGTCAGCAGGTGGCCGTAGACCGTATAGGGCTGGCGGCCGACCTCCGTCGTCACCCAGCCGGCGAGCACGGCGAGGAAGCCGGCGGGGGCCATCAGCACGGCGGCGCGGTGCAGCCAGCGGTTCTCGCCGAGCGTGCCGCGCCAGCGACACCAGAGCGACCACAGGCCGAGGCCGAGCATGGCAAAGCCGATGGCGACCATGACGCGGAAGGACCAGAACACGACCGCGACCGGCGGCTGCAGTTCGCGCGGCACCGTATCGAGGCCCGCCAGCGGCGCATTCAGGTCGTGCTTGAGGATGAGGCTCGACAGCTTGGGGATCTCGACGGCGTAGTCGACGCGCTGCTCGGCGGCGTTCGGCAGGCCGAAGAGGATGAGCGGCGCGCCGTCCGGGTGGCTCCGGAAGTGGCCCTCCATCGCCATGACCTTGGCCGGCTGGTGCTCCAGCGTGTTGAGGCCGTGCATGTCGCCGGCGAATATCTGGATGGGCGCGACGAGCGCCGCCATCCACATCGCCATGGAGAACATCTTCCTCGCCCGCTTCGGCGCATCGCCGCGCAGGAGGTGGAAGGCCCCGACGCCGCCGACGACGAAGGCGGTGGTGAGATAGGCGGCGAGCACCATGTGCACGAGCCTGTAGGGGAAGGACGGGTTGAAGATCACCCCCCACCAGTCGGTGGGCACGAACTGGCCCGCCGCGTTGACGGAAAAGCCGGCCGGCGTCTGCATCCAGGAATTGGCGGCGAGGATCCAGGTGGCCGAGATCAGCGTTCCGACGGCCACCATCAGCGTGGCGAAGAAATGCAGCCGCGGGCCGACGCGGTTGAGGCCGAACAGCATGACGCCGAGGAAGCCCGCCTCCAGGAAGAAGGCCGTCAGCACCTCGTAGCCCATCAGCGGGCCGATGACCGGCCCGGCCTTGTCGGAAAAGACGCTCCAGTTCGTGCCGAACTGGTAGGACATGACGATGCCTGACACGACGCCCATGCCGAAGGCGAGCGCGAAGATCGTCTTCCAGAAATTGAAGAGCGCGAAATAGACCTCGTCCTTCGTCCACAGCCACAGGCCCTCCAGCACGGCGAGATAGCTCGCAAGGCCGATGGAGAAGGCGGGAAAGACGATGTGGAAGGAGACTGTGAAGGCGAACTGGAACCGGGCGAGCAGCGTTGCATCCAGCGTTTCGAACATCGGCCACGTCCTTTCTGAGCCGCCGCGATTGACCCGGCTGCGTCAGGAAAGATTTGGGCCGAAACAGGCAAAGGTCAATTCCCGCCCCCTGCCCCACGTTGCCGCAGCGCGACAATCGCCCGCGTGCGGCATTTTGCTTGCAGGAGGCGGAAACGAACAAAGCTCCCGGCGTTGCCGCCGGGAGCTTTAAAAGACGCCGGGAGAGGCGGCGTCCGGGGGATCAGTTGGCGTTGACCGGAGCAACCGAACGGTAGTCGCCGCGCGCCGCGCCCTGGCTGTCGGCAGCGTTGTCGCGGACGAGGACGCGCTTGTCGCCAATGCTGTGCGTGCGGACGCTGTCCACGCGCTCGGCCTGGACCGGCTGGCGGGTGCCACCCGGGAAATAGTCGCCGCCCGGGGCGGCGAGGGCAGCCGAGGCACCGAAGACGGAGGCGGCCAGAAGGGCGGCTGCGAAAGTGGTGTTGGAGGTCATTGTTCTTGTCCTTGCATAAAATCTATTCGGTCATCCGGTAACGCCAGGGATCAGTTGGCGTTGCCCGGCGCCATCGTGCGGTAGTCGCCGCGGTCGGTCGGCTGGGAGTCGGCAGCGACGTCCTTGTAGACGATGTGCTTGCTGCCGATGCTGTGGGTGCGGAACGTGTCGACGTTCTGCGACTTCACGGCGTCCGGCGAACCGCCGACATAGTAGTTGCCGCCGGCGAGGGCTGCGGAGGCGCCGAAGACGGAGGCGGCGGCAAGGGCTGCCGCGAAAGCGGTGTTGAGGGTCCTGGTCATTGTCGTATTCCTTGGTTCAGGTCTTGGGAGGGGATTGGCGATGCGATCGCTTCTGCGAGTTGTCGTCCGGGCGCTAATCGCCGCGGGCGTAGGGCTGCGGCACGGAAGCCTGGCGCCCGATCACGACGTGGCTGTTGCTGCTGACGCTGTTGGTGGGGCGGGTGTCGACATGGGTCTCGGTCTTCACGGCGTCCGGCGAGCCGCCGACATAGTAGTTACCGCCGGCGAAGGCCGTGGAGGCACCGAAGACGGATGCAGCGACGAGGGCTGCGGCGAAGGTGGCGTTAAAGGTCTTGGTCATTGTCGTATTCCTGGTTGAATGTTTGGGGGGCAAGTCCTGGGAGGATGCCGTTTTCGGTGATCAGTCCTGATAGTTGCCGGCCGGGCGATAGTCGCCGCGGTCATAGGGCTGCGGCACGGAAGCCTGGCGCTTGATCACGACATGCCCGTTGTCGATGCTGTTCGTCTGGAACCGGTCGAGGCGCTGGTGCTCGGCGGGCTTCACGGCGTCCGGCGAACCGCCGACATAGTAGTCGCCACCGGCGAAGGCGGCGGAGGCGCCGAAGAGGGAGGCAGCGGCGAGGGCTGCGGCGAAAGCGGTGTTGAGGGTCTTGGTCATTGTGGTCGTCCTTTCCTATATGTGTCTGTGGAAGCGGCGGTGCGGTCTTGCTCGGTAGCGGGGCGGGCCATTTCGGGGGCGCTCACTGCTCTCTTCGCGTCCACGGGTCCGGCATCGTCATTCCCTTTGCTGTCTTTCCGGAAGCGGGGTGTGCCGCTTTCGTGAATTAAAGATGGTCCCTCAATTTGTGGGACGCAAGGGTCTCATTTTGGAAACAACTGTCAACGTTTTTTGAACAGTGGAAATGGCCCTGACGGCGCACAACCACGCCAGGTGAAAAGCGTGCAAACCGTCTTGGCGGACGGTTTTTTCGAAGCAGAAATGCTAAGCTTAACTTACTGATTTGAAACCGGAAATTTTCGCGCCTCTGGGCGCATCGGCGCAAACGCACGCAGAAAATGCAGGGCGAACGGTTCGCGTTAACCATTGCGGCGCTAACACGCAGCGCAACGATTTCAAGAGTTTCACGAATGTGTGACGGTAAAAAATAAGCGCCCCAAAGACCTTCGGGCGCATGTCCAATTGTGACAGGAATGTGTCAACCGGCGGGTTGCACGACCGGAAGGACAGAGGCGATTCTCACCTGCATCCTTCCCGGGCTACCCGTGCATCGCACCTGCGCGCCGCCGCGGCCGCCTCAGGCCGCCCGCAGATAGTGTTCGGCGAGCTCCGTCCAGAAGGCGGCGCCGACCGGCAGCAGGTCGTCGTTGAAATTGTAGCCGGGATGGTGGAGCGACCTGTCGTTTTGCCCGCTCCTGCCGCCGAGGAAGAAATAGGTGCCCGGCCGCTCCTTCAGCATATAGGCGAAATCCTCGCTGCCCATGAAGGGGCGGTCGAGATCGGCGACCTTGTCGGCCCCGGCAAAACGCACGGCAAGGTCGCGCACGAGATCGGTCTCGGCCTTGTGGTTGAGCGTCGCGGCGTAGAAGCGCTGGTAGTTCCCCGTGGCGCTCATGCCGTAGCTCTCGGCCTGTCGCTCGGCGATCAGGCGGATTCGGCGCTCCAGTTCGTCGCGCACCGCCGGGTCGAAGGAGCGGATGCCGACGACGATCTCCGCCCGGCTGGGGATGATGTTGCTGGCCGAGCCCGCATGGAACGAACCGACCGTCACCACCGTCGGGTCGAGCGGGTGGATGTTGCGCGAGACAATGGTCTGCAGCGCCATGACGATGGAGGCGCCGCAGACGATGGGGTCCTGCGTCTCCTGGGGTTCGGCACCGTGGCCGCCGACGCCGTTCACCGTGATGCGCGCCTCGTCCACCGCCGCCATGATCGGGCCTTCCCGCAGCGCGAACTGGCCGAAGGGCAGGTTCGGCTCGTTATGGAGCGCGAAGACGGCGTCGCAGGGGAACCTGTCGAACAGCCCCTCCTCCACCATGATCTTCGCGCCGCCGAAATTTTCTTCCGCCGGCTGGAAGATGAGATGCACCGTGCCGTCGAAGTTGCGGCGCCCGGCAATCGCCTTCGCCGCGCCGAGCAGCATGGCCGTGTGCCCGTCATGGCCGCAGGCATGCATCTTGCCCGGCGTCTTGCTGGCATAGGCAAGGCCGGTCTCCTCGTGGATCGGCAGCGCGTCGATGTCGGCGCGGATGCCGATGGACCGGCGGCCCGTCCCGTTGGTCAGCGTCGCGACGAGGCCGGTCTTTGCAAGGCCGCGCGTCACCGTGTAGCCGTAGCTTTCGAGATGGCGCGCGATGACCTCGGAGGTGCGGACCTCCTCGAGGCCGAGTTCCGGATGCTCGTGCAGGTCGCGGCGGATCGCCACCATTTCCGGCATGGAATTGAGAAGGGTCGTGTGGATCGTCATGACATCGTCCGTTTCTTCAGGCGCCGCGCGTCGGGATCCTGCTCTCGAAATAGCGGAAGGCGACCACCAGGATGGCGGTGAGGCAGAGATAGATGAGCGCCAGCAGCAGCAGCGGCTCGTAGGTGATATAGGTCTCCTGCCGCACCTTGGAGATGACGGCGTAGACGTCGATCACCGTGATCGTCGCGACGAGCGGCGTCGACTTCAACTGGAGCACCGTCTCGCCGTTCAGCGTCGGCAGCGCGCGGTGCACGGCGCGCGGCAGCCAGATGCGGCGGAACATGGTGAAGCGGCCCATGCCATAGGCACGGGCGGCCTCCAGCTCGCCCGGCGGCACGCCGGCAAAGGCGCCGCGCATGACTTCGCCCTCGTAGGCGGCGAAGGATATGGTCAGCGCCGCCATGCCGTAGGGCCAGGCTTCGCGCAGATAGGGCCAGAGGAACGAGTTGCGGATCTCCGGAAACTGCGGGAAGAGCGAGCCGAGGCCATAGTAGAGCAGCCAGAGCTGCAGGAGCAGCGGCGTGCCGCGCACGACCGTGCAGAAGCCGCGCGCCAGCATCTTCAGCGGCCACGGCCCCGTCACCTGCACGAGGCCGATCGGCACGGCGAGGAGGAAACCGAGGATCGAGGTGCCGGCCAGCAGCAGCAGGGTGACGCCGACGCCATGCGCGAGGCGCCCGGAATATCGCGGCAACCAGTCCCAGCGCATGAACCACACGGCAGAGAAGACGAGTGCGGCGGCAATGGCCATCAGCACGATGCGGTGCGGCTTGAAGAAGCTCCGCTTCGTCGGGAGTTCGGTCAGCGCGAGGGCGGAAACGGTCTGGTCGCTCATCATGCCGGCTCCGCCATGCCGCGCCTGTAGCGGCGCTCGATGAAGCCGATCAGCACGTTCGAGACCAGCGTGAGGGTCAGGTACAGCACGCCGGCCGCGCAGAAGAAGAGAAGGTAGGCCTTGGTGCTGCCTGCTGCCTGGCGCGTGACCAGTGTCAGCTCGCTGAAGCCGACGACGGCCAGCAAGGCCGTATCCTTGGTGGCGATCAGCCAGAGGTTGGAAAGGCCGGGGATGGCGTGCGGCAGCATGGCCGGCAGCGTGATGCGACGCATGATCCGGGTGGGTGACATGCCATAGGCGCGCGCCGCCTCGATCTGCCCTGCCGGCACCGCTTTGATCGCCCCGCGCAGCACTTCGGTCGAATAGGCGCCCTGCACGACGCCGATGACGAAGATGCCCGCCGCGAGGCCGCTGATGTCGACCGCACCCCAGCCGAGGGCGGCGGAGATCTGGTTCAACATGTCCGTGCCGGCATAATAGAGAATGAGGATCAGCACGAGTTCCGGCACTGCCCGCACCAGCGTCGTATAGACCTCCAGCAGGTCCTTCGTGATCGGGCCGCCATAGAGCTTGCCCATGGCGCCGCCCGTGCCGAGCAGGAGGCCGAGCGCATATCCGCCGACCGCGATCTGGACGGAGTTCCAGAGCCCGGCGAGGAGAACCCCGCCCCAGCCGGGCGGTTCGAGGGCAAGCAGGCTCCAGTTGATCAGCGATCCGGCGTCGGCCATGGGGCTTCAGGTTCCTTCAGGTCAATCTCGCGGCGTTTCTTCAGGGAGAGGCTCGCCCCTTATCCGGCCTGCCGGCCACCTTCTCCTTGGCTGCGGGGCGAGGGGACTATGCCGCACCGGTTTCCCGGGACTCCGGCATTACGTTGGGCACGTCCCCTCTCCCCGCCTGCGGGAAGAGGGTTTGGGTGAGGGGCAAGCGCCCCGCGGGCGAAATCAGCCGCCGTAGATGTCGAAGTCGAAGTACTTCTTGGAGAACGCGTCATAGGTGCCGTTCTCGCGGATCGCCTTGATGGCGGCGTTGATCTTGTCCTTCAGCTCCGTCTCGCCCTTGCGCAGGCCGACGCCGACGCCGAGGCCGAGGACTTCCGGATCGTCCTTGACCATGCCCTTCATGTCGCAGCAGGCCGCGCCCTGCTCGGACTTGAGGAATTCCAGCATGGCGACGGAATCGGCCTGCACCGCATCGATGCGGCCGGAGGCGAGGTCGTTGTTGGCCTCGTCCTGCGTCTGGTATTCCTTGACCGTCACGCCGGCCGGGGCGAAGTACTTGTTGGCATAGACCTGGTGGATGGTCGCCACCTGAACGCCGAGCGTCTTGCCGGCAAGGCCCTCGGGCGTCGGCTCGAACTTCTGGTCCTTCGGACCGATGACGCCCGGCAGCGTGTTGTAGTACTTGTCGGAAAAGTCGATGGTCTGCAGGCGCTCGGGCGTGATCGACATGGAGCCGATGATCATGTCGATCTTGCCGGAGGTCAGCGCCGGGATGATGCCGTCCCAGGCGACCGGCGCGACGACGCAGTCGAGCTTGGCTTCGGCACAGATCGCCTTCATGAAGTCCACTTCCCAGCCTTCCCAGTTGCCCGAGGCATCCGGCGAGGTGAAGGGCGGATAGGGCTCGGCGGCGAAGCCGACGCGAACCTGCTGGGCCGCCGCGCCCGAAATGGCCGCAAGGCCGATGGCGGCGGCAAGGGCGATTGTCTTCAAGGCATTCTTCATGGTCTTCCCTCTGTTGGTTTTCTGGTTCTTCAGTGGATGGAGCTGATGAATTTCTTCAGCCGCTCGGATTTCGGCGCGCCGAAGATCTCGTCGGGCGGTCCCTGTTCCTCGATAACGCCGCCCGCCAGGAACACGACATGGCTGGCCACGTTGCGCGCGAACTTCATCTCGTGGGTGACGAGGATCATCGTGCGCTTCTCCCTGGCGAGATCGCCGATGACGGAAAGCACCTCGCCGACCAGTTCGGGATCGAGCGCGGAAGTCGGCTCGTCGAAGAGCATGACATGGGGCTGGATAGCGAGCGCCCTTGCGATGGCCGCGCGCTGCTGCTGGCCGCCGGAAAGGAAGGCCGGATAGGCGTCGCGCTTTTCGTAAAGCCCGACGCGGCGCAGAAGCGCCTCGGCCCGGTCGACCGCCTCGCCCTTCCTGACGCCGAGCACATGGACCGGCGCCTCGATGACGTTTTCGAGGATCGTCATGTGCTGCCACAGGTTGAAGCTCGGGAGGCCCTGGCGGGGGCGGGCGGGGAGGCGCGGGCCCTGTTTTCGATCGGAGGGCATCAGGCCGCCGTGGCCGTCCTTCTTCGGGGCGAGGGTCCCGCCGTGGACCGTCCCCGGGCCGGCGCTCGGCAGCCCCAGCATGTTGATGCAGCGAAGGAAGGTCGACTTGCCGGACCCCGAACCGCCGATGATGGCGATGACGTCGCCCTCATGCGCGGTCAGCGATACGCCCTTGAGAACCTCCAGCGGCCCGAAGCGCTTGTGCAGGTCCGTGACCGCGATTGCCTCGGCGCGTTCCGTCATCGCGGAGCTGCCCCCGGCGCACGGAAAATCGATGCATGAGCCATGCCAAATTCCCCTGTTTTTCAGCGTTCCCGCGGGCATCTTCGGCCCGTCGTTTCGTCTTGTTGATCCCATCGTGGCACTTGTTAAGAAATTATTCAAGCGTATAATAGCTGTACCGCTGACTTTTCCGGCAGCGCCCGTCCACGACCCATTTTCTTGAGGAGCATTGAATGACCGCCTACGGTTCGCAGGAAATGTCGGCCCCCCTGAAGCGCGTGCTGATGCGCCGTCCGGGCGCAAGCCTTGCGGCGGCCGATCCGGCCAAGTGGCATTACGGCCCGACCTTCGACGGCGCCCGCGCGGTCCACCAGTACAAGGCCTTCGCCGACCTCGTCGAAAAATCCGGCACCGAGATCATCTGGCTGGAGGATGACGGCGACGGGCTGGCCGATGCCATGTTCACGCACGACCCGTCGCTGATGTCGGACCACGGCGCGATCCTGCTGCGCATGGGCAAGCCGCTGCGCGTTTCCGAAACGGCCCTACACGAAAAGGCCTATGCCGAGCGGCAGATCCCGATCCTCGGCCGCATCGAAGGCGACGGCACTGTCGAGGGTGGCGACTGCATCTGGCTCGACGAGAAGACCCTCGTCGTCGGTCGCGGCGTGCGCACCAACCAGGAAGGCATCGACCAGTTGACGAAAATGCTCGCGCCGCACGGCGTCGCCGTGCTCGCCTACGACCTGCCGCTCTGGCAGGGCGAGGAAGCCTGCCTCCACCTGATGAGCGTGATGAGCCCGCTGGCGGACGACCTTGCCCTCGTCTTCGCCCCGCTGCTACCGGCCGCCTTCTACCAGCTCCTCAAGAAGCGCGGCATCCGCCTCATCGAGGCACCGGCCGACGAATTCCATGCCAGCAACGGCCTGTCGCTCAACGTGCTGCCGACCCGGCCCTACGAGGTCATCATGGTGGAAGGCTTCCCCGCCACCAGGACGGCCATGGAAGCGGCCGGCTGCAAAGTCGAGACCTTCGAGGCCGATGCACTGTGCATCGCCTGCGAGGGCGGCCCGACCTGCCTGACGCGGCCGGTGCTGCGCCGGGCGGCCTGACAGGAGGAAAAATGGCCCGCCGGACCTTTCATCGCGCTCCCGAAGCCGAACGCCGCCACGACCTGATCGAGGCGACGCTCGACTGCATCGCCGAATACGGCCTGCAAGGCGCGACGGTCCGGCAGATCGCCATCAAGGCGGGCGTGACGGCCGGCCTCATACGGCATTACTTCCAGTCGAAGGAGCATATCCTCCAGGAGGCCTACCGCATCGTCATTGCCCGGCTCACCGAAAAGGCCGAGCGGGTGACGGGCGATCCGGAAACGCGGCTGCGCGAGTTCATCGTCATCAACCTGACGGAGCCGGTCGCCAACAGCCGCAGCCTCTCGCTCTGGGCCTCGTTCATCAGCCGCGTCAGCGTCGATCCCGAGCTTGCCGCCATCCACCGCGAGGGCTATCTCGGCTTCCGCAACGCGCTGGAAGGTCTTTTGGCGGATTTCCTCACCGAGCGCGGCGTCGACGCCTCGCCGGAACGCTGCCGGCAGCTTGCTATCGCCATCAACGGCCTGCTCGACGGCCTGTGGCTGGAGGGCTGCCTTGCGGGTGAGCTGTTCGGCGAGAGCGAACTCGTCGGCATCGCGCTCGCCACCATCGAGACGCTTCTCGGCGTGCCTTTCAAGCCCGCCGCGAACTAGAGCATTTCCGGTGAACCCTGGTTCACCGGAAATGCTCCAGCTTTTTGTTTTACCGCATTATCCGACGCCGAAGCGATCCCGCTTCGGCTGGAAATGCTCTAGACATCATCCGCATACGGAGAACGGCCATGCGCTATGCATCCATCACAGACCGGCTTCAAAATCTCGGCTCGGAGAAGTGGGCCATCCATGCCGAGGCGCGGCGCATGAAGGCCGAGGGCAAGCCCGTCATCGAGCTGACCATCGGCGAGCCGGACGTAGCGCCCGACCCGACGCTTCTGGCCGAGGTCGTCCGCGCCATGCATGCCGGCCGCTACCGCTATTCCAACGGCCGGGGCGAGCCGGCCATCGTCAGCGCGCTGGTGCGCAAGTACCGGGAGCGCCGCAGCGACGTGACCGCGGAGAACGTCTTGTGCTTTCCCGGCACGCAGACCGCCCTCTTCGCCGTGATGCTCGGCCTCGTCGAGGCGGGCGATGCCGTCCTCGTCGGCGATCCGCTCTATGCCAGCTACGAGGGCGTCATCCGCTCCACCGGGGCGCAATGCGTGCCCGTGCCGCTGCGCCCGGAAAACGGCTTCCACATGAAGGCGGCCGACCTCGAGGCCGCCATCACGCCGGAATGCCGCGTGCTGCTGCTCAACACGCCGCACAACCCGACCGGCGCCGTGCTGACGGCGGAGGAGATCGCCGGGATCGGCGCCGTCTGCCGCAGGCACGACCTCTGGATCGTCTGCGACGAGGTCTACGAGCAGCTCGTCTTCCACGGCACCTTCGCCTCGCCCTTCGACAATCCCGACCTTGCCGAGCGCACCGTCGTCGTCTCCTCCATCTCCAAGTCCCACGCCGCGCCGGGCTTTCGCAGCGGCTGGGCGATCGGCCCGGCGGAATTCTGCACCCGGCTGCTCGCCGTCTCCGAGACCATGCTGTTCGGCGGCCAGCCCTTCATCGCCGACATGACGGCCTATGCGCTCGACAACCCGATCTCGACCGCCGCGACGATGCGGCAGAGCTACAAGGCGCGCGCCGCGCGCTTTGCCGAGGCGCTCTCCCGCGCGCCCGGCCTCGTGCCGCTGCCGCCGGAAGCCGGCATGTTCATCGTCGTCGACGTCTCGGATACCGGCATGAGCGGCGAGGACTTCGCCTGGGCACTGCTGCGCGAGGAGTTCGTCGCCGTCATGCCCGGCTCGTCCTTCGGCGAGCAGGCGGAGGGCTTCATCCGCCTCAGTCTCACCGTACCCGACGGCGATATAGACGAAGCCTGCCGGCGCGTGAGCGCGCTCGCCACCCGATCCATGAGCCCCAAGGAGCGCTGCGCATGACCACGAAGACCGTCGGGGAAGTTCTCGTCGACCTCCTGGAGGCCAACGGCGTCGAGGTCGTGTTCGGCATTCCGGGCGTGCACACGGTGGAGCTCTACCGCGGCCTTGCCGCCTCGAAGATCCGCCACATCACGCCGCGCCACGAACAGGGCGCGGGCTTCATGGCAGACGGCTATGCGCGCGTTTCCGGCAAACCGGGCGTGGCGCTCGTCATCACCGGCCCGGGCCTGACCAACACCATCACGGCGATGGCGCAGGCGCGGCAGGATTCCGTGCCGATGCTGGTGATATCAGGCGTCAACAAGCGCGATTCGCTCGGCCACGGCCGCGGCCTGCTGCATGAACTGCCGGACCAGCACGGCATGATGAAGACGCTGGCGCTCTATTCGCACACGCTGCTCAATCCCGCCGACCTGCCGCTCGTCGTCGAGCGCGCCTTCGCCGTGCTGCTCTCCGGCCGCCCCGGCCCGGTGCATATCGAGATTCCCACGGACGTGATGGCCAAGCCCATCGAGACCGGCAGTTTCCCGGCCGCGGTCGCCACGCGCCCGCGCGCCGATGCGGAGACGCTGCAGCGTGCCGCGATCCTCTGCACCAACGCCTCGCGCCCGGTCATCCTCGCCGGCGGCGGCGCGGTGACGGCGGAAGAAGAGATCCGCGACCTTGCCGAGCGTATCGGCGCACCTGTCATCACCACCGTCAACGCCCGCGGCATGCTCGCCGGCCACCCGCTGCGCGTGCCGGCCAGTCCCAGCCTCAAGGCGGTGCGCCGCCTTCTTGCCGATGCGGACCTCGTCGTCGCCTTCGGCACGGAATTCGGCCCGACGGACTATGACATCAATGCCGACGCCGGCTTCCCGCGGCTGAAGACGCTGATCCGCGTCGACATCGACGCGGCGCAGCTTGCCCGCACGCCGCAGTCAGGCCTTTCCATCTTCTCCAGCGCCAAGACGGCGGCCGCCGGCATGCTCGGCTTCCTCGAAGGCCACAAGGCGATCAGCGAGGGCGCGTCCCGCGCCGAGGCCGCCCGCAAGGCGGCCTGGAAGGAACTGACGCCCAAGATGCAGACGGAAATCGGCGTCATCGACGCGATCTGGCGCACGCTGCCGAAGGCGATCATCGTCGGCGATTCGACGCAGGCCGTCTATGCCGGCAACTACTATTGCGACGCGCCGCGCGCGCGAAGCTGGTTCAACGCCGCGACGGGCTACGGCGCGCTCGGCTATGCCCCGCCCGCCGCCGTCGGCGCGGCGCTGGCCGAACCCGATGCGCCGATCATCTGCCTCGTCGGCGACGGCGGGCTGCAGTTCTCCCTGTCGGAGATCGGCTCGGCGGCGGATGCCGGGGCGCGCGTGATCTTCCTCGTCTGGAACAATGACGGCTACCAGGAGATCGAGAACTACATGGTCGAGGCTGGCATCACGCCCGAGGGCGTAAAACCCTCCGCCCCCGATTTCATCGCCATCGGCACCGCCTACGGCGTGCCCTCCGAACGGCTCGCCGACGTGAAGGACCTGCCGGCGGCGCTGGAGCGGGCGGCGGAACGCGAGGGTCCCAGCCTGGTCGAGATCCACCAGACGAAGACGGCCGGCGCTACGGCGTAACGGCGAACGGCGTGGAATGGATTGTTGGGTCGAGCCCGAGGATCCACGCGCCAAGCACGACGCCAACTCTTCAAGCCGCACAACAAAAAGGCCCGGTCGAAACCGGGCCTTTTCCAAACGCGATGCAAGACGCTCAGACCGCCGGGCGGGTCTTGAGCAGGTCGCGGATCTCCGTGAGGAGCAGCACGTCTTCCGGCGGCGGGGCCGGCTCGGCGGCGCCCTCGGCCTTTTCCTTCTCCAGCGAGGCGCGCATGCGGTTCACGGCCTTGATCATCAGGAAGATGATCCAGGCGAGGATGAGGAAATTGATGAAGACGGTGATGAAATTGCCGTAGGCGAAGACCGCGCCCTGTTCGCGTGCGGCGGCCAGCGAAGAGGCGGTCACGTTGCCCGACAGGGCGATGAAGTAGTTGGAAAAGTCGAAACCTCCCCCCGTCAAGGCGCCGACGATCGGCATGACAAGGTCGTTCACGACGGATTCGACGATCTTGTTGAAGGCTGCACCGATGATGACACCCACGGCGAGGTCCATGACATTGCCGCGGGCGATAAACGCCTTGAACTCATTGAGCATGAGGGTCTCCTTTTGCTGCGACGCAAAAGCAGACTAATTTAGTTTTTCATGGGTTGAAACTGCCAATTGCCAAACTTGCGGCGCTTTGCACAGGCGAACATTTCCAACCCCGACCTTCGGCGCAATTTCCTTCCCGCGCGCTTTGGCCTATTCTGGCCGGAAAGGCCGAAGGACTGCGGGAGGAAGCATGCCGGGCTCGCTGATATTCGCCTTGGCGCTCGCCTATCTGCTCCTGCTCTTCGCGGTCGCAAGTTACGGCGACCGCAAGGCCAAGCATTCCGGCCGCTCGACCAAGGGCCGGCCGCTCGTCTATGCGCTCAGCCTCGCCATCTACTGCACCTCCTGGACCTATTTCGGCGGCGTCGGGCTTGCCACTACCAACGGGCTGGAATTCGCCGGCATCTACATCGGCCCGATCCTGATGTTCACGCTCGGCATGCCGCTCATCCGCCGCATCGTGACGCTGGCGAAATCCGAACGCCTCACCTCCATCGCCGACTTCATCGCCGCCCGCTACGGCAAGAATCCGGGCGTTGCCGCCGTCGTCGCCCTCACCTCGCTGATCGCCTACATCCCCTCCACCGCCCGCCAGTTGAAGGCGGTCTCCAGTTCCGTCGCCGCCATGGTCGACACGACCGGGTTCGGCATCGCCGCCTCGGGCGGGATCATCGACCTGCCGCTCGTCGTCACGCTCTCGCTCGCCTGCTTCGCCATCGTCTTCGGCACGCGCCACACGGACGCGACCGAGCACCAGGACGGCCTCATCCTCGCGATCTCGATGGAATCGCTGGTCAAGCTCGTCGCCATCGCCTCCGTCGGCATCTATGTCGTCTATTTCCTGTTCGACGGGCCGGGCGACCTGTGGCAGCGCGCCTCTCAGAACGAGCGCGTCATGCGGTCGCTCACCTACGAGACGCCGGTCGCCCGCTGGATCCTGCTGATCGTGCTTTCGGCCTTCGCCATCGTCATGCTGCCGCGCCAGTTCCATGTGACGGTGGTGGAGAACCGCACGGCGGGCGAATTGCGCATGGCGGGCATCCTCTTCCCGCTCTACCTCATCGCCATCAACCTCTTCGTCCTGCCCGTCGCCATCGGCGGCGTCATGACCTTCAACGGCCAGGGCGACGGCGACCTCTATGTGCTGACCCTGCCCTTCGCGCTCGACCAGCACGTCCTGACGCTCGTCGCCTTCATCGGCGGCTTTTCGGCCGCCACCGCCATGGTCATCGTCGCCTCGGTGGCGCTGTCCATCATGGTGTCGAACGACATCGTCATCCCGGTCGTGCTGCGCCGCAGCCTCATCGGCGGCGTCGAGCAGCAGGACGACCTCTCGCGCATGCTGCTGCGCATCCGGCGGCTCGCCATCTTCTTCGTGCTCCTGCTCGGCTATGCCTATTACCGCGCGGCGACGGCCAATGCGGGCCTTGCCTCGATGGGCCTCCTCGCCTTCGCCGCGGCGGCGCAGGTCGCCCCCGCGCTGCTCGGCGGCCTCTTCTGGCGCAACGCCAATGCCCGCGGTGCGATGGCGGGCATGATCTCGGGCCTCGTCGTCTGGGCCTACCTGCTCTTCCTGCCGAGCATCGGGGTCGCGGACAACGCCTATGTCGCCGAAACCGTGCTCGGCTTCCTCTTCCCCGGCTCCACCATCTTCACGGGCGCGGCCGCCGATCCGCTGGTCAACGCGACCCTCATCGCCATGATGGTCAATATCGGCGCCTATGTGGTCGGCTCGCTCACCCGCAACCCGACCTCGCTGGAACGCCTCCAGGCCGGCACCTTCATCCGCGCCAAGCCACGCCTCGAGCGCGCCTTCCGCGGCCGGCGCACGAAGGTGACGGTGAAGGACCTCAAGAGCACAATCGCCAAATATCTCGGCGAGGAGCGCATGCAGCGCTCCTTCCATACCTATGAGCGGCAGGTCGGGCGCTGGCTGGAAGACAATGCGCCGGCCGATGCGGCCATCGTGCATTTCTCCGAGCAGCTCCTCGGCAGCGCCATCGGCTCGTCCTCCGCCCGCCTCGTGCTCTCGCTCGTGCTCCAGCGCATCGACGACACGCCGACGGACACCGACTGGCTGCTCGACCAGGCCAGCGAGGCCCTGCAATACAACCAGGACATGCTGCAGACCGCGCTCGGCCAGATGGACCAAGGCATCGCCGTCTTCGACAGCGAGGGCAACCTCACCGTCTGGAACCGCCGCTTCCGCCAGCTCCTCGACCTGCCGGAATATGTCGGCCAGGTCGGCTTTCCGCTGGCCGACATCGTGGACATCCTCGTCGAGCGCGGCGACATCGCGGAGGCGGACCGCCAGGCCGCGATCACCCGCACCATGACCTTCGACGAACCTTTCGCGCTGGTGCTCGGCGACGGCGCGCGCATCCTGGAAATCCGCACCAACGCCATGCCGGAAAAGGGGTTCGTCTCCACCTATACGGATATCACCGACCGCGTCGCCTCCGACCGCGCGCTGAAACAGGTCAACGAGACGCTGGAGCAGCGCGTCGCCGAGCGCACCGTCGAGCTCACCCGCGTCAATACCGAGCTTGCCGAGGCCCGCGCCGCCGCGGAAGAAGCCAATATCAGCAAGACGCGCTTCTTCGCCGCCGCCGGGCACGACATCCTCCAGCCGCTCAACGCGGCGCGGCTCTACTCCTCGTCGCTGGTCGAGCGGCTGGGCGACACGGAGAACCGCGAGATGGTCCGCAACATCGATTCCTCGCTGGAATCGGTGGAGGCGATCCTCGGCGCCGTGCTCGACATCTCCCGCCTCGACACGGGGGCCATGAAGCCGCGCGTGCAGACGGTGGCGCTGAAGGATCTCCTCAAGCGCATCGAGACCGATTTCGCCCCCATCGCGCGGGCGAAGAACCTCAAGTTCACCGTGCTCTCCTCCTCGCTCGCCATCCGCACCGACCCGAACCTGCTGCGCCGCGTCGTGCAGAACCTCGTCTCGAACGCGATCAAGTACACGAATTCGGGCAAGGTGCTCGTCGGCGTGCGGCGCAAGGGCGGGCACGCCTTCATCCAGGTGCTCGATTCGGGCATCGGCATCCCCTCCTCGAAATTCCGCACCGTCTTCAAGGAATTCGCCCGCCTCGACGAGGGCGCACGCACGGCGCCGGGCCTCGGGCTCGGCCTTTCCATCGTCGACCGCATCTCGCGGGTGCTGTCGCATCCCGTCGAGCTGCAATCGACGCCGGGACGCGGCACCAGCTTCAAGGTGCGCGTGCCGATCGACATGGCCGCCAGCCGCCACGTCGCCGACAAGCCCGCCGTCGTGCCTGTTGTCGACGAGCCGCTGAAAGGTCTGCGCGTGCTGTGCATCGACAACGAGCCGAAGATCCTCGACGGGATGCGGCTGCTTCTTTCCGGCTGGGGCTGCACGGTCGTGCTGGCGGAATCGGTCGCCGCGGTCGAAGCGCTGGCTGCCACAGACCCGTTGCCCGCCATCGACGCCGTGATCGCCGACTATCACCTCGACGACGGCACCGGCATCGCCGCGATCGGCAAGCTGCGCGCGGCGCTCGGCCGCGCGGTGCCGGCCCTCCTCGTCACTGCCGACCGCACGCCGGATGTCCGCGCCGAGGCCGAGCGCGACAAAATCCTCGTGCAGAACAAGCCCGTCCGCCCCGGCTCCATGCGGGCCTGGCTGACGCAGCTTTCGACGATGCAGCGGGAAGCGGCGGAGTGAGGTTCAGGCCGCCGCCTGCGCCGCGCCGATCTTGCCGAGCTGGATGACCGCCTGGGTGCGGCTGTCGACATTGAGCTTCAGGAGGATCGCGGAGACATGCGCCTTGATGGTCGCCTCGGAGACGCCGAGCTCGTAGGCGATCTGCTTGTTGAGCAGGCCTTCGGCCAGCATGGCGAGCACCCGCGACTGCTGCGGGGTGAGCGTGCGCAGCCGCGCGATGAGGTCGGCCACCTCGCTGTCCTGTTCCGCCCCGCGCACATAGCCGCCGGGCGTATAGATGTTGCCGTCGAGCACCGAGCCGATGCCTTCGCGGATGTCCTCGATGGAGGCAGACTTGGAGATGAAGCCCGAGGCGCCGAGATCGAGCGCGCGGCGGATGGTGGCCGGATCGTCGCTGGCCGAGACGATGACGACGGGAAGGCTCTGGAATTCCGCCCGGAGCGAGATCAGGCCGGAAAGGCCGCTGACGCCCGGCATGGCGAGGTCGAGCAGCAGGAGGTCGGCGTTCGGATGATCGGAGGCGGCCTTGCGCGCCGCCTCGAAATCGCCGGCCTCGACGATGTCGGGATCCCCCGCCATTCCGGTCAGGGCCTGTTTCAGCGCGCCCCGGAACAGCGGATGGTCGTCCGCGATGATGATCGTGAGTGCCGATGCCATGCGCTCCCTCCCAAGAGTATGACCTTGCGACGGGCGCGGCACGGCATTTCCGGCAGCAGGGGCCCGTCAGGTCTTCTGCGGCGCCGCGTCCTTACCGGGGGCGGGTTCCTCCGCGCCGTCCTCCAGGTTTTTCACGATGCCCATGAACCTTTTCATCATCTTTTCCATGATGCTCATGGTCCGGTCAATCTCTTCATCCGTCGGTAGAGAAGGTTTTGCAGCCGTCTGGCCGGTTGTACCGCCCTTTTCGAGGGCTTCGATGCGTTTTGCCAGGAGGTCCAGCTCCTTCTCGAAGGCCGCGCGCTCGTCCGCGGCCATGCGGCAGACGATCTGGCCGTCCTGCTCGCGGCACAGCGAAATGTCGCCGGACACCGTGTCGAGCCTGACGAAGCCGGTCTCGGTCTTCTCCATGCGGTAGCGGCCTTCGCCCTCGGCATGAGCCGAGCCGGTCAGCAACAGGGCGAGGAAGGTGATGGGCAGAGCGTGAATTCGCATGAAAAATCCTCCAAGAGCCGGTTTGCGGGCCTGTCGCCGGTGGACATTCGCCGTTCTTTGCGGCAAGCGCTACCGTTGAACGCGGCAGCCTATGGAGAAACGGGCGAGATGGCCAAGACAATCTACAAGATCGTTCCGGCAAGTCTGTGGCAAGATGCGAAGGACGCGGGGATTTTCAAGGGCGCCGCCATCGACCTTTCAGACGGCTACATCCACTTCTCCACCGCTCCGCAGGCGCGGGAAACCGCCGCCCGCCATTTCGCCGGCCAGGGCGACCTCCTCCTCGTTGCCGTCGACGGCGAGGCGCTCGGCGAAAAGCTCGTCTTCGAGCCCTCGCGCGGCGGCGATCTCTTCCCGCACCTTTACGCCGACCTGCCGCTCTCCGCCGTCCTGTGGGAAAGGCCGCTGCCGCTCGGCCCCGACGGCGCCCACCAGTTTCCGGAGATGCTCCCCTGATGTCGTTCCTGTCCAGCCTCGGCCGCAAGGGCCTCTTCCTTTTCGATCCGGAAACCGCCCACGGCCTGTCGATCGCCGCGCTGAAGGCCGGCATCGTGCCCGCCTGCCCCGCAAAGGCCGATCCGCGACTTGCCCAGACGGTCGCGGGCATCGCCTTCCCCAATCCGCTCGGCATCGCCGCCGGCTACGACAAGAATGCCGAAGTGCCGGAAGCGCTGCTGCGCCTCGGCTTCGGCTTTGCCGAAATCGGCACGGTGACGCCGCGCCCGCAGGAGGGCAATCCGAAGCCCCGCATCTTCCGCCTCACCGCGGACGATGCCGTCATCAACCGGCTCGGCTTCAACAACGAAGGCCACGCCGCCGCCCTCGGGCGCATGAAGGGCTGCCGGCGCGATGCGCTGATCGGCGTCAATATCGGCGCCAACAAGGACAGCGAGGACCGTATCGGCGACTATGTGCAGGGCATCCGCACCTTCTACGATGTCGCCCGCTACTTCACCGCCAACATCTCCTCGCCCAACACGCCGGGGCTGCGCGACCTCCAGGCCAGGGAAAGCCTGCACGCGCTGCTTTCCGCCGTGCTCGCGGCCCGCGCCGAGGAACAGGCGCGCAGCGGCCGGCAGGTGCCCGTCTTCCTGAAGATCGCGCCCGACCTGACCGAGGAAGGCCTCGACGACATCGCCGAGGTGGGGCTCGCCCATCCGCTCGACGGCCTCATCGTCTCCAACACCACGCTGTCGCGCGCGGGCCTTCGCGACACGCGCCACGCGGGCGAGGCAGGCGGGCTCTCCGGCAAGCCGCTCTTCGAGAAGTCGACCGTCGTGCTCGCCAAGATGCGCCGGCGCGTCGGCGGGAACCTGCCGATCATCGGCGTCGGCGGCGTCTCCTCGGCGGAGACGGCGGCGGAGAAGATCCGCGCGGGGGCGAATCTCGTGCAGCTCTATTCCTGCATGGTCTATGCCGGCCCGACGCTGCCGGGCGAAATCGTGAACGGCCTCTCGCGCATTTGTGATCGCGAGCAGATCGCCTCGATTTCCACGCTTTGCGGCACCCGCACGGCCCATTGGGCCGACCGCACCCTCTGAATCGTCACAAGGGAACCAAAGTCCCCCGCTACGGGTTTCGTCCATGCGGGTGGAGTGTACGGCAGAAGCCGGTTCACATCGACGGTAGCCTGCGCCGATCCCGCCCAAACGGCCAAAAAGGCCAGGAAGGGACGAAATATGGACGATCACGACGAACGTATCCGGAAAAGGGCCCACGAAATCTGGGAAGAAGAAGGCCGTCCGGAAGGCCGTGAATATTCCCCCGGGGGGCGCGCGGGGCCCGCCATCGGCGGCGCGGCCGGGGAAGGGGGGGGGGGGGGGGCACCCGACCCGCCGGATCCGCCGGGCCTGGGCCCGGGGGGCCGCAGCCACCCGGCCGGGGGGCGGGCCAAGAGGGAAAGGGGCGGGGGATCGGCGCCGGCCCGCCGCTGAAAACTGCCGCCCCGCCAGCGCCGGCAGCCGCAGCGCCAGGAAGATGCCCCGAAACGCCAGGAACAGATTGAGCGCGAGCCAGAGCCCGTGATTGCCGAGAAGCGGCACGAAGACTGCGAGCGCCGCGATATAGCCGGCAAAGGCCAGCAGCATCATGTTTCGCATGGCCGACGACCATGTCGCGCCGATGAACACCCCGTCCATCTGAAAGGCCAGCGCGCCGGTCAGCGCCGTCAGCGCCGCCCAGGGCAGGTATTTCACCGCCTCCGCCCGCACGCTCTCCGTGGTCGTCAGGAGGCCGATCACATCCGCGCCGAAGACGAGGAAGAGCATGGTCGTCACGACGCCGAGGCCGAAGGACCAGAGCAGCGTGAGCTTGACGGCGCGGTCGAAGGCGGGGCGGAAGTTCGCGCCGAAGGCCCGGCCGACGAGCTGTTCGGCGGCATTGGCAAGGCCGTCGAGATAATAGCCGGCGACGAGGAAGATGTTCATCAGCACGGCATTGGCCGCCAGCGCCAGCGGTCCCATCGACGAGCCGATGCGCGTCATGACGGCGAAGGCGCCGATCAGCACGAAGGTGCGGATCATGATGTCGCGGTTGAGCGAGAACAGCGCCTTCATCCGCGAGCGCGCGAAGATCTCCGCCCGTCCCGGCCGGTGCGCGCGGTCGAAGCGCGTGACGACGATGAGGAGGCCGGCGAGCATGCCGACCGTCTCGCCCGTGAAGGTGCCCCAGGCGATGCCGGCGATGCCCCAGCCGAGACCGAGGCCGAGGGTGATCGACAGCACGATGTTGATGCCGTTGATGATCGCCTGCAGCATCAGCCCCGTCATGCCCTGCCCGCGTCCGAGCACGAAGCCGAGCAGCGCATAGTTGGCGAGCGCCATGGGCGCGGCGAGCACGCGGATGGTGAAATAGGTCGAGGTCACTTCGGCCACGGCGGGTGGGGGCGCCATCAGGAAGAGCCCGGCGGAGAGCAGCAGGGGGGAGAGCAGCGCGATCGCGAGGCCGCAACACAGCGCGATGGGCAGCGAGCGCCCGGAGACCGCCCGCCCCCCGCCCCGGTCGCCCCGCCCGCAGGGCTGCGCGGCGCGCCCGGGGGGGGAGGCGCGCCGGGAGGTGAAGCCGCCGCGCCAGGGAGCGGAGAGCACCGCCCCCGCCCCCACGCCGGCGAGCGCACCGGCCGCC